>Ga0224505_10002572_pt1 | contig 10581 bp, 10 predicted proteins | sample SF_Jan12_sed_USG_FD_169102 | JGI IMG/M metagenome (GOLD analysis project Ga0224505, IMG submission 169102) | Sediment microbial communities from San Francisco Bay, California, United States - SF_Jan12_sed_USGS_4_1 | ecosystem: Environmental > Aquatic > Marine > Sediment | place: USA: California...
CGCGCATGAACACGACCGCCGGCGACGTCGTGTGCGTCGCAAGCTTCAATGCCGACCTGGTCTGCCGTGTCGCACGCCCCGTCGCGCGTGGCGAGACGCTGCCCGCAAAGAGCTTCGACATCCAGCCCGGCGGCAAGGGCTCCAATGCCGCCGTCGCCTGTGCGCGGCAAGGTGCACGTGTGGCGGTGATCGCGCGCCTGGGTGACGACGACTTCGGCCGCATGGCGCTGTCGCTGTGGGCCCGCGAAGGCATCGACGCCGGCGCGGTGGAGGTGGCCGCCGGCGAGCACACCGGGGTGGCTCAGATCTGGGTCTACGACGACGGCGACAACAGCATCGCGGTGGCCACAGGGGCCGGTGCAGGCATGGCCGTGCGCCATGTGCAGGCGGCCGCCGCCCGGCTGCGCACGGCGCGCGTGGTGATGGCATGCTGCGAGGTGCCGTTCGCGGCCACGGAGGCCGCGTTCGCGCTGGCGCGAGCCAGCGGTGCCACGACGCTGCTCAACCCGGCACCGGCGCTGCCGCTGCCCGACGCGCTGTGGCCACTGATCGACGTGCTGACGCCGAACGCGCAGGAACTGCTGGCGCTGGCCAACGCCGGCGATGCCTCCGGCAGCGACGACCACGGCGCCATCGCCGCCGCCGCCGGCAAGCTACTGGCGCGCGGTCCACGCGCGGTACTGGTGACGCTGGGCGGGCAGGGTTGCGCGCTGTTCCAGGCCGACCAGCCAGTGCAGGCCTGGCCCGGCCACCCGCTGCGGGTGGTCGACACCATCGGCGCGGGCGACACCTTCACAGGCGCGCTGGCCGCCGCGCTGGCGCGCGGCGAGACCCTCGAACGGGCCGCGCCCTGGGCCAATGCCGCCGCCGCGCTGTCGGTCACGGGCCGGGGCGCGATCTCAGCCATGCCGAGCCTGGCTGCCGTCGCGGCGCGGGTACGGGGTTGACCGCGGTGCCGGCCCGCACTCAGCCGGGCCGACCCTCCAGCGCCGCGCGCTGGCGCGTGATCCGATAGACCAGGCGCATCTTCACGACATGCTCGGCCAGGACGGCCTCGGCCGTTTCGACATCGCCCTTGGCAAAGGCGGCGATCACCTTGCGGTGCTCGTCGAAGGCGCGGCTCTGGTCCGCGCGCCAGTTCACCAGGTTGTTGTGGGTGCGCAAGGCTGCCACGCGGCCCGAGACCAGGCGGTAGGTGGCGATCATGGTCTGGTTGGCGCTGCTCTCGACGATCGCCTGGTGAAAGGCCGTGTCGCCGCGCGCGACGCCCAGCGCGTCCTCCGACAGCGCGGCCTGGTCCATCGCGTCGGCAGCCGCGCACATGCCCTGCAGTGCCCGCTCACGCTGGCGCGCGAAGGCGAACCGCAGCGCCGTGCCTTCGATCACGCGGCGGAACTCGGCCAACTCGTCCACCTCCTCGTCCGACGGATGGAACACGAAGCTGCCGGCCTGCGGCCGGACCTCGATCAGTCCCTCGATCTGCAAGATCGTCAGGGCGTCGCGCACCGGCGTGCGGCTGACCTGCAGCGCCGCGGCGAGCTTGAGCTCCGACAGCGCCCCTCCGAGCGGCAGACGCCCGTCCATGATCGCCTCGCGCAAACGGTCGGCCACGAGCGCGGTCAGCGACCGGCCACGCGGCACATCGTTCAGCGCCGACAAGGGTACGGCAAGCGCGCGGTCGAGTTGCTTGGCGGTGGATCGGGCCATGAGGCTGGGGGCGGGAACAGGCTGGACGTGGTCTGGCCGCAAATCGGCCAATTGCCATTCTGGTACTTCAGTGTAGCGGCAAGCGGCGTTCCGGCAAAGACGGCCTTGATCGGTCGGCACCCCGATGGCATTCACCTCGCAGGGCCCGACTCCGCTCGAATGGGCACGGAAGTGAACCGCGCTGGACCGGCCTCGAGGCACCGATCGGTGCGCCGAGGGTTTGCCCCAGATTGACGGCCCATTGCCGCCTCTGTTCAACTGAAGTACCAGTTTGCCAAAACCATCCTTGAGGAGCCCATCATGTCCCGTCCGTCCACCCGCCGCGCCTTCGTGGCCGCCGCCGTTGCAGCCTCCTTGAGCCTGGCGGCCGGCGTCTCGCACGCCGCCGACAGGATCAAGCTGCGGCTGTCGTCACCCGCCTCGGCCACGGACCAGCGCGCCGTGGCGCTGACGACGGTGTTCGCGCCCGCGGTGGCCGGCTTTGCGGAGTTCGAGCCGCATTGGAACGCAAGCCTCTTCAAGCAGGGCACCGAGCTGGAGGCCATCTCGCGCGGCAACCTGGAAATGTCCATCGCTTCGGCGCAGGAACTGGCGGAGTTCTTCCCCGAGTTCTCGATCTTCGCTGCCGGCTACCTGCACCGCGACGCCGCGCACCAGGTGGCGGTGTTCAACTCCGACGCCTTCAGGCCGTTCAAGCAGATGGTCGAGGACAAGCTGGGCGTCAAGCTGTTGACCGTGATGTACCTGGGCCGGCGCCAGCTCAACCTGCGCACCGACAAGACCATCAACACCCCGGCAGACCTGGCGGGCGTGAAGCTGCGCATGCCGGGCTCCGAATCGTGGCAGTTCCTGGGCAAGGCGCTGGGCGCCAACCCGACGCCGATGGCCTTCACGGAGGTCTACACCGCGCTGCAGACGGGCGCCATCGACGGCCAGGACAACCCGCTGCCGACCGACAAGGACGCCAAGTTCTACGAGGTGACCAAGCAGATCGTGCTGACCAGCCACCTGGTCGACCTGAACTACGTGACGCTGAGCAAGAAGGTCTGGGACAAGCTGACGCCGCAGCAGCAGGCCACGCTGCAGAAGGCCGTCGACGAGGCGGCGGAGTCCGGCCGCCAGAAGCAGCTGAAGCTCGAGGCCGAGCTCGAGCAGTTCTTCAAGGACAAGGGGCTGAAGGTCTACACGCCCGACGTCGACGCGTTCCGCAAGCACGTGCAGAAGGCCTACCTGGAGTCGGACCTGTCCAAAAGCTGGCCCAAGGGCCTGATCGAGAAGATCAACGCGCTGTGAAGCGCGGCTGAGGCAGCCGGAGGCACGGCATGCAGGGTGGCTTGCGATGGCTGCGCGCGCGTGCCGACGACGTGGCCGTGCTGCTGCTGTCGGCGATGTTCGTCGCCTTCGTCGTCCAGGTCACCAGCCGCTACGTCTTCAACCACCCGCTGGGCTGGACGCTCGAAGCCTGCGTGACGCTGTGGCTGTGGACCGTGCTGTGGGGTTCGGCCTTTTGTCTCCGCCATGACGAGCACGTGCGCTTCGACATGCTGTATCACGCAGCCGGCCGGCCGCTGCGCCGCGTGTTCGCGGGCGCCGCGGCGCTGGCCATCATGGTCGGCTTCGCGGTCGCGCTGCCCGCCACCTGGGACTTCGTCAGCTTCCTGACCATCAAGAAGAGTGCCACGCTGCGCATCCCGCTGGCCTACGTCTTCGGCATCTACCTGATCTTCATGCTGGCCACCATCGTGCTGTTCGGGCGCCGCCTGCTGCAGGTGCTCAGGAGCGGCCCGGGCAAGGACCACGACGTGCACGAAGGCGCGCCGTGAGTCTGGCCTTCGCGCTGTGCCTGCTGGCGCTGTTCTCGCTGGCAGCGATCGGGGCGCCGATCGCGCACGCCACCATCCTCGGCGCGCTGGTGTACCTGGCGGCCTCGGGACAGGACCTGGGCATCGCCGGCGAGCAGATCATCTACGGCATCTACGACAGCTTCGTGCTGCTGGCGGTGCCGCTGTTCATCGTCGCGGCCAACATCATGAATGCGGGCAGCATCAGCGAGCGGCTGCTGCAGTTCTGCGTCGCGCTGGTGGGCCGCTTCAAGGGCGGCCTCGGGCACGTGAACGTGGTGTCGAGCCTGATCTTCTCCGGCATGTCGGGCTCGGCCGTGGCCGACGCCGCGGGCATCGGCAAGGTCATCATCGACATGATGGTGCGCAGCGGGCACTACACCCGCGGCTATGCCGCAGCCATCACGGCGGCGTCTTCCACCATCGGGCCGATCATTCCGCCTTCGATTCCGATGGTGCTGTACGCGCTGGTGTCCGACACCTCGGTCGGCTACCTGTTCCTGGGCGGCCTGCTGCCGGGCCTGCTGATGGGCCTGATGCTGATGGTGATGAACGCCATCATCTCGCACCGCCGCGGCTTCCAGGTCGACGAGGTGGTGCCGCTCAGCCGCCTGCCGCAGTTGACGGCGCGTGCGTTCCCGGCCTTGCTGATGCCGGCGATCCTTCTGTACGGCATCTACGGCGGCGCGACCACGCCGACCGAAGCCGCCGCCGTGGCCGCGGCCTACGCGCTGCTGATCTCGGCCGGGCTGTACCGGGGCGTGACGCTGCGCAACCTGCGCGAGATCATGCTCGGCAGCGTCAAGTCATCGGCGTCGGTCGGCCTGGTGATCGGCGGCGCGCTGATCCTGAACTACGTCGTCGCGTCGGAGAACGTGCCCCAGGAACTGGCCGCGGCCATGCAGGGCATGGAGGTCTCGCCGATGACCTTCATGCTGAGCATCAACCTGCTGCTGCTCGCCCTGGGCTGCATCCTGGACGCCACGACCATCATCCTGGTCATCATCCCGCTGTTCGTGCAGGCCGCCGCGGCGGTGGGCATCGACCCGATCCACTTCGGGGTGGTGGTGGTCGTGAACTGCATGATCGGGCTCATCACGCCGCCGTATGGCGTGCTGCTGTTCGTCATCAACGGCACCACCGGCATCTCGCTGCGGGAGATGATCGTCGAGATCTGGCCCTTCCTGATTGCGCTGCTGATCGCGCTGGCGCTGATCGTGGTGTTCCCGGAGATCGTGCTGTGGTTGCCGCAGATGTTCGGCTACAAGGCGGGGGGTTGACGGTGCGGCAGCTGGCGTGGAGACCCCTTACCCCATGAGCAAGACACGACTGGCCGTCGCCGGCACCGGCTACATCGGGCAGGCCCACATGGCCGTCGCCCGGGCCAGCGTTCGTTGCACGCTGTCGGCGGTGGCGGACCCATCGCCGGCGGCCGTCGAGGCCGCGACGCGGGCAGGCGTGCCGCTGTATGCGTCACTGGACGAACTGCTCGCGCGCGACCGCCCGGACGGCGTCGTGCTGGCCACCCCCAACCAGCTGCACGTGCCGCAGGCGCTGCAGTGCATCGAGGCCGGCCTGCCGGTCCTGCTCGAAAAGCCGATCGCGCCGACGGTCGCCGACGCCCGGACGCTGCTGCGCCGGATCGACGAACTGAAGGCGCGGGTGCTGATCGGCCACCACCGCGCGCACAGCCCGATCATGGCCAAGGCGCGCCAGGTGGTGGCGTCCGGGGTGCTCGGCCGTCTCGTCGCCGTCACCGGCAGCGCCACCTTCTTCAAGCCCGACCACTACTTCGATGACGGCCCGTGGCGGCGCGAGCCCGGCGGTGGGCCGATCCTGCTGAACCTGATTCACGAGATCCACAATCTGCGCATGTTGTGCGGCGAGATCGTCGCCGTCCAGGCCTTTGCATCGCATGCGGTGCGCGGCTTTCCGGTCGAGGACACGGTGGCGATCAACCTGCGATTTGCCAGCGGCGCGCTCGGCAGCTTCATGCTGTCCGACACGGCGGCCAGCGCACGCAGCTGGGAGCAGACCTCGCGGGAGAACAAGGCCTACCCCAGCTACGACGACGAGGACTGCTACGTCATCGCCGGCACCGACGGCAGCCTGGCGGTGCCCACGATGCGGCTGAAGACCTACCCGCGGCCGGAAGACCGATCCTGGTGGAAGCCCTTCGAGGTCGGCGTCGTCGGCATCGTGCGCGACGATCCGCTGAAACACCAGATCGAGCACTTCGGCGCCGTCGTCCGGGGCGAGGCGGAACCGCTCGTGAGCGCGCGTGACGGCCTGGCCAACCTGCAGATCACCGAGGCAATCGTCCAGGCGGCCCGGTCCGGTGCCGTCGTCGAGACCTCGACCGCCTGAATCCCATCCACCCAGGAGACCCGCATGAAGATCCTCGTCCTGAACGGCATCAACCTCAACATGTTCGGCAAGCGCGACCCCAAGCAGTACGGCACGGTCACGCTGGACGAGATCGACGCCCAGCTGCGCGCGCTCGGCCAGGAACTCGGTGCCGAGGTGGAATGCTTCCAGACCAACCACGAGGGCGCCATGTGCGAGCGCATCCACCAGGCCCATGGCGAGGGCAAGGATGCGGTGCTCATCAATGCCGGCGCCTGGACCCACTACAGCTACGGCGTCCGCGACGCGCTGGCGATCCTGGGCTGCCCGGTGGTGGAAGTGCACATGTCCAACATCCATGCGCGCGAGCCCTTCCGCCACCATTCGGTGATCGCCGAGATCGCCAAGGGCCAGATCGCCGGCTTCGGCGTCGACAGCTACCTGCTGGCGCTGCGCGCCGCGGTCTCGGCCGTCACGGCGACCAGGGGCTGAGCACGACCATGATCCGCGGCACCACGTCCCTCATCGCGCACCTGGGCTACCCGACGCATGCCTTCAAGGCGCCGATGATCTACAACCCCTACTTCGCGCAGGCGGGCATCGACGCCGTTGTCGTGCCGATGGGTTGCCGCGCCGAGCCCTACCCGGCGTTTCTGAAGGCCGTCTTCACGCTCACGAACATTCGGGGCGCGCTGATCACGATGCCGCACAAGGTCGTCACCGTCGGCCTGCTCGACGAGTGGTCGCCGTCCGTGCGCATCGCCGGCGCCTGCAACGCGGTGCGGCGCGACGAGGACGGCCGCCTGCACGGCGACATGTTCGACGGCGAGGGTTTCGTGCGTGGCCTGCGCCGCAAGGGCTGCGTGCTGGACGGCGCGCACGTGCTCGTCGTCGGTGCCGGCGGCGTCGGCTCGGCGATCGCGGCGTCGCTGGCGGCCGCCGGCATCGGGGCGATCGGACTCTACGACGCCAGCGCGCCCGTGGCCGAGGCACTGGCCGGGCGCCTGCGCGCGCATTACCCGGCCCTCGATGTGGCCACGGGGTCGCGCGATCCGGCCGGCTTCGGCGTCGTCGTCAACGCCACGCCGATGGGCATGCACGAGGGCGACCCGCTGCCGGTGGACGTCGAGCGCATCGCGCCCGAGGCCTTCGTCGGCGAGGTCGTCATGAAGCACGAGATGACGCCTTTCCTGAAAGCGGCTCAGGCCCGTGGCTGCCGCTTCCAGGTCGGCTCCGACATGCTGTTCGAGCAGATTCCGGCCTACCTCGAATTCTTCGGGTTCCCGACCACCAGCGCGGACAACCTTCGCTCGGTGGCCAAGCTCAGCTATTGATCGGGAGGAGCCGGTCGGCGGGTGGCCGGAGAGTGGCCATTGCGGCACACTCGCCCCCGAGGGACGTATCGACGCCGCGGAAGTGACATGACAGCCAAGGAACCACCCATGCGCGAGAAGACCCCGGAACGCGAGGCCATCGGGGAGGCGCCCAACCCGCTCGGCCTGGACGGCATCGAGTACATCGAGTACTCGACCTCCCGGCCGCAGGCGCTGGGGCAGGTGCTGGAGACCATGGGCTTCAAGCCGGTGTCGCGCCACCGCTCGCGCGAGGTGCTGCTGTACCGGCAGGGCGGCATGAACATCGTGGTCAACGCGCACGCCGGCGTCGTGCGGGGCTCGACGGCGACCGACGAACCTGCGCCTGCGATCCGGGCACTGGCGCTGCGCGTGCGCGACGCGCGTGTCGCCTACGAGCGCGCGCTCGAACTCGGCGCCTGGGACGTGCCGATGCACGCGCAGGTGATGGAACTCAACATCCCCGGCATCCACGGCCCCGGCGGGGCGCACCTGTACTTCGTGGACCGCTACAAGGACTTCTCGATCTACAGCGTGGATTTCGTGCCCATCCCCGGCGTCGATCCGAACCCGCCGGTGGTGGCGGGGCTGCACTACTTCGGCCTCGTGCAGTACATCGGGCGCGACCGCACCGACGACTGGACGGACTTCTACGGCCGCCTGTTCGGCTTCCTGCGCCTGCCCGACGAGACGCGCTTCGGCATCCTCCCCAAGGGCACTCTGCTGCAGAGCCCCGGCGACCTCCGCACCCACTTCTACCTGCAGCTGATCGAGCCCGACCCGGCGACCCTGGTGTACGACGAGGAAGAGAAGTTCCAGCGCATCGGCTTCGGCACCCGGGACGTACCGGCCGCGGTGGTGGCGCTGCGCCAGCAGGGGGTGGAGTTCGTCGACACCGACCATGTCAAGGTCACGCCCCAGGGCGCGCTCACGCGCGGCGTGCTGCAATCGGTGTCCTTCGAACTCGTGCACGACGAGCGGCCATGAAGATCGATCAGTTCGGCATGGACACGATCTCGCTGGCGGGACCGCTGGAGGCCAAGCTGCGCGCGATCCGCGAGGCCGGCTTCGCGCAGGTGATGCTCAGCGCGCGTGACGTCGTCGGCCACCCGCAAGGGCTGGACGCGGCCGTGCAGGCGGTCCGGGACAGCGGCCTGCGTGGCACCGGGTTCCAGGTGCTGCGCGACTTCGAGGGCCTGTCCGGCGGACTGCACGCGTACAAGGTCGACATCGCCAAGTCGATGATCGAGATGTGCGCGGCGCTGGGCTGCCAGGTGCTGCTGGCCTGCTCGTCGACGTCCAGGCACGCGACGGACGACACCGCCGCGCTGGCGCGTGACCTGCGCAAGCTGGCCACGCTGGCGATCCCGCACGGCGTCAAGGTGGCGTACGAGGCGCTGTCGTGGGGCCGCACCGTGAACCGGTTCATGCAGGCCTGGACGATCATCGAACAGGCCGACTGCGCCAACCTGGGCATCGGGCTGGACTCGTTTCACCTGTTCGCGGCCAAGGACGATCTCGACGACCTGGACCTGCTGGACCCGCAGCGCATCTACCTCGTGCAGCTGTCGGACTTCATGTGGCAGGAGACGCCGACCTTCGAGGAGCGCATGACCACCGCGCGCACCTTCCGCGTCTTTCCGGGCGAGGGCGTGCACAGCGAGCAGCTGGCGCGGCTGGTGATCGAGCTCGACCGCCTGGGCTATGGCGGGGACTACAGCTTCGAGGTCTTCAACGACGACTACCAGCAGTTGCCGCTGCCGGTGGTGGCCGAGCGGGCACGGCGCGGCGCCGTCTGGCTGGCCGAGGACGTGCTGCGCCGCTCCGAGCCCTTGCCGGGCGCGATGCGGCTGGGCCGCTGAACGCGGCGCCGGCGCCTCAGGTCAGCGGGACCGTGATCGCCCGGATCATCTGCTGCGTCTCCGGCCGCACGCCGCGCCACCACAGGAAGGCCTCGGCGGCCTGCTCGACGAGCATGCCCACGCCGTCCGCCAGGCGCGTCACCCCGTGGTCCCTCGCCAGCCGCAGGAACGGCGTCAGCCCTTTGCCGTAGACCATCTCGTAGGCCAGGCTGTCGGCGCCGAACACGCTCGGCGGCACCGGTGGCACCTCGGCCGTCAGGCTGGCCGACGTGGCGTTGACGACGACGTCGAACCGTTCGCCAGCCAGGTCCGCGTAGCCGCAGGCGCTGAGCTTGCCATGGACGGCGAACTCGCGCGCCAGGCCCTGCGCCTTGCCGACGTCGCGGTTCGCGATCACCAGCGCAGCCGGCCGCTGGGCCAGGAAGGGCTGCAACGCGCCGCGCGCGGCACCGCCGGCCCCGAGCATCAGCACCCGTCGGCCGGCCAGCGCCATGCCGAGATTGCGCTGGATGTCGTTGACGATGCCCACACCGTCGAAGTTGTCGCAGGCAATGCGGTCGCCCTCGAACTTGAGCACGTTCGTGGCGCCGGCGAGCCGGGCCCGTTCCAGACGATCGGTGGCCATTTCGAACGCCTGCACCTTGAACGGCATGGTCACGTTGGCGCCGCGTCCACCGCCGGCACGGAAGTCGTGCACGGTCTTCGCGAAGCCGTCCAGCGGCGCGTCGATGGCCGTGTACTCGATGTCCTGGCCGCACTGCTTGGCGAAGGCACCGTGGATCAGCGGCGACTTGCTGTGGCTGATCGGGTGGCCGATCACGGCGTACCTGTCTGTCATGGAAAGGCTCCTCTACGGGGCTGGAGAAGGTGCCCCCGGCCGAGCGGTGCGATTGTGCCGCCACGGGCGGACGTGGCGGTTCGTCAGACGGTCGCCTGCGGCCCGGCCTGCGGCGCGTCCAGGGCCTCCACCGGCGGCGTCGGCGCCGCCCCGAGGAACAGGCGATCCATGTTCGGATCGGCCAGGATCTCGGCGGCGGGCTTGTGCAGCACCAGGCGGCCGGATTCCAGCGCCATGGCGTCGTCCGACACCTTCAGTGCGGCCTTGACGTTCTGTTCGACCATCAGCACGGTCGTGCCCTGCGTCACCAGCTTGCGCAGCAACGTGAACACGTCCTGCACCACGATTGGCGACAAGCCGATCGACGGCTCGTCGATCAGCAGGACCCTGGGGCGCAGCAGCAGGGCGCGACCGACCTCGAGCTGCTTTTGCTCGCCGCCCGACAGCGACGCCGCCCGCGAATGCAGGCGCTCCCTGAGGCGGGGAAAGAGCTCCAGCACTTCCGGCATTCGCTTGCGCGTCTCCGCCATGCCCAGCGTGATGCCGCCGAGCTCGAGGTTCTCGAGCACCGACAGCTGGCCGAACAGGTTGCGGCCTTGCGGCACGAACGCGATGCCCTTGGCCAGCAGCGTCTT
>Ga0224505_10002573_pt1 | contig 10580 bp, 9 predicted proteins | sample SF_Jan12_sed_USG_FD_169102 | JGI IMG/M metagenome (GOLD analysis project Ga0224505, IMG submission 169102) | Sediment microbial communities from San Francisco Bay, California, United States - SF_Jan12_sed_USGS_4_1 | ecosystem: Environmental > Aquatic > Marine > Sediment | place: USA: California...
GCGGTAGGTTGCAGGCGTGGTCGAAGTGGAGCTTGTCACCGTCCGGGTGGAGATGCCTTCCAACACGTCCGTGGTGCTGTTGCGTGAGCGTTCGGGAGATCGCCGGCTGCTGCCCATCCTCATCGGTAACGCCGAGGCGACCGCCATCGCCTACGCGCTCGACGGGCTCGAGACCCCCCGCCCGATGACCCACGACCTCATGAAGAACCTGCTGGACGACCTGGCCGTGAGCCTCGACCAGGTGATCGTCACCGAGCTGCGCGATCGCACCTTCTACGCCGAGCTCAAGCTCCGCACCGGCGCCGGCCTGCAGACGATCTCGAGCCGGCCGTCCGATGCCATCGCCCTCGCGGTGCGCACGGGCACGCCCATCTACGTGGCCGAGACGGTGCTCGCCGAGGCGGCGTACCGCGAAGAGGAGCAGAAGGTCGACCAGGACGAAGTGGTCGAGGAGTTCCGGCGCTTCATCGACAACGTGAGCCCCGACGACTTCGCCTCCTGAGACCGGTACGCGCCAGCGACGTTGACGTTGCTCCGGGCGGGCCGTAACCTGCCCGTCAGGTGACACAGTCGTAATTCCTGCCGTGTAGTGGGCGGGGGGTCTGCGTACCGGGTGGAGACCACGAAGGGAACCTTGTCGTGTCCGAGGACATGGGATTCAGCGGACGGCAGGCCGCGGAGATCGTCGGCATCACGTACCGGCAGCTCGACTACTGGGCGCGGACCGACCTCATCCGGCCCAGCCTCGCCGACGCCGCCGGCAGCGGCTCGCGGCGTCGCTATTCCTACCGTGATCTGCTCGAGCTGAAGGTGGTCAAGAACCTGCTCGACGCCGGCATCAAGCTCGAGTCGGTGCGCGAGGCCTTCACCTACCTGCGCGACCACCTGGGCGAGGACGTCGCGTCGGTCAACCTGGTGATCCAGGGGCGGCGCTCGGTCCTGGTCAGCACCGGCGAAGAGATCGTCGACCTGCTCAGCCGGGGCCAGGGCGTGCTCAACATCCTGCCGCTGGCCGGCGTCAAGGACGAGGTGGACGCCGCCATCGTCGACTTTCCGTCCGACGAGGCCGCTCCGTCCGCCTCGGCCGGGCCCGCCACCCGTCGCGCCGCCGCCCGCTGAGCGCGTCCCCGGCGGTCGCGCCGGGTCGTCGCCGCCCACCTGCCCGCCCCCGGCGAGCCGGCCGGTCAGCTGGCCTGGCGGTTGACGGCACTCGACGCGGGGATCTTCTCGCGCACCACGTAGTCGAGGTGGTTCGACTCGATCTTGTCGAGCTCGTAACGGTAGTTGACCATCAGCCCGAGCGACTCGCGCACTCCGACCGGCGACACGTTGGCGCCGAAGTCGATCCGCTCGACCCGCGCCCCGTTGCTGAGATGGAAGTTCGCCACCCGGTCCGACGCGCGGCCGTCGCGCCGCTCGGTGACCAGGTAGCGCGCTGCGAGCTGGGTCAGCGCCGGCTCGGCGGCCGCGAGCCGGGCCCGGTCGTCGAGCCAGTCGGTGGTCGAGAGCAGGTGTCGGAGCCCGTCGACGGGGGCGTCGCTGTGGGGCCCGGCCAGCTGGACGAGCTGCGTGCGCGCCGCGTCGGACAGCCCGGCCACCAGCTCGTCGCCCGCCTCGTCGAGCCGGCGTTCCAGCCAGGCGCGCAGGCCGGGAATCGGCGACAGCGTCGAGAAGTTCTTGAGGCTCGGCAGGTCGCGCTGGAGCTCGTTGACGACGCGCTTGATGAGGAAGTCGCCGAGGCGGACCCCGGCGAGCCCGTCCTGGCAGGTCGAGATCGAATAGAAGATCGCCCAGGACGCCGCGGCCGTGTCGGCGACGGGGGCCGACTGGTCGAGGAGGGGGTGGATGCTCGTCGCCAGCTCGTCGACGAGCGCGACCTCGACGAAGATCAGCGGTTCGTCGGGCATGGCAGGGTGCACGTAGGCGAAGCAGCGCCGATCGGGGCGGAGGCGGTGCTTGAGGTCGGCCCACGAGGTGATCTCGTGCACCGCCTCGTAGGCGATCAGCTTCTCGAGGAAGGCGGCCGGGGAGTCCCAGGTGATCCGGCGCAGCTCCAGCAGGCCGACGTCGAAGGCCTGGTCGAGCACCTCGCGTAGATCGGCGTCGAGCCTGATGAGCCGGGCCAGCCCGACGGCGGCGGTCGCCTCGGCCTCGGCGTCGTCGGGCGGGGCGGCGGCACCAGCGGCGGCCTTGCCGGGCGCGCCCGGCCGGGCGGCGGCACGTCGGGCGGCCGAGATGACCGAGCGGAGATCGGCCCGCAGGTCGACCGTGAACTTCACGCCCCCCTCGGTGCCGATGAACAGCCGGAACAGGCGCTCCCAGCCGGGGACGAGCGCGCTGCGCAACCGTGACTCGGCGCTGAGCACCGCGGCGTCGTCCTCGGGGTCGTGGGCGGCGGCCTCGTAGTGGGCGGCGGCGTCTTCGACCGCCGTGCGCTGGATGTGGTAGTGCTCGGCCAGCACCGCGAAGAAGCGCGCCCGGCCCACGCGGTCGAGCGAGCGGTAGAGGTCGGCGACCTCGGCGGCGTGAACCCTGGTGACGACGTCGCCCAGCTCGGGGGAGAGGCAGGCGTCGATCTCGGCGGTGAGCCGGCGCTGGTCGCGGGCGCCGAGCCGCGCCGTCGGCGACCCGCGCAGGCGGCGTGCGGCGCCCTCGATGCCTTCCTGGGTGCGGTCGCGGAGCAGGCGCAGCGTCGAGGGAAGGCCCCGCCGCGAGGTGGGCTCGATCGCGGACTGGTCGCTCACCGGGCCGACCGTGACCTCAGGTGGAAGACGGCAGCGCGATCGGGTCGCCGCAGTGCGGGCAGCTCCCCGTGCGGGACACCAGCTTCGCGTTGACCAGCAGGAAGCACGACGGGCACGGGAACTCGCCCTCACGCTTGGACGGGACGTCGCTGAGGGGTCCGACGGCGGCGGCGGGGCCCGCTTCGCCCTCTTCCTCTTCTTCGTCCTCGTCGTCGTCGTAGGCCTCGAGCCGGTCCTTCAGGATCGTGTCGAGATCGGCTTCGACGTCGTCGGGGTCGAGCTCGTCGTCGTCGTCGTCCTCTTTGTCCTCGCCACGACGCTCGGTCGCCTTCTTCTTCGGCGGGACGACCGCTACTTCTTCCTCTTCGTCGACGTCGGCCTCATCGACTTCGTCGACATCTCCGTCGTCGAAGTCGTCGTCGATGTCCTCGTCGATGTCTTCGACGTCGTCGATGTCTTCACCGAACTCGTCCTCGTCGGGTTCGACTTCGCCATCGCCGTCGGCGTCTTCGCCGTCGATGTCGTCTTCGATTTCTTCGTCGTCAGCCATGTGTCTGGAGGGGCGCCCGATCAGGCAGGGGAGTCGAGGTCGCGGGGCATCCTAGAGGTTGGGGCCACTCCAACCACGGCTTTCGATCGACAAATTCGCGCCGGTCGCCGCCCCGGCCCGCCGGCGGGGCTGATCAGGACCGGTCGGTCGCCGCCCGTTCGAGGAGGTCGACGGCCCGGAATCGCAGGAGGTGGTCGGCCAGGACGAGGCAGACCATCGCCTCGACGAGGGGCACGGCGCGCGGCAGCACGCAGGGATCGTGCCGGCCCCGCGCCGCGAGCACGAGTGGTGCCCCGCTGCGGTCGACGGTGGACTGGGGCGACGCGATCGTCGCCGTCGGCTTGAACGCGACCCGCAATTCCACGTCGGCGCCATTCGAGATGCCGCCCTGGATGCCCCCGGAGTGGTTCGTGGCGACCGACACCGAGCCGGGCGACGGGCCGGGCTCGAAGGCGTCGTTGTGCTGGCGCCCGGTCATCCGCGTCCCGCGGAAACCGCTGCCGATCTCGACGCCCTTGGCGGCCGGGAGCGACATCAGCGCGCCCGCCAGGTCGGCATCGAGCTTGTCGAAGACCGGTTCGCCCCAGCCGGGTGGCACCCGGCGGGCCACGCAGGTCACGATGCCGCCCAGCGAGTCGCCGTCGCGGCGGGCGGCGTCGATGGCCTTCTCGATCGCCTGGGCCGCGCGGGGGTCGGGGCAGCGGGTGGGCGTCGCCTCGACCTGGTCGAGCGTGACGCACGCGGCATCGACGGTCGCGTCGATGGTGTGGACCGAGCTGACCCAGCTCAGCACCTCGACGCCGGCGGCCTCGGCGAGCAGCCGGCGGGCGACCGCGCCGGCTGCCACCCGGCCGATCGTCTCGCGGGCCGAGGCGCGGCCCCCGCCCCGGTGGTCGCGGAAGCCGTAGCGGGCGTCATAGGTGAAGTCGGCGTGCGAGGGTCGGTAGACGTCGCGGAGGTGGTCGTAGGCGCCGGGGTTCTGGTCCTTGTTGCGGACCAGCAACGCGAGCGGCGTGCCCGTCGTGCGGCCCTCGAACCAGCCGGAGAGCAGCTCGGCCTGGTCGGCCTCGTCGCGCTGGGTGACCAGGCGGCTCTGGCCGGGACGGCGGCGGTCGAGGTCGGCCTGGATGTGGGCCAGGTCGAGCGGGAGCCGGGCGGGACAGCCGTCGACGACCACGCCGACCGCAGGGCCGTGGGATTCACCGAACGTCGTGACGCGGAAGAGGGTGCCGAAGCTGCTCATGATCGAGTGCCATTGTGGTCCCTCGACGACGCCCAGGGACAGGCAGATGCGGGCGCGGGCCGTGGCGAGCGGAGCCGGCCCTGCGGCCGGGCGCGTCGCCGGGCCCGCTCGCCCGCCCCGATCAGACGACGACGACCAGATCGCCGATCTGGGACCAGTTCCACATGTAGACGGCGTCGACGAGCGCCTGGCGGACGCAGCCGGCCGAGCGGAACTGGCCGAGCTCGGACTCGCTCTGGAGCGGCGAGCCGTCGCCCCACACCGGGATGGTGTGGAACCCGTAGCCCAGACCGGACGGGTTGAAGGCGACGAAGTACTGCATGGTGATGTCGTCGTGGCCGGCCTCGGCGTAGCGGAACTTGCCGTACACCCGGTGCTGGGTGCCGGGTGCCGGGTCGAGGTAGCGCCCCGAGATGGCGTAACTGCGCGCTGTGTAGCCATCGGAGCCGATCAGCCAGAGGCGCTGGCCGAGGTTGTCGTAGACGATGCGGCGACCCTCTCCGCTGCCCGCGGGGACCGCAACCATGCGGCGGCAGTCCATCAGCAGCGGTGCCGAGCCCTCGCCGAGGTTCTGCGCGTAGACGCAGACCCGCTCGTTGCGGGCGGGCATCGGGAAGCGCAGGTCGAACCCGTGGTTGGCGCCGATGCCCGGGAAGGCGGCGGCGACGTCGGGACGCTCGGCGTCGGCCCGGTACGGGCCGTACCAGGCGTCGCCGATCTGCACGACGATCTCGGTCGGCGCGGAGGTGTCGGGGTCGGCGGCCCAGCCGGCGATGCGCATGTCGGAGGAGTTGACGCCCGCGGTGTCGAGATAGCCGAACGGGGCGTGGGACACGACGACGTAGCGGCAGCCCACGAGTGTGGAGGCAGCGCCGGGCCCGACGCCCAGAGCGTGCACGCAGACCGGCTGGTTGCCTTCGGCCGGCAGGGGGACGGTGAGGTCGAAGCCGTGGCGGTCGCCCGCCCAGGGGAACAGCCCGGCGACGTCGCCACGGGGCAGTTCGGCACGGAACGGGCCCAGCCAGCGGTCGGCGACCTGGACCACGATGTCGCTGGGACCCCTGGCGTCCTCGTCGAGTGCCCAGCCGGCCACCCGGATGCCGTCGGGTGTGCGCAGCATCGAGTCGATCCAGCCGATCGGATCGTCGACGGTGAAGCTGGCGCAGCCCTGCACGACGTTGGCTCCGGGCCCGACGTTGAGGGCGTGCACGCAGACGCTGCGCGGGCCCGGCGCGGCGGGCACGACGAGGTCGTACCCGTGCCGGGAGCCCCAGCCGGGGTGGACCCGCTCGACGTCGCCGCGCGTGCGATCGGCCGCGAAGGGGCCGTACCAGTTGGTGTCGACCTGGACGACGATCTGGGCAGGGCTCGACGTGTCCGGATCGATGACCCAGCCGGCGACGCGGATGCCCTCGCCGGCAGGGTGCGCCGCGTCGAGGTAACCGAACGGGTCGGTGGGGGCGGGTGGGGCGGTGGCGAGACCGACGGCGGCCTCGGGCTCGCTGCCCGGCGCCGGTGGCGCGAGGGCGACGGCCGTGACGTCGCCGTCGTCGGCGTGGGCCGGCGTCGCCCCGATGCCGACCAGCGCGCTCGACACGGCGGCGGCGGCCGCAACCCACCGCCGGAGTCTCCCTCTGCCAGCGCCGCCCATGCCCAGTCCCCTTCCCGCGGTCCGTCCCGGCTCGTAAGACTACTCCGAAGGACGGCAGCTCCCGCTGCTCGGAGACGGGCGCTGGCCCGCCGTCCGGCCCGGCCCGGCGCGGTACGGTGCGAGCTTGCCCGACGACCGGCCCGGCGCGCCGGGTCGACGACGCCCGGAGACGACGACGTGGCCGATGCGACAACCTACGAAACGATCTTGTGGGACAGCCCCCGCGACGCGGTCCGGCGAGTCACGCTGAACCGGCCCGAGCAGGCCAACGCCCAGAACCGTCAGATGCTCTACGAGCTGAACGCGGCCCTGGACGCCGCCGTCGCCGACCCCGCGTGCAGGGTGATCGTGGTCGCGGCGGCGGGCAAGCACTTCTCGTCGGGTCACGATCTGCGCGACCGCTCGAAGATGACCGATTTCGACCAGGTCACGGTCATGGGCGGGTTCGAGCAGCCCGGCGAGGCCGGGCCGATGGCGGTCGAGGAGGAGATCTACCTCGGGCTGTGCTGGCGCTGGCGCAACCTGCCCAAGCCGACGATCGTCGCCGTGCAGGGCAAGGTCATCGCCGGCGGCTGCATGCTGGTGTGGCCCTTCGACCTGGTGGTCTGCGCCGACGACGCGTCGTTCTCGGACCCGGTGGTCGCGTTCGGGGTGAACGGGGTCGAGTACTTCGCCCACGCCTACGAGCTGGGCCCGCGCAAGGCCAAGGAGATGCTGTTCACCGGCGAGGCGCTGTCGGCCGAGGAGTGCCGGGCGCTCGGCATGGTCAACCACGTCGTGCCCCGCGACGAGCTCGAGTCGTTCACGCTCGACCTGGCATCGCGCATCGCCGAGCGGCCGGCGTTCGGGTTGAAGCTGGCCAAGATGTCGGTCAACCAGTCCCAGGAGGCGCAGGGCTTCTACAACGCGCTGCAGGCGGCGTTCTCGCTGCAGCACGTCGGCCACGCGCACAACCAGATCGTGCACGGGATGATGGCCGACCCGTCGGGCGCCGAGATCATCCGCAACCTCGGCCGCAAGGGCTGAGCCGTGGCCTTGCGCGAGTTGGTGGGGCGCACCGCGGTCGTCACCGGCGGCGCGGCGGGGATCGGCCTGGCGGTGGCGCGCCGTCGGAGTCGGTGTGGCACGAACTCGGGGGCTCGGTCGCCGTACCGCCGGTGACCAATGTGAACGCAGCCGGCGCTCAGCCGGACGGTGGCGGTAAAGGTGATCGACGGGTCAGCGCTGTCCGACCTCGCCTGGCAGACGTTCTCACGTGAGTGCGCGGCGCTGGGCATGCTGACCGAGCACCCCAACATCGTCACGCTGTTCGAGGCGGGAAACGACCCCAGCGACAGCAGGTCTACCTCGTCATGGAGTACCTCGAGGGCGGCAGCCTCGCAGATCGCCTGGCGCGCGCGGGTCGGCTCGGCTGGCAGGGCGGGGCGTCGATCGGCGTGAAGCTGGCCGGGGCGCTCGATGCGGCCCACGCCTCCGGGGTGACCCATCGCGACATCAAGCCTGCGAACGTGCTGCTCTGTGCGTACGGCGAGGTCAAGCTGGGCGACTTCGGCATTGCCCGGGTCGCCGATCTGAACGGCGAGACCGGCCGCTCGCGGACCGTTTCGGGTACGCCCGCCCATGCGGCGCCCGAGGTGATCGGCGGCGAGCACCAGGATGAGCGGGCCGACGCCTATTCGCTCGGTTCGACGCTGTTCTGCCTGGTCGCCGGGCACGCGCCGTTCCTGCGGCCCGGCGAGGACGGCGTCAGCCTGTTCACGTTGCTGCGGCGCGTCACGACCGAGGAGCCGCCCGATCTGTGCTCGTACGGGGCTCCGTCCGAGCTGGCCGCGCTGGTGGCTCGTTGCCTGGCCAAAGACCCGGCGCTGCGCCCGAGCGCGGCCGAGATCGGCGCCGGCCTCCAGGCGGTCGAGCGCGCGCACGCGCCGGCTTCGATCGCGCCGGCCACCACGGGGGCGGTGACGCCGTCGACGGTCGCCGCGCCGGCGTCGCCCGCGGGGCACTGGGTCGGCAGCTGGGACGAGGATGTCCGGGGCGACCGGTACCGCCTCGTCGCCGACCTCGACGTCGACGCTGGCCGCCGGGTGAGCGCCACCTTCACCTGGACGATCGAACGGACGAGCGTCGCACGTGAGCAGCCCGGCTGGACCGCCGTCGAGGCCGTTGCGGGCACCTGGGACCCCGCCAGTGGATCCGTCGTGCTGTCGGGCACGGTCGGCGAGGACCCCAACCGGTTCCTCGTGGCCGACACCTACACGCTTGCGTACTCGTCGCCGGACTCGACGCTGCGGGGCCGCACCTCGACGATCGTGAGCGGCGAGCCGTGGACCGGGACGCTGACGGCTCGCCGCTGATCGGATCGTCGCCCCGGCGTCCGGGGGCCGTGGGGGTGCGGCGATATCGTGAGCGCCCATGCACACCTTCGTCCATCCGCTGCGCCGAGCCGAAGCCACCTCTCGCGACCGCACGGCGTTGATCTGCGACGGGCGCGAGCTGACCTACGGTGAGATGGTCGACCGCTGCCGGCGTCTCGGCACGGTGCTCACCAACCTCGCGATCGGTCGCGGCGAGCGCGTCGCGGTGCTGTCGTTCAACTCGATCGCCTTCGTCGAGCTCTACTGCGCGTTGCCTGCCCACGGCCGGGTCCAGGTGCCGCTGAACTTCCGCTGGGCCGAACCCGAGCTGGCCTACGCCCTCGAGGACTCCGACGCCCGCGTGTTGTTCGTCGACCGCGATCCGGGCAAGCTCGCCGACCTCGTCGAGCGCGTCGTGCGCCTCGACACCGGCGAGTACGAGGACCTGCTGGCATCGGCCGCGCCGGTCGACTTCGACGACGCCGTCAGCGAGGACGACCTCGCCGGGCTGTTCTACACCGGGGGTACGACCGGCGCGTCGAAGGGGGTGATGCTGACCCACCGGAACCTGATCGCCAACACCTACAACAGCCAGATGCTGATGCCGCTCGAGCCGCACGACGTGTACCAGATCATCGCGCCGCTCTTCCACGCCGCGGGCTCCAACTCGCTGTTGCAGTGCGTCTACCAGGGCGTCACCCAGGTGATCGTCCCGGCGTTCGACCCGGCGGCGACGCTGGAGCTGATCGAGCGCCACGGCGTCACCGCGACGCTGGGCGTGCCGACCATGCTGGCGGCGCAGGTCGAGGAGCAGCTGGCTCGACCACGCGACGTCTCCAGCCTGCGCTTCTACGCCCACGGCGGCTCGCCCGTTGCCCAGGAGGTCCTCCGCCGCGGCGTGACCGCCTTCCCGCAGACCGAGTTCATCCACCTCTACGGCGCTACCGAGACGTCGCCGCTGGTGACGGGGTTCCGCCACGAGGTCGACCACCTCGACGGAGCACGCGGCCGCTCGGCCGGCCAGTCGGTGCTGGGTTGCGAGGTGGCCATCCGCACCACCGACGGTCGTGACCTGCCGGTGGGTGAGGCGGGCGAGGTGACCGTGCGCGGCGCGAACATCATGGCCGGCTACTGGAAGAAGGCCGAGGCCAGCGCGGCGGTGCTGCGCGACGGCTGGTACTCGACCGGCGACGTCGGCCGCCTCGACGGAGAGGGGTTCCTGTACCTGCTCGACCGCTCGAAGGACATGATGATCAGCGGGGGCGAGAACGTGTACTGCACCGAGGTCGAGGACGCCATCTACACCCACCCCGCCGTGCTCGAGGCGACCGTGTTCGGCATCCCGAGCGAGCAGTGGGGCGAGGCGGTGCACGCCGTGGTCGTGCTGCGTGAGGGCGCCGAGGTCAGCGCCGACGAGGTGATCGCCCACTGCCGCGGCCAGATCGCCGGGTACAAGGTGCCGCGCTCGGTCGAGTTCCGGGCCGAGCCGCTGCCGAAGTCGGGGCCGGGCAAGGTGCTCAAGCGGGAGTTGCGATCGCCCTACTGGGAAGGCCGCGAGAACCAGATCGGCTGAGTTCCGTGCGGGCGGCTACCGGCGCCGGCGCCTGGCCCTGCCCCGTTCCGGTGCCGGGTCGTCGGCCGGCGCGATGCTTGGGTGATGCGCGAGGAGTTCGAGTTCCAGGACCTCAGCGACTCCATGTTCTGGGGAGTCGACCTGAAGCGATCGACGATCCGGGACGTCGATCTGTCCGGGGCGCGCATCTCCCATTCGCGGCTGGTCGGCGTGACCATCGACGCCGAGATCGGTCGACTCGTCGTCAATGGCGTGGACGTGACCGAGTTCGTGAACGGCCGGGACGAATGGTTCCCCCTCCGGTCGCGCTTCCGACCGGTCGCGCCCGTCGACATGCGCGAGGGCCGGGACGTGTTCGCCGCGGCGTGGGAGGGCGCGATCGGGCGGGCGCGAGAGCTCGCCGACGAGGCTCGTCACCGGTCGGTGGACGGGGAGTGGTCCTTCGTGCAGACCCTCCGCCACCTG
>Ga0224505_10002574_pt1 | contig 10578 bp, 9 predicted proteins | sample SF_Jan12_sed_USG_FD_169102 | JGI IMG/M metagenome (GOLD analysis project Ga0224505, IMG submission 169102) | Sediment microbial communities from San Francisco Bay, California, United States - SF_Jan12_sed_USGS_4_1 | ecosystem: Environmental > Aquatic > Marine > Sediment | place: USA: California...
CCTGGCGCAGCGGTTCCTGAGTTAACGGACGACCGACATGTACAAAGTGCGCCGCTGGGCCTCGCGACACTCGCGATTTTTCGAGTGGATGTACAAGCAGTTCGAACGGGCCCTGGTGTTGCTGCACCCGGTGTTCAACAGGATCGGCTACGGGCGCATGGAGAAGCCGACCGCGGCGGTCGAGAAGGTCGTCAAGGGCTTCCTGTTCGACACCCAGATGTGCGGGCTGTGTACTTTGTCCGCTACCGGCATGGTCTGCCCGATGAATTGCCCGAAGTCGATGCGAAACGGGCCCTGCGGCGGCGTGCGCGAAAACGGCAACTGCGAAGTGAAGCCGGAGATGGCCTGCGTCTGGCGCGACGCCTATGCCGGCAGCCGGCTGATGAGGCACGGCGATCGCATACTCGAGATCCAGGCGCCGGTCGATCACAGGCTCAAGGGAACGTCGGCCTGGCTGCGCGAGGTGCGGCGCAAGGTCGGAATGGAGTCGGAGGGAGGCGCGGCGAAATGACGACGACGCGCGACGTACCGGAATCGACACGGCCGCTCGAGCCGGGCTTCAGTTCGCACGGACACCTGGAGAAACTGCTGCGGGCCGGGCACTTCGCGGTGACCGCCGAGCTTTCGCCGCCTGACTCGGTCGAAGCCGAGGAGGTTTACCGGCGCGCCCGGGTCTTCGATGGCTACGTGGACGCGATCAACGCGACCGACGGATCGGGCGCGAACTGCCACATGTCCAGTGTCGCAGTCTGTTCGCTGCTGACCCGCGTCGGGTACTCGACCGTGATGCAGGTGTCCTGCCGCGACCGCAACCGGATCGCCATCCAGGGTGACGTGCTCGGTGGCGCCGCGATGGGTGTTGCGAACATCCTGTGCCTGACCGGCGATGGCGTCCAGTCCGGCGATCATCCCCAGGCCAAGCCGGTCTTCGATCTCGAATCGACGACGCTGCTCGCGATGCTGCGCGCAATGCGCGACGAGAGCCGCTTCCAGAGCGGCCGCAAGATCACGGCGGCGCCGCAGGTCATGCTGGGCGCAGCGGCGAACCCATTCGCCCCGCCGCTCGATTTCAGGCCCCTGCGCTTGGCCAAGAAAATAGAGGCCGGCGCACAGTTCATCCAGACGCAATATTGCTATGACATGGATCGCCTCAGGAAATACATGGACAAGGTGCGCGACTTGGGCCTGCACGAAAAGGCATTCATACTGATCGGCGTCGGACCGCTGGCCTCGGCCCGGGCTGCGCAGTGGATACGCACGAATGTTCCGGGTGTGCACATCCCGGATGTTATTATCGACCGCCTCGCCGGCGCCCAGGATGCCAAGCGCGAGGGCAAGCGCATCTGCATCGAGATGATTCAGCAGATCCGGGAGGTCGAGGGTGTCGCCGGCGTGCACGTCATGGCGTATCGGCAGGAAGAGGCAGTTGCGGAAATCATCCAGGAGTCGGGCGTACTCGCGGGCAGGGCGCCCTGGAAACCGGGCGACCCGCGCTGACGCGGCGCCCCGCGCCGGGCGATTGCAATGAGACGCGCGCTCGCTCCCGTGGCGGCCCTGTTACTCGGCGTCTCCATCCTGCTGACCGGTCAGGGGCTGCAGGGAACGCTGCTGCCGGTCCGTGCCACGCTGGAGGGCTTTTCGACCGTCGCCATCGGCATGATGGGTGGCGCCTACTTCTTCGGATTCACTCTCGGCTGCCTGCGCGGCGGGCAGCTGATAAAGCGGGTTGGCCATATCCGCGTGTTTCTCGCGATGACCGCGCTCGCCTCCGCGTCCCCGCTATTGCACGGCCTCGTGCTGCAGGAATGGATCTGGGCGCTGCTGCGCATGCTGACGGGCTTCTGTTTCGCGGTCCTGTACGTCGTCATAGAGAGCTGGCTGAACGAACAGTCCAGCCAGGAGAATCGCGGCGTCGTGTTCGCGACCTACGTGATGATCACGATGACGGTGCTGGCGGCCGGGCAGATGATGCTGCTTCTCTACGACCCGGCGGAGCTCTACCTGTTTGCGATCGCGTCCGTGCTCGTGTCCCTCGCGGCGCTGCCGGTCGCCCTTTCCACGGCGCCCTCGCCCGAACAGCCTGAGCACGTCAAGCCGAAACTGAAGCGGCTGTTCGAGATCTCGCCGGCTGGCACGCTCGCCTGTCTCGGCTCGGGCTTCGCGAACGGCAGCTTCTGGGCGCTGGCCCCGGTCTTCACGACCCGGCTTACCGACGACGTCAGCCTGGCGGCCTGGTTCATGACCGGAACCGTGATCGGCGGGGCCGTGTCGCAATGGCCGCTCGGCGCGTTGTCGGACCGGGTCGGCCGGCGCCAGGTCATGATCCTCGCCTCGCTGGTCGCCGCCGGCATCGGCGTAGCGCTTGCCCTGCTGGCGAGCCAGTTGTCGAACACCGGCGTAACGCTGTTGGGGGCCGCCTGGGGCGCCGCCTCTTTTCCGCTGTACACGCTGGCAGTCGCGCACACCAACGACTACGCGGACCCGAGCGAGTACGTCATGGTCTCGGGCGGGCTCCTGCTGATGTACGGAATCGGCGCCATCATCGGGCCGTTCGTGGCATCGACGGCGATGGAGCTGGCCGGTCCGGCAGCGCTGTTCATGTACACGGCCGTGGTCCACGTCCTGCTGATCCTGTATGCGATCTTCCGGATGCTGCGGCGCAAGAGCGCGCCCGAGGAACAGCACATCACGTTCGCCGACGCACTCGCGACCGCCGGCACCGCCTCGCACGTGTACGAGGAAGAGATCACGCAGCATGCGGGCGAGGAACGCTGAGCAGGAAGCGCGCCGCGTAATCGAGGAGGAAGCGATGACCGAGTCAAACGATCGCAGCTCTCGTCGTCCGGCGTGGCGAGCGGCATCGACCGCCGCGCTCCTGCTGTCCGCGACCGCGATCGCCGAGATCCGGGTCGGCGGCGTCGTGGTCGACCTCAACGGGCGCCCGCTGCCGCAGACGCAGGTGTCGCTGCGGACTGCCGACGGCCATGCCGGCGCCGACGTGATCACGGTATTCACGGATGCCGACGGCCGCTTCCTGCTGCCCGGGCCGGTGGCGGCCGTGGACGAGCCGGGCCTCGGAATCGAGGCGCGCCGGCTGGGATTCGAGCAGGTCGGAGCCCACGCAGGCAGCGCCGGAGACGATGCGCGTGACGTGACCGTCGTGCTGCGCGCCGCGCGGAACCACGCGGCGGTTGCGCCCGCTTCTGCCTGGCTCGCCGGTATCGAGGATCGGGCCGAGAAAGCGAAGCTGATACGCAACTGCTCTGACTGCCACCAGGCACCGTCGCCGGCTGTCCGCGCCTACGCCCGGCAAATCGCCGCCGTAATCACGGGGTCGCCAGAAGACGTTCGCCGGCAGAGCTGGCTGTCGATCGCCCGGTACATGAACTACCTCTCCGGCTGGGAATTCGGCCGGGCCAACCCGGCCGGGCCCCCGCCCCCGGACCGGGCCTACGGTGTCGGCGCCGGCGAGGACGTGGCCGGGATCATGGCGCGCCACTTCGTCGGCCCGATGAACGAGCTGATTGCTTACGACTGGGGCGCGCCGCTGGTCGTGACGAAGGACACGCTGATACGCGAGTACGAGGTGCCCGGCACGAACGCGGTCCGCGAAGCGATGCTGGTGGGGACGCCGCCGAAGCTGTGGGTAGCCGACGTGGCCACGAACCGCATGTACGCGATCGACATCGCAACGGGCGAACAGGAGTATCACGACGTGCCCTGGGATGGCGTGTACGGTCCGCACTCGCTGCACCGCGCGAAGGACGACTCGCTGTGGATCACGCCGCTGTTCCCGAGCGTCATCGCGCGCCTGGACCCGAACGAACTCAGCTGGAAGACCTGGCCGATGCAGACGACAAAAGGCGAAGTCGTCGGCATACATGATCTCAGCTTCGGCTACGAGCACGAGCTCCTGACCGACGCGGATGGCCTGGTCTGGTATTCCGACATCGGCAACAACGCCGTCGGCTACTTCGATCCGGAAACCGGTGCCGGCGAAATATTTCGCGCGCCGGAAATCGACGGGCGTCCTGGCCGCGGGGCGCTGCTCTACGGGTTGATCATGACGGCCGATCGCAAGCACATCTGGTACAGCCAGTTAGGCATAGGCAGCTTCGGCAGCTTCAACATCGAAACACGGCAATTCGAGACCCGCGAGGTGCTGCCGCTCGTCGACTCCGGGCCGCGCCGGCTGACGATCAGCGACGCGGACATCATGTACGTGCCGCTGTTCGGTTCCGGGCAGCTCATCGAGTACGACACGCGCGCGCGCCGGCAGCTGGGCATCTACGACCTGCCGGACACGGGCAGCGCGCCGTATGCCGTCACCTGGGACCCGGTCCGGGAGGTCGTCTGGATAGCCACCGCGAACGCGGACGCCATTTATCGCTTCGATCCCGCGGACAAGTCCTTCGGTGTGCTGCCCATGCCTCGGGCCGGCGCCTTCCTGCGGATGATCGACATCGATCCGAAGAGCGGCATCCTCGTGACGTCCTACGCGAACATCATCGAATTCGTGCAGGGCCCGCGCATGGCGCTGACGATAGATCCGGGCGATGGCGCCTATGCCGGCCGGCTGGCGGGAGGGACCCGATGAGCGAATACGCCACTGCGTGGAAATTACCGGCAGGGCTGTTCGCGCTGCTGACGTTCGCCGCCGCCGTCTACGGCGAGCCGGACGGCGCGGCGCTGGTCGCCGAAAAGCGCTGCGTTGCCTGCCACGACGAGACCGAGGTGCTGCTCGGCCCGCCGTACCGGGCAATCGCGGCGCGCCACGCGGCGCAGGCAGACGTGATGGTCGAGGTGCTGGCGCGGAAGATCATCCTCGGCGGCGCCGGCAACTGGGGCGTCGTGCCGATGGTGCCGAACGAACACGTCAGCGAGGACGAGGCGCGCGCAATGGCGCGGTGGATCCTGGCACTGGATTAGCCGCCGTCAGAGGAAGTACGCCAGGGTACGGACCTCGATACTCTCGCGGACCCGCGCCTCCGGAAAGCTCCGGTCGCGAAAGGCCGTGTGCGGCACGCGACGCGCGATGCCCTTGCCGCTGTCGTAGAACTTCAGCAACAGCGCCTCGTCGCGATGCATGGCGGAGAAGTACCACCAGCGGTGTGCCGGGTTGTAGCGGAACACGTCGGCCGTCATCGGCGGGCGGCCCGCCGGCAACGGCCCGAGCATCGTCTCGGGATCCGGTATCTCGTCCACGACGACCAGCGCGTTCGGTGTGCCCTCGTCGGGGCCGACCGAGCGCGCATCACAGACGGCGATCGGCCAGTCCTGTGGCGGTTCCGAGTAGCATCGCCACAGGCTGGACGAGATGAAGCGCCGGAATGGTGCCTCGCCGGGGAACTCCGACTCGTACGTCGCCCGCGCGACGCGCTCCGCCGTTTCCGCGGTGAAGTCGACGTGTGCTTCCGCCGCCGGCGGCTGGACGCCGCCCTGGTGGGTGTAACCGACTGTCTGCCGCTGGCGCGCCTCGAGGTCGCCGGAAGTCCGGGTCATCCAGCCGCGCACGATGACGCGGTCGGCGCCGGTCAGGCGACGCACGAGTTCTGCCGTCTCGGCCGGGTAGATCGCCTCGATCTGGCCCGTGTCCGTGAAGTCCCGCACGGCGCTCCGGTGGTCCGTGACGACGAAGCCGTGCGTGTCGAGCGTGAAGTGATCGCGGATCGAGCGACCGTCGCGGATCCGGACCCTGTGAGTCTCGTAGCTGCCGGTATTGACCTCTCGTCCCGGTGCGACAAAGCGTCGGTTGACGAAAGAACCCGGCGCCAGGTAGCTGATGTGCGCGTCGGCGCTCTCGACTTCGTCTTCGATGTTCATGCTGTGGTCGCCGTGAGGACGCCGGGGCTCAGCGCGGCGTTGCGCCGTATTCCTCGACGGCGCGTTTGCGCCCCGACTCCAGGACTTCCTGCAGCGTCGGGTGGTACTCCCGGTAATGACGTTCCAGCCATTCCTCGCCGTAGTCGTTCCGCGGGTCACGGACGATCGAGTGATCGTGATTGGCATCCTGCCGGTTGTACTCGATCAGGACTCTCGGTCCATGGACGCGGTAGTAAAACCGCCCGTTCGGGTCGACCGGTCCTCGCCAGGAGAACCAGAGGTCCTCCGCGCCGGCCTCGTCGATCGCCGCCAGCTGCGCATCGGCCGCGTCGAAGTCCAGATTCGCCAGATACTCGCGGATCAGGACGCGCAGCAGGCGCATCTGCCGCACCGACAGCGCGGAGGCCCGGATGCCTTCCTGAGCCTCGAGCGTGGCCCGGAGTCCCGGCCCTTCGAATATGTCGGCCGGCAGTTCGCCGGTGATCGTCGCGATGTCGCGCTGCTCCGGCGTCAGCGAGCGCATCAGCTCGATGCCGCGATCGCCCTCGTGCGGCATCGGCATCCAGCCCGCGTAGTTGCCGCTACTGAGTTTCCTCGGGTTGCTTCCCAGGAAGGTCGGCGTGAGCCCGACGCGATCGCCGGCAACGGTGAAGTTGGCGCCGACGTGATGGCCATCGAGTTTCCAGCCCCAGTCGCCTTTGCCTGGCGAGCCGAAAATCGCCACCGTATAGTTGCCGGACGTGTAGGTGGCGCCTAGGGCGTGCCACAGCGGATCCTTGCCCATGTCCGGATTCGACTCGAGCTGCTCGGCCGTCAATTCCTTCAGCATGTCGTCGAGACGCATGATGCCGGCGATCTTTGCGTATCCCTGGCTCGACAGCGACGCGCGCAGCAGGTCGTGGACTGCAGACCTCTGTGCGTCATCGAGTTCGGACATGAATATGCCGTTAGGGTGAACGAAGAACACCGGCAGGTTCGACCAGGTGCCACGGCCATCCGATTCGAGCGGCAACAACGCTTGCTTCTTCTGTTCTTCGTCGAAGAGTCCGATGAGTGCGACAGCCGCGTCCGTCATGCGGCTGGCGCTGTGCCCCGCCGCGGATTCGGACTCGGCCGCAGGGATCGCCGCCGGCAGCAGGCCGATCAGCAGCAGGCAGGTTAGGTGTCTACGCGTTACCGGCATGAGGCTTCCTCCGTTTCCCTGCGATTCTAATCGAATACGGACGCCACCCGCGGCGAGCAGGGCGGCCGCCCGCAACAACTCAGGGAACGGTGACGGCAATTCATGGTTCAGTCGGGCGATAGCGTCGGCAAGCGTGCGGCAAGATTCGCGGGCAGGTGCCGGCGCGCGAGTACGAGCACGCCCCGCGACCCGCGCTCGATCCAGGCCGCCAGTGCACCGGGGTCTTCGGCCGTCTCGCTCGCCAGCCACAGGGCGACCGGCAGAGCGCCCCATTTCTCTTCGAACGGACCCATCGACAGGCCCTGCATCAGCCCGTCGGAGTTCGCGTCCGTTGCGCTCGCGAGAGCGGCCAGCCGTTCGACGAAGATCGGCTCGAGACGCCCGAGTACGTCTCGCGCATGTTCCGACAGTCCGCCGCCCGCCTCGAACCAGCGCGGCGAAAGCGAGCGGTAATTGCCGAGTCCCTCCGCGAGACAAGCCCACAAGGCCCGTTCGAGCGGCGTCTCCTGACGAGGTTGATCCGGGACGGGTCGGAGGCGACCACCTGGCCCGATGCGCAGGCGGGGAGCGCGGCGATCGACAGAATTGCACAGCATGCGGTCAGCAGGGAGCGGCCGGGCCGCCACGGGCGGCGACGCAGGTTCTCCCGACGATCGAAGCAGCCGACATGCTTCATCGCGGTATCGTCCGCTATTGTCCCGAAAACTGCCAGCGCGAGCCCGCCCGGCTTGCTCGCCATCATGTGTAACCCGTATTGTCAGGCTCGGTCCGGCAGCGATATGTTGACCCGCTACGGACCGTGGCGCGGCCGCCGCCGCGTCGGCGCAGCGACGATGTCGCTGATCCGGCCGGCCCGGGCCGGGCATAACGAATTCAGGATTTCACCAGGTACCACGATGGCGCGACCGAATACAGTTACGAAAGGCGAGAGTGTCGCCGCCGCCCTCGAGGCTCTCAAAGCAAATCGCCCGTTGCGTGCCGAGGAGATCTGCCGGGATTTCCTGGTACTCAATCCTGGCAGCAAGGAGCACCTGAGGCTGCTCGGCCATGCGCTGATGAAGCAGTACAGGCTGCCCGAGGCCGAAGAGCAGATCCGTTTCGCGCTGTCGCTGGAGCCGGACTTTCCGCAACTGTACGAAGATCTCGGCAGCGTGCTCGCGATGCAGGAGCGCTTCGAGGATGCAATACCCTTGTTCGAAAAAGCGATCAAGCTGGAGCCGCGACTGCCCGTCGCCCACAAGAAGCTCGGCCAGGCGCTGGCCGCCCTCGGCAGGGGCAAGGAGGCCGATGCCGCCTTCACGGAGTATCTCGACCAGGACGAAGGCAAGCAGCGCGTTGCGAAGGCCGCCCAGCACCTCGGGGCCGGGCGTTTCGACGATGCCGTGGAGGTCCTGCGCGAGGCGATCCAGTCCGATCCGAATAACGTCGATGCCATGCGTTACCTGGCAGGGGCGTATTTCAGCCGCAAGAAGAACCTGGAAGACGCCGAGGCGCTGCTGCGGCGCGCGACGCAGCTGGCCCCGGATTTCACGGCAGCATGGCTGTTGCTCGGGCCGGTGTTGATGGAGCGGATCCGGTACGTCGAGGCGATCGACGCGTTCCGCAAGGCGACCGAACTCGACCAGGACAATGCAGAGGCCTGGGGCGGCCTCGGCAACGCATACGCGCGAGCCGGCTATTCCGAGGACAGCGCCCGGGCGTTCGCGCGAGCGGTCGCGCTGGACCCTTCGGCCCCCGGCATCCAGATGGGATACGCGCACATCCTGAAGACCGTCGGCGACCAGCCGGGCGCGCTCAGGGCCTACCGCGAAGCCGTCAGGATCAAGCCCGACTTCGGCGAGGTCTACTGGAGCATGGCGAACCTCAAGATCTTTCGCTTCGAGGAAGCCGAAGTCGAGGCGATGGAGGAGCAGCTGAAGCGCGATGATCTCAGCACGAGCGCCGAAACGCATTTCCGGTTCGCGCTCGGCAAGGCCTGGGAGGACAAGCAGGACTACGACAGGGCCTGGGCCTATTACGACTCCGGCAACAAGCTGCACCGGACCCAGATCTTCTACGATCCTGCCGAATTCGAGATGCGCCAGGCCAACATCCGCGAGGTATTCAGCCGCGAGTTTCTCGCGGAACGGGCCGGCCACGGCTACGATGCGCCCGATCCCATCTTCATCGTCGGCCTGCCGCGGTCGGGGTCGACACTGGTCGAGCAGATCCTCGCCAGCCACAGCCAGGTCGAGGGAACGGCCGAGCTGCCTATCCTGGGCCGTGTCGCCGGATCGATCGGCCGTTACCGCCGTGACAGCCTGCAGTACCCGGAGTCCGTGCGGGACCTGCGCGACAAGGACTGGCGGGCTTACGGGCAGCAATACATCGAGGAATGCGCGCGGCACAGGGAAACGGACAGGCCGTTCTTCACCGACAAGCTGCCCAACAATTTCTCCCACGTGGGACTGGCTTCGCTCATCCTGCCGAATGCGAAGTTCATCAATGCGCGCCGCCACCCGATCGATAGCTGCCTGGGCGGATACAAGCAGCTCTTCGGCAAGGGTCAGCACTTCACTTACGACGTATTCGAGCTGGCCGAGTACTACAAGCTGTATCACCAGATGATGCGGCACTGGCACGAGGCACTGCCGGGGCGGATTCTCGACGTGCATTACGAGGAAACCGTGACGGACCTCGAAACCCAGGTGCGAAGAATCCTGGAGTACTGTGGCCTGCCCTTCGAAGAGCAGTGCCTGCGTTTTTACGAGACCGACCGCGCCGTCAAGACCGCCAGCTCGGAGCAGGTCCGGCAGCCCATCTACACCGGCTCGCTGGGGGCGTGGCGGCGCTACGGGAAACATGTCGACTACTGGGCGGAAGAACTCGCGGATGTAATCGCGGACCTGCCGGAGGGCGTAAGGCGCGCCGGCCTGTAAGGGCCGCTCGCGGGCTCAGTCGAAGGGCCAGACCTCGAGTCCGTGTATGGCATTGCGCACGTCCCGCGTCAGGCTCACCGACAGCAGCCGTTCGTTCGCCGCCAGGTCGTAGACCGATACGGTGGACGGCGACGAGCCGCCGGCGACGACATGGTCGCTGAGCACGCACAGGCCCCTGGCGAACCCGGCTCTTGCGACGCCACTCGCGTCCGTCGAGACGTGCTGCAGTTCCCGGGGGTCGTACTTCGGCACGCGGAACGCCCGGTCCTCGGCGTCAGTGGTCCGCCCGGAGTAACGCAGCGCGTCGGCCTGGCTGTCGTTGAACAGCACTCCGTCGCGGAACGGCTGCGCGTTATGCGTTCCGGGCGGAAGCTCGACGGACATCAGCACCGTCTTGCCGTTGAAGTGCAGCATGCCGCCGGTCTTCAGGCCGGAAATGTACATGCCGTGCCGGCTGCATTCGACGTTGTTGATGTGCAGCTTGTTGAGCATCAACGGCCCGGATTCGCCGCGCGGATCGTAGATCGATCCCTGGAACGCGAAGTCTTCCGTCTTGACCTGCATCGCCCAGTGGAATTCCTCCTTGCCGAGATCGAAGGCCAGGATGCTGTCGTAGCCGGTCGACGCCATGAACAGGTTGTCGTCGTAGACACA
>Ga0224505_10002575_pt1 | contig 10578 bp, 9 predicted proteins | sample SF_Jan12_sed_USG_FD_169102 | JGI IMG/M metagenome (GOLD analysis project Ga0224505, IMG submission 169102) | Sediment microbial communities from San Francisco Bay, California, United States - SF_Jan12_sed_USGS_4_1 | ecosystem: Environmental > Aquatic > Marine > Sediment | place: USA: California...
GCCGCGCTGCGCTGACCGCCCGGACAGGCTCGCCCAGCCGGCACGGCAGCAGGTGGTTGGCTCCCAACGAGAGGTGGATCGCCGCGAGCGCCTGACCGAAGCCCAGCGCCGGCAGTACCCGCTGCCAGGCCCACGCCCGGATGGCGAACGCCGCCCCGAACCCGACCAGCGCGACGGCGAGGCCCGGCGGATGGCGGCGGGCCGCTCCGGTGGCGTCGGCCAGCGCGCCCAGGTCGATCGTCGAGGCGATGGCGACCGCCGCGACCAGGGTGCTGCCCAGCCCGACGGCGGCCAACCGCCGCCAGCCCAGCCGGGCGGCCCGAGAGGAGAGCGACGCCATGGGCGCATGTTAGGGAGGCTTAATGATCGGAGCAAACGAGGCCGAACAACGCCCCCAGCGATCGGCCCGTTACCGCGCCTCCCGTCGAACCGCGACCTGCCGGTGGCCGGCTGCGAGCGCCACCTCGACCCGCTCGCCCACGGTGAGCTCGACGAGGTGCGAGCAGGCCACCACCACGCTCGGACCGGCGTCGAGGACCAGCTCGTAGCGCCACGACGAGCCGCGGAACTCGGCCGAGCGCACCGCCCCGCCGACGCCGGGGCCGTCCGGAGCCGCGTCGACGACGAGGTCGTCGGGTCGGACCATGGCGACGTGGGCATCGACGCCCCCCGCGGCTTCGGAGCCGAGCTCGACGGGCCCGAGGACCGAGCGGGCTGCGCTCGGCCCGCCCTCGACGGCCAGGAAGCTGGCCTCGCCCATGAACGATGCCACGAAGGTGTTGGCCGGTCGGTGGAACACCGTCCACGGATCTCCGACCTGTTCGAGGCGCCCGGCTCGCATCACCGCGACCCGGTGGCCGACGGCCATCGCCTCGGTCTGGTCGTGCGTGACGAACACGGCCGCGGTACCCGTCGCCTCCAGGATGTTGACCACGTCGTGGCGGATCTGCGTCCGCAGGTTCGGATCGAGGCTGGCGAAGGGCTCGTCGAGCAGCAGCAGCGACGGCCCGGGCGCCACCGCCCGCGCCAGCGCCACCCGCTGGCGCTCGCCACCCGACAGCTCGTGCGGAAAGCGGGACCGCAACGCCTCGAGACCCACGAGTGACAGCACCTCGTCGACCCGGTGGTCGCGCGCGGCCCGGGTCCGCCGGGCCTGGGGCGCCCCGATGCCGCTGCGCTCGCGCTCGAGGCCGAAGGCGACGTTCCGCTCGACCGACAGGTGGGGGAACAGCGCGTGCTCCTGGAACACCAGCCCGACGCGGCGCCGCTCGGGCGGCAGGTGGTGGCGCCCGTCGTCGACCGTGGTCCCCCCGACCTCGATGGTCCCCGAGTCGGCCGCCGCGAGGCCGGCCGCCAAGCGCAACAGCGTCGACTTGCCGCACCCGCTCGGCCCCACCAGCGCGACCAACTCGCCAGCGGCCAGTTGCAGCGAGACGGCGTCGACGGCGACGTGATCGCCGAACCGCTTCGTCACGCGGTCGAGAGCGAGCGCTGCAGGCGGTGTCACGGGCGACATGTTGGCAGCCGGCGCGCCGGCCGCGCTCATCTGGGCTCTGACGGGTTCCGCGTCAGCCCCCTCGTCAACACGATCACGGGGACCAGCGCCACGACCACGATGGCGAGCGCCGGAAGGGCCGCCTGCTGGAAGCGCGATTCCGACGCCAGGTTGTAGGTCCACACCGACAGCGTGTCGAACCCGAACGGTCGCAACAGCAGGACGATGGGCAGCTCCTTGAGGGCATCGACCGCCACGAGCACCGCGGCCGAGATCACGCTGGAGCGGGTCAACGGCAGGTGGATCCTCGCCGCGATCCGCCCCGGTCGAGCGCCGAGGCTGCGCGCCGAAGCCGTCACCTCGTCGGGCACCTGGGCCAGGCCAGACTCGACCGCGCTCAGCGCCGGCGCGAGGAACCGCAACGAGTACGCATAGACGAGGCCGAGCACCGACCCGGTCACCGCGAGACCCGGCAACGAGAGCACCCGGTCGACGGCGACCAGCGCCAACAGCACCCCGATGGCGACCACCGGACCCGGCACGGCGTAGCCGGCGGCCGTGGCGCGGTTCGCGGCCCGCGTCACCCACGACGATTCGAAGCGCGCTGCGTTCGTGAGGAACACCGCGAGCGTGGCGCAGATGGCGGCGGCGAGGACCGCGAGCAGTGCGCTGTGCTGGAGGAACTCGAAGAACCGGGCCGACAGCGGCGTGCCCCGCGGCCCGCTGGCCTCGCGCACCGCCCACACCGCCAGCTGCGCGGCCGGGGCACCGAACGCGAGGGCCAGCACCGCGCTGCACGCACCCGTGGCCGCGGCGGCCCGCCAGCCTCGCAGGCGCTCGGGCGGCACCGCGCCGCCCGAACCCAGGCCCTGGGCGTAGCGGGCGCGCCCCCGCAGCAACCGTTCGAGTCCGATGACGGCCAGCGCGAACACGAGCACCAGCGTGGCGATCTCGCTGGCGGCATCGCGGTCGAAGGTGCCGCGCCAGATGCGGAACACGCCGACCGTCACCGTGTCGACGCCGAAATACTGCACGGTGGCGAAGTCGGTGAGGGTCTCCATCATCACGACCGCGACGCCGGCGGCGAGGGCCGGCCGCAGCAGGGGCAACACGACTCGCCGGGCTGCCTCGGTGGGACCAGCGCCGAGCGTGCGCGCCACGGCGTACGCGCCGCCCGCCTGGTCGGACAGGGCGGCGCGCGCCAGCAGGAACACGTAGGGATAGAGCACCAGCGTGAACACGACGATGGCGCCGCCGAGCGAGGTGACGTCGGGGAACCACGCGTCGGCGCCGAAGCGGTCGCGCCACCAGTGCTGGATGGGGCCGGTGAAGCCCACCACCGACAGGGTGACGAAGCCCAGGACGTAGCCCGGCATGGCCAGCGGCAGCACGAGCAGCCACCCGAAGAGCCGCGAACCGGGGAAGCGGTAGGCGCTGACCAGCCAGGCGAGTGAGGCGCCGAGTACCAGCGTGCCGACGGCGACCCCGGCGAGGAGGGCGACGGTGGTGGCGATCTCGCCCGGCAGCCGCGTGCTCCACTGCTGGCGCCAGACCTCGACGTTGGGGCGCAGCACGCTGGCGGCGAGCAGCCCGATGGGCACGACGACGGCCAGTGCGGCGAGCACGGCCCCCGCCGGCCAGCCGGCGCGGCTCGCGCGATCGGCCAGCGACGGGTGGACCGGGCCCGTCACGAGTAGCCGGCCTCGTCCATGAGGCGCACGGCGTCGGCGTTGAGCGAGCCGAACACCGAGGCGCCGAGGGGATCGCGCCGGAAGTCGTCGCCGAAGCGGTCGACGAGCAGGGGCGCCGGCGCCACGGTCCGGTTGACCGGGAACTCGAAGTTGCCGTCGACGAAGGCGCTCTGACCGTCGGTGGCCAGCCACTCGAGGAAGCGCCGGGCCAGCTCGGGGTGGTCGGCGTAGCGGGTGATGCCACCGCCGGAGATGTTGACGTGGACGCCCCGGTCGTCCTGGTTCGCCCAGGCCAGGGCGACGGCGAAGTCGGGGCGCTCGTCGAAGATGCGGGCGAGGTAGTAGTGGTTGGCGATGCCGACGTCGCAGCGGCCGTCGGCGATCGACTCGAGGATCAACACGTCGTTCGCGAGGATCTCGGCGTTGTCGGCCCAGCCCGCCACGATGCGCTCGGCCTCTTCGGGCCCGTGGGCGGCGATGAGCGAGGCGACCAGCGACTGGGTGTACACGTTGCTGGAGTTCCGCAGGCAGAGCCGACCCTTCCAGCGCGGTTCGGCCAGTTCCTCGTAGGTCGCGGGCACCTCGTCGGGGGCCAGGCGTTCGGGGCTGTAGACGATGGTGCGCGCCCGGACGGCCAGGCCGAACCACAGCGAGTCGGGGTCGCGCAGCTCGGGCGGCACGGCTTCGTCGAGCACGTCGGACTCGAGCGGCTGGAACAGGCCCTCGGCGGCGGCCGTCGCGAGGTTGCCGGCGTCGACCGTGAGGTACACGTCGGCCTGGGTGCGCTCGCCCTCGGCCGCGATGCGCTCGCGCAGCTCGGCGTCGCTCCCGGTGAGGAACTCGACGGAGATGCCCGTGTCGTCGGAGAACTGCTCGAACGCCGCCTCGATGTCGTAGTGGCGGCCCGAGTAGACGCGCAGCGTGTCGCCCCCGCCGCCCGAACAGGCCATCGCCACCACCGCGAGCGCGGCCATCGAGGCGAGGGCTCTCGAACGGGGAAGGGACATGCGCACGGCGTCAACCTCGGCTCGACCTACGCGGCGATGATAAGCCGACCTGACATCGCATCTAAAGTCGGCGGCATGGATGCGGGTCGAATGCGGGAACCGGCGGCGCGGCTGCGCTGGTCGATGCTCGCCGCGGCGCTCGTCGCGCTGTCGTCCTCGCTCGCCGCGCTCGGCGTCGAGGCCACCTACGGTGCCACCGTCACCGCTGACGAGCCCCAGTACCTGCTCAGCGCCATCAGCCTCGGCGAGGACCTCGACCTCGACATCTCCGACGAGCTCGCCGCCGAGCGGTACCGCAGCTTCCACCGGGCGGCGCTCAACCCGCAAACCCGCCCGCTCGACGCCTCGGGCCAGCGGCTCAGCCCGCACGATCCGCTGCTGCCGCTGCTGCTGGCCGCGCCCGTTCGCCTGGGCGGACTGGCCGGCGCCCGGGTTGCCATGGCGCTCGTGGCGGCGAGCGCCGCCGCGCTCACCGTGTGGGTCTCTGTGCGTCGTTACGGCGTCGCGCCCCGCGTCGCCGCCCTGGTCGTGGCGTCGTTCTTCGCGGCGTCGCCGCTGGCGAGCTACGGCGCGCAGATCTACCCCGAGCTCGTCGCCGGCGTGGTCGTGCTCGTCGGCCTGGCCGCCGTCACCGGCCGGCTCGGGTGGGGGGCGACCGCCGTCGGCGCGGTGGCCGTCGTGGCCCTGCCGTGGCTGGCGGTGAAGTACGTCCCCGTCGCGCTGGTGCTCGCCGGCGCGCTCGTCCTCCGACTGGATCGCACGGGGAGGCGCCGTCGGGCCCTGGGCGTCGTCGGCGCGCTGGCGGCCAGTGGTGTCCTCTACCTGGCGTGGCATCGCGCCGTCTACGGAGGCTGGACCGTGTACGCGGCGGGAGACCACTTCGCCGACGGCGAGTTCGGGGTGGTCGGCTTCAACCCGAACTACGCCGCCCGCAGCCGCCGCCTCGTCGGCCTGTTGGTCGACCGTCGTTTCGGTTTGGCGGTGTGGGCGCCGGCCTGGTTCGCCCTCCCCGTCTCGCTCGGCTGCGTCCTGCGACGCCGGCCCGCGCACTGGGTGCTCGCCGTGACGCTGTTGGCGGTTGCCTGGGCGTCGGCCACCTGGATCGCGTTGACGATGCACGGCTGGTGGTGGCCCGGGCGCCAGCTCGTCGTCGGCCTGCCGGTCGCCGTCGTGGTCGTCGCCGCGGCCGCCGACGCGCTCCGGCGGATGGTCGCGCCGATCGTCGTGGCGGGTGTCGTCGGCGCGCTGAGCTGGCTGTGGATCGTGGTCGAGGCCTCGACCGGGCGCCTCCGCCTGGTCATCGACTTCGAGGACACCGCCAACCCCTGGTACCGCCTGGTGTCACCGCTGTTCCCCGACCTGCGGATCGGCTCGGCTGGCACCGCGCTCGCGACCGCGGGGTGGGCACTGGTCGTGGCGGCCGGGGTCGCCTGGGGCTGGCGCGCCAGTGCGGGCCGGGGTGTCGCCGCCGCGCGCCTGGGTGTCGCCGGCCGCTCGCGTGTCGATGGGCCGGCGCCGTGAGCCGGGTCGTGGTGGTCGGTGCGGGGCCGGCCGGTCTGCTGGCGGCGGACGAGGTGGCGCGCCGGGGTCACGACTGTGTCGTGGTGGAGGCCGACGACCACGTCGGCGGCATGTCGGCCAGCATCGAGGTCGCCGGCCTGCGGGTCGACCTCGGCTCGCACCGCCTCCACCCCGCGACACCGCCCGAGCTGCTGGGCCGCATCGAGGCCCTCCTCGGCGACGAGTTGCAGCTCCGGCGCCGCAACGGACGGATCAGGCTGCGCGACCGGTGGGTGGCGTTCCCGCTCGCCCCGGCCGACCTCGCGCGACGCCTGCCCCCCAGCGTCGGGTTCGGCATCGCCGCCGACCTGGCGCGGGCGCCCTGGCGGCGCGCCGCGGGCGACACCTTCGTCGACGACGTGGCTTACCGCCTCGGGCCGACGATCGCCCGGGAGTTCTACGGGCCCTACGCCCGCAAGCTCTACGGCGTCGACCCGGGCGAGCTCGACGCCGAGCTCGCCCGGCGCCGGGTGTCGGCGCCCTCGGGCGCGGCGCTGGTCGGGCGGGCACTGCGTCGGGGTTCGAGCCGGCGGACCTTCTACTACCCGCGGCGGGGCTACGGGGCGATCGCCGAGCGCCTGGCCGACGCCGCCGTGCGGGCCGGCGCCCGGATCGAGCTGGGCTGGCCCGTGGGCGGGCTGACCCTCGATGCGGCCGACGGCGCCCGCGTCCAGCGGCGCGACGGCAGCGCGTCGGAGACGGCCGACGTGGTGCTGTGGTCGGCACCGCTGCCGGTGTTGGCCCGCGCCCTCGGTGAGGTGCCGCCGCCGGTGGCCGCGGCGCTGGCCGAGCAGCGGAACCGGGCGATGCTGCTGGTCTACCTGGTGCTCGACCGGGCACGGTTCAGCCCCTACGACGCCCACTACCTTCCCGACCCGGCCGGGCGGGTCACCCGGCTGTCCGAGCCGAAGAACTACCGCGACGGACCCGACCCCGACGGCGTGACCGTGCTGTGCGCCGAGATCCCAGCCTGGCGGGACGAAGCGCTGTGGGACGCGTCAGCGGACGACCTGGGCGCGCTGGTCACGGCCGAGCTCGCCGCGGTGGGCCTGCAAGACGCGGTGCCGAGCGCGGTCGAGGTCCGGCGGCTCGACTCGGTCTACCCGGTGTACCGGCACCGCCACCGGGCCGGACGCCAGCTCGTCGAGGCCTGGGCCCGATCGCACCCCCGGCTGGTCTGCTTCGGACGGCAGGGCCTCGACGTGCCCGACAACATCCATCACGTGCTCGCCATGGGCCGCGACGTCGCCGCGGTCGTCGACGCGCACGGACGCATCGATCGACAACGCTGGCTCGAGCACGAGTGCGACTACGCCGCCAACGTCGTCGAGGATTGACGGGGCGGCCAGCCTCAGTCGGACTCGGCCTCAGTCGGAGCCAGCCTCGTAGTCGTAGTCGACGAGGCCAGTGTCGAGTCGATCGGGATCGAAGGTCCAGTACTGGCGGATCTCGTCGATCAGCCCGCCGGCGAAGCGGTAGTGCTCGGAGCCCCGGAAGGTGAAGGCGCGGGTGGAGGCGGGGTCGGTGCCGGTCATCCACCACTCGATCGCCGCGCTGGCCCCGTCGGCTGCGGTGACGCAGCTGTCGAGGCCCCACACCGCGCCCTGCCAGCGCTCGCGCACCCGCACCCACTGCCGGCCGATGCGGGCTGCGCCGCGGAAGGGCTTGACGTTCGTGTCCCAGATCACCGCGTCGGCCGTGAAGTGCGAGGCGATCTCGTCGGCGCTCGCGTGGCTACACGCCGTGAAATAGGCGGTGATGCGCTCCTCGGGGCCCATCACCGGCGCCGCCCGCTGGTTTCGGGGCCGGGCATCACGGGAGGGTGAGCCAGCCGTGAGGGTCGGGCGCCGCGCCGATGTGGAGGTCGGTGAGCGCGCTGCGCAGCCGCATGGTGTGCTCGCCGATGCCGCCCTGGCCGACGGGGACATCGGCGCCCTTGTGGACGAACTTGCCGATCGGCGCGAGCACGGCAGCCGTGCCGGCGAGCCCGGCCTCGGCGTCCGGCCGCTGGGCCCAGTCGACGACCTCGTCGACGGTGACGTCGCGTTCCTCGACCCGGTAGCCGAGGTCGCGAGCGAGCGTCAGCAGCGAGTCGCGGGTGACGCCGTGCAGGAACGACGAGGTGAGGGCGGGGGTCACCACCCGCTCGGCGTCGATCAGCATGAAGTTGGCCGCGCCGGTCTCCTGCACGACGCCGCCCGGAGCGAAGAGCACCTGGTCGGCGCCGACGCGGGCCTTGGCCTCGAGCGTGGGCTTGAGTGCCATCACGTAGTTGGCGCCCGACTTCACCATGCCGAACTGCGGGGTGGTGCGCGGCTGCTCGGTCTCGATGGCGATGGTCAGCGGGCGGATGCCACCGCTGAAGTAGTCGCCGACGGGGCTGGCCAGCACGAACAGCAGCACCGAGTTCGACGGGGCCGCCGCCGCGCCGACGTTGGGCTCGGTGCCGAGCAGCGTCGGTCGCAGGTACAGCGAGCCGGGCGCGGCCGGGACCTCGGCGTCGCACGCACGCGTCACGTCGTTGAGCATGCCCATCAACAACTCGGTGGGCGGAGCGGGCATGCAGAGCTGCTCGGCGGAGCCCTGCATGCGCGCCACGTGGGAGGCGGCGCGGAAGATGCGCACCACGCCGTCGGTGCCGCGATGGGCCTTCAGGCCTTCGAAACACGCGCTGCCGTAGTGCAGTACGTGGGTGGCCGGATGCATGCTGAACGGCTGGACCGGGCCGAGGACGGGGTCGCCCCAGGCGCCGTCGGCGTAGCGCACGTGCGCCATGGTCGACGTGAAGACCGTGCCGAACGCGGCTGTGGGCGGAGGGGGGAACGAGGAGTCAGTTGTCGCAGTCACCAGGCCCTACGCTACGCGTTCCGCCTGGCCGGCGCGCCATGGGTTCTCGCCGCGAGGGGCTCGGTCGCCGCGGCGCTGGCCGGCACACCGGCTTTGCCAGGCGGGTGTCCGCCAGCTCGAGAGCTGGCGTGCGGCCCAGGTGGTCTGGGCGACCGGTGGGGCGGATCCCGGCCGGTCGGTGGTCTCGTTCTGCCGGATCTTCGCGGCGAGAGTCGTCGGAGGACGAGGGTGCTGACGACCGGCTTGCTGCGGCACAGGAAGGCCGCAGCGCGAGCGGTTTGGTGGGGCGGGCTTGCGTCCCTCACGGCCGGTTCGCCGAACCGTCATTACCGGCGTGCCCGCGCCGGTGCAACGACGCGCTGGCCGCGGAGCGGAGGTCGGTGGGCCGACCGGGTTCGGGAATGGTCCTGGGATTTGATCCACCTGATCGGACCCTCCGGGGAGCCACCTCATCGGACGAAGAGAGGTGGGTCGCAACACGCGGCTCGTCGACTTCCTGCACGGGCCTCGTTGGTCCCACGAAGATCCGGCGATGGTGCAACGCGAACGATCGGTGGGGCCACCCGGCAGCCCCCTCCGGGCGGTGAACACAGCGTGTGGCGGTACGTCACGCGCCGTCGAGAAAGCGCTCCCGCGGGAGCGCGCCGGTGGCCGACGGGTTCGGGAGTGGCTGGGTTGGGACGCGCTCGTGGTCGCAGAATTGCGCGACTTCGCGCCGTTCTTCGCGCGACTTCGCTCGAACGGGGCCGAAAAGGCCGTTGATAGGCCCGAGTCGCGCGGCTTTCGGGGTGAGGTCGCGCGATTCGGGACGGTTGGCGGGCACGTCGACGCTGGGGGCTCGCCGCGCCGAACTCTTGGAACTCCTCGCCTACGTCGTGAGCGGCGGGTTGGCGACCGCGGACGTCGTCGACGTCGCGAACGGCCCATCGAGGTCGTACAGGGTGCAGGCAGCGAGCGCGATGCCGTCGTTCGCCAGGTGCTGGCTCGCCTCCAGCCCGATCCACTCGCCGATCGGCAGGCGGCCCAGCGCCACGGTGTAGTCGGCGTTGATGAACGCCAGACCCTCGTCGGTGCTGTTGGCGAGCGGGCTGGCCAGATCGCCCGACAGCGCCGTGCGCACCACGGGGCTCAACGGCTCGCCGTCGACGAGCGAGGCCGTCTCGAGGGTCCACACCCGGGCCCGTTCGCTGCGGCCGAACCCGCCCTCGACCGTGCGGATCTTCCAGGGCGGCGGCTCGGCTCCCGGGGGTGGGTCGGCGTCGCCGGGGTCGTCGGGCACCGTGGCGGGATGCGGGGCGGTCCAGGGCTCGGGCCGCCAGCTCCGGCCGGCCGGTTGGTCGCCTGGTCGCAGCAGCAGCGCCGACACGCGGGCGACGGCGAACCCGCCGGCGTTCAGCGTGGCGTCGACGAGGCGCACCCGCCGGCCTTCGCGCACCGTGGCCAGCTCGACCGTCACCGTCGCCATCGGCGCCGACCGGAACAGGTCGACGGTGAGCCGGGCCGGACGCAGCCCGCTCTCGCCGTGGGCGAGCTCGACCGCGCGCATGCCGAGCGCGCCGAGGAGCCGCCCGTGCAGCATGTCCGGGGACCAGGGCCCCTGGGCCCTCTCGTACGGTTCGAAGCCGGCGGAGGTGGCCGTGAAGTACGCGACGCTCATACGAGCACGGTTTCTACCTCGCCGGGGCGGCGCGGTCATCGACGCGCTCGGTGCGCGGGCCACGGGGCCAGCGTGCGGCGCTCGGCGTCGTAGTCGTCGAGCCAGACCGACAGCCGGGCCGGATCGTCGAAGTCGTCGGGGTGATGGCTCGCAAGCGCGGACACCGCGATGAGCCCGCCACCGTGGAACAGGAAGCTGAGCGACCAGCTCGCGAGCCTCCACCAGGCCACCGGTCGCCACCAGCGGCCTGCCGCTGCCAGCAGCGCCAGCGAAGCGAGCAGGGTGAAGCCGCCGAGCAGCACGAAGGCGACGATCAGACCG
>Ga0224505_10002576_pt1 | contig 10574 bp, 13 predicted proteins | sample SF_Jan12_sed_USG_FD_169102 | JGI IMG/M metagenome (GOLD analysis project Ga0224505, IMG submission 169102) | Sediment microbial communities from San Francisco Bay, California, United States - SF_Jan12_sed_USGS_4_1 | ecosystem: Environmental > Aquatic > Marine > Sediment | place: USA: California...
CCCCGCCCATCGGCCCGTGACTGTTTCTCTAAGATCATTTTCCGAACTTCCGTGTACTCCAGTTGGTGGAAGACGATCTTGACGTGCCGTTCACGCGAGAGCTCCTCCGGCTTTTTCAATTTTTCAATCGCGTCAGCCAGCACCTGATCCAATCGCTCTTGCCGTGCAGTCTTGTTAGAGATCATGATGGCGTCACGAATGGGCTGGGCGACCAATGCCTTGACCTCGGCCTGTAATTTAGGATCGATCGACTCAGCCACCACCGCTCGCTTTACCTTACCTACTTTCTGTGCCAACTCAGAGATCTTCTTGACGATCTTCTTAATCTCGGAGTGTGCCAGTTCCAGGGCTTCAAGCATCGTCTGTTCGGGCAATTCGTTGGCGCCCGCTTCCACCATCATGACGGCGTCCGCGGTCCCTGCCACCACCAGATGAAGATCGCTTTGCTCCATGGACTCAAGGTCAGGATTGACGATGAGCTGACCCTTGATCCGGCCGATCTTTACGCCAGCCACGGGACCATTGAACGGAATATTCGAGACTGCGAGGGCGGCGGAGGCCGCAGTGATCCCGATGACGTCGGAAGAACCGGTCTTATCGGCTGAGAGCACTGAGGCAATCACTTGTGTTTCGAAATAATATCCTTCTGGAAAGAGCGGACGGATCGGGCGATCGATCAATCGACTTGTCAGCACTTCCTTTTCGGCCGGTCGACCTTCGCGTTTGAAATAGCCACCGGGGATTTTCCCTGCCGCATAGGCTTTTTCTTGATAGTCGACGGTCAGAGGAAGGAAATCTATCCCAGGTTTGGCCGTTTGCGCCGCCACGGCGGTCGCGAGGACGACCGTATCCCCATACGACGCCCAAATTGATCCGTCCGCCTGTTTGGCGACCCGACCAGTTTCAAGACGGAGTGTCCGACCTGCAATGTCGACTTCTACGACGTGTACCATCTATGGTCTCCTCTGGTTAGATCCACAGATGCCCACTGACATACGCTCGAACCAGACACATTCAATGATATGCCGAAGGGCCTGAACCGTCGGTATGGTTCCACCGGGTCATACCCTATCCGCATTGAGCGTGCAGAGTCCGAACGCATGTCGGTGTTCATCTGTGGGATATGTGAGCTCCGCTATGGCAACGGCCTACACCGCTGTGGTTGCGACCACTTACTTGCGAATGCCGAGGCGATCAATAACAGCTCTGTACCGTGCTTCATCCACACCGCGAAGGTAGTCGAGCAATCGTCTTCTCCGACCCACTAGTTGCAACAAGCCCCGACGGGAATGGTGATCCTTTTTATGGGTCTTGAAATGCTCGGTCAGATAGGTGATTCGGTTGGTCAACACCGCAATTTGGACTTCCGGTGAACCGGAATCCTTATCGTGCTGCTGAAATTGCTTGATGAGTTCTGTCTTTGCTTCTTTCAGTAATGCCATAGCGGCTCCTTCCATCTTAATGAGTCACGAGACTGAAAACTTTACGAATCTTAATCGACCCCACGCTCTGCGTATCGTGCGTCCCAATCGCCAACAGTTGACCGGCTTCATTCTTCAGCCGTACCGGCATGGGATGGGGAGAAGCAGGGAGTTGACTGATTCCCACCGGGGACACGGGCGTTCCATGGACAACCCGTTGGGCCTGCTCGGCGTTGACGATCACCGTCGGGAGCTGGGATAGGAGTTGGTCCAACGAAACAAACCGCTTTTTAAGCGTGTCCATGGCGAGATGGCTTACGATTTCATCAATCGTCATTGCCTCATCGATTGAAAGAGGGCCCACTCGACGACGTTGAAGCGCATAAAGATGGCCACCAACCCCCAAGGCCTGACCAATGTCGGCACACAGCGTACGCACATATGTTCCTTTTGAGCACACAACACGAAGCGTCACATCACACCCTTCGATAGCCAGGACTTCCAGCTCGTGGATGGTGACAGACCGCTCGACCCTATCGATGGTCTTGCCGGCTCTGGCTGCTTTGTACAGCGGTTGCCCGCTGACTTTCACGGCCGAATACATCGGAGGCAATTGCCGTTGTGCTCCTCGGAACTGCGGTACGACCATGCGAATCGTAGCTTCATTCACCTGGCAGGGATCAGCTTTTGTCAACACCTGACCTGACGCGTCCTGTGTGTCAGTCGTTTCCCCAAGCCGTAAAATAGCCCGGTACTCCTTATCCCAATTCATAAGGTATTCGGCAATTCTTGTAGCACGTCCGACTAAAATAGGCAGGACACCCGTGGCGCTAGGGTCCAGCGTACCGGCATGACCGACTTTACATTCACCCAGTAACTTCCGTATCTTGGCCACAACATCGTGCGATGTCCATCCGGCTTCTTTATGGGCGATTAGGACGCCGTCTACGCTATCCTGGTGTTCCATCGTATGTATGCCGTTGTGTCCACCCTTATGAGGGCGTGGTACGTTCTCTCTCACTCTGAGTGTCAGGTGTCTCTTGTCCTTCTGTGTCATGATGGAGTCCGTCCAGCAATTGCATAATGCGATCGCCGCGTGGCCCACTGACATCTTTTTTAAAGATGACATCCGGAAGGTAGCGGAGAGAGAGCCGCCGACCTAGCTCCGCTCGCACAAAACCACTGGCCTTGGAGAGTCCGATAAAGATATTCCGCTCTGCCTCGCCCGTTTCCATTGTCGTGACAAAAACATGAGCAATACGTAAATCGCCGGTGAGCTCCACATCGGTGACGGTGACATCATGCACCCGAGGGTCCTTGATTTTTCGCATGAGGATATCAGCCACTTCCATCTTGATCTGATCCGCCACCCGATCTGCTCTCTTATAGGTGGTTTTTGACATCTTACTCGCGTGACACTGGCGGTCGTCGGTTTCGCGGGAGACTCTAGAGCAATTCCAGTTGCGCCCGTACGACTTCGACTGTCGGCATACTTTTGATTACATTCAACGCTTGTTCAAGCACCTGATTCACATAGCTGCCGTCATTGGCCACACAAGCCATACCGAGAACCGCCTTCTGCCAGAGGTCTTGGCCATCCACTTCGGCAACAGAGAGGTTAAACTTGCCTCGAAGTCTGTCCTTAAGACTGTGAAGCACTTGCCGCTTGTCTTTGAGCGATTGGCTCCCTGCAATGAATAACTCTACCGTACAAAGTCCCACCACCATATCGAGCACTCATCTACATCACGCTTCTGACGGGACCCCGATCCGGCCGTTTCCAGAGTGTTCCCCCTCACCTTGAGAGAGGCTCCTTGGAATGGATGCAAGGCTTCCTAAAGCTTTGTCGCGATCTTGTCGATCGCATACGCTTCGATGATGTCACCGGTCTTTATATCATTGAAGTTTTCAACGCTTACTCCACACTCATAACCCTGTTGGACTTCGCGCACATCGTCTTTGAACCGCCGTAGAGAACCAAGCTTGCCCTGATATACCACGACGTTATCGCGAATAACTCTGACTCCTGCGCTCGAACGGGCAATCGTCCCATCGACGATATATGCCCCAGCCACCGCTCCAACCTTGGGAATCATGAATACCTGGCGCACTTCAGCTCGGCCCAAGACTCGCTCCTTGAGCGTGGGCTCAAGTAAGCCTTCCATTGCGGCCTTGATATCGGCAATGGCGTCATAAATGATCGTATAGAGTCTCACGTCAACGCCCTGCTGTTCGGCCAATGCAGTTGCCTTGGGCTCAGGTCTGACGTTGAAGCCGATGATAATGGCTCGTGACGCAGCTGCAAGCAGAACATCAGACTCCATGATGCCCCCGACTCCGTTATGAATCACACGGAGCTTGACGGCGTCGGTCGAGAGCTTTTCAACGGCACCTGCCAGCGCTTCCGATGATCCCTGCACATCGGCTTTGATCACGATGGCCAATTCCTTGACTGACCCCTCCTGAATCTTCGCAAAGAGGTCATCCAGCGTCACCTTCGCCGGGCCAGCTAGCTCTGCAGCCCGCCGCTTTTGCGCTCGCTCTTCGGCGATCTCTCGAGCCACTCTCTCATTGGAGACGACTTGGAAGACATCTCCTGCCGATGGCACCCCCGGTAGGCCGATCACTTCCACTGGAATCGATGGGCCAGCTTTCTGGGTTTTCTCTCCCCGATCATTGATAAGGGCCCGGACGCGCCCGCTAAATGAACCCACCACATATGCATCGGCCACCTTGAGAGTCCCACTCTGTACCAATACCGTTGCAACGGGACCCCGGCCGCGTTCGATTTTTGCTTCGATCACGGTACCGCGAGCCTGTCGATGTGGATCTGCCTTAAGTTCAAGCACTTCAGCCTGGAGCAGGATCATCTCAAGCAGAGTATCCAGCCCCGTTTTCTGCTTTGCGGACACCTCCACCATGATGGTGTCCCCTCCCCATGCTTCTGAAATTAAGCCGTGCTCGGAGAGTGCATTCTTCACTCGATCAGGATTGGCACTTGGTTTGTCGATTTTGTTCATCGCGACAATCAAGGGCACTCCCGCTGCTTTGGCGTGATGGATCGCTTCAATGGTCTGCGGCATCACCCCGTCATCAGCGGCGACAACCAAAATAACGATGTCGGTAACCTTCGCTCCACGAGATCGCATCGCGGTGAACGCCTCGTGGCCAGGCGTGTCGAGGAACGTAACTTGTTTGCCGCGCACCGAGACCGTATAGGCGCCAATATGCTGCGTAATGCCGCCGGCCTCTCCTTCCGCCACATTGGTTTGTCGAATCGCATCGAGTAAGGATGTTTTGCCGTGATCGACATGACCCATAATGGTGACAACGGGAGGTCGAGGTTCTGGCCGTTCGTCCTCACCCGTATCGACGAGATCTTGCAATAACTCCTCTCCCACCTTCTCAATTGCGATTTCGATTTTGACACCACTTTCTTCGGCAAATATTGTTGCCGCATCCAGATTCATGGGCTGCTGAAAGGTCAGCATCTGGCCCATGTCCATCAATTTGCGAACGATGTCTGCTGGCCGCTGGCCGATCAACTCGGCAAATTCCTTCACTGTGGTCCGTGGTGTGACTTTGACACTTTTCCGACGAGGCTTTGTGATTTCAGCCGGTGTGCTGTGGTGCAAGTGCTTGGATCGATCATCGCGTCGCTGCACAGGGATCGCACGGAGATCCTGCCATCTGGCGGCATCTTCACGAAGCTTCACATCCTGCTGCTCGTCTTTAGGGCGACCCGTCTTGCGTGCTTTTTTGAGCTTATCTTTTTGACTTTCCGCTTCAATAGCCTCAAACGCCATGCTTTTCTTTTTTGCGGCCACGGCCTCCACGGTCGACGCCACGAGACCTGGTGGAGGTACCGTCGACTTCTGTTGTACCTCTTCCGGAACTGGAACTATAGGAGCCGGAGCCGATGGTAGACCCTTTTCCGAGACTGCCTCTGCCACAAGACTGCGCTGAGTCTCTACCTCCTCATCTGGCTGGTCGGCTGATGCAGGGGAGGCTGATACGGGGCCGGTCGCTCCGATATGGGCCGAACGATCATCTTCGAAAACGGATACTGCAGACGCAACCTCAATTGGTTCATCTTCTTTCTTTCGCTTGATCAGAATGCGACGCTTATCGGGCTTAGAAGACTCCTCTCCCAAATGTCCTTTAGTCGCCGTTCCTTTTCCGCGGGTTGCCTCTGGAGTCGATTTTAAAGAGAGATCTTCTTCGGTTGCCGACGACTGCCCCTTGGATTTCGACGCAAGCTTTGCCATTACTTTCTGAACAATCTCATCATCCAGGGCACTGCTGTGAGACGTAATCGGCACACCCATTTTTTTGAGTTCGGGGATGAGCACACGATTTTCCATTCCTAACTTCTTGGCAAGTTCGTAGACACGCATGGCCATTGACTGGTTCCGTCGGTTATCCGCTCGTCGCTTCTTCTGCTCTGGCAGCTTGACGCGCTTCTTCCTGGAGTCGCTGTGACTCGGCCTCTTCGGCAAGCGCCGCTTTAATTTCCTTATCGCGCTCAACCTTTTCTTTCTCGTATTCCGTTGCGCTGATGATATCGATCTTCCACCCTGTCAAACGCGCGGCAAGTCTGACGTTTTGCCCGTTCTTGCCGATGGCCAGCGACAATTGTGAGTCAGCGGCGACCACGAGCGCCGATTTTTTCTCTTCATCGATCCCGACCTTTTCAATTGTTGCCGGGTTCAAGGCCTCAGCAATGAATACTCGGGGGTCCTGCGTCCAGGTAATAATGTCGATCTTCTCGCCCCGCAACTCACGGACGACCGCCTGGACACGGGACCCCTTAATTCCGACACAGGCTCCGACCGGGTCCACGGCTTTTTCCCGTGACGTGACGGCAATCTTCGTGCGATCTCCAGGCTCTCGAACAACCGACTTGATCTCGATGATCTTCTCCATCACTTCCGGCACTTCAAGCTCAAACAGCTTCGCCACGAATTGCGGGTGACTTCGAGATAGTATGACTTGAACATCTTTTGGCGTACGACGGACTTCCAGCAGCATTGCCTTGACACGATCACCACGCCGATAGGTTTCGCGAGGAATCTGCTCCTGGATGGGTAGAATGGCTTCCGTCTTTCCAAGGTCTACAAGGTAATTACGGCGCTCCATACCAAGGATGATGCCGGTGACAAGATCTCCCTGTCGCGTGGAGTATTCCTTTTGAACCGCTTCCCACTCTGCCTCACGAACCTTTTGAAAGATGACTTGTTTCGCCGTTTGTGCAGCGATTCTCCCCAACTCATTCATCTCGATCAGCGATCCGATTTCGTCGCCCACTTCCGCTTCACTGTCGTATTGACGCGCCTCCTGAAGTGAAATTTCAGCTTTGGGATTGCTGACCGTTTCTACGATCGTTTTCTTCGAGACGACAGAAATTTCTCCCGTCTTTGAATCAATCTCCACCTGAATGTTCTCGGCCTGGCCAAAGCGCTTCTTGGCGGCTGTTTGCAGGGCGGATTCAATAGCTCCGATTACTCGGGCTTTGTCGATCCCTTTCTGGCGCCCGATTTCATCGATGACTGAAATCAGTTCTCGGTTCATACCTCACGCTCCTGCATCCGGTTACCATCCACAATACCCAACTTCGTATGCCCCTAAATTTTTACGACCAGCTTCGCTTCGGCAATCATCTCTCGATCCAGGCTCATCGTCTGCGCCATCCGCGGTGCACCGACGGCCAGCACGACGGCACGTTCATCTACCTCCATTAATCGTCCCGTCATCTTCCACTGTCCTTCGACCGGTTGGCGAAGCTTGAGGCTCACCACTTTCCCAACCGCCCGCTGATAATCTTGCAGTCTCTTAAATGGCCGATCCAGACCTGGCGAAGAGACCTCAAGCGTGTAGGCGTGGGGAAAGGGATCGGCGACGTCAAGGGCCGGTCCGAGGGCCTTATGTGCCTGCTCACAATCTGTGATGGTGACTCCACCTGGTTTGCTGATCAGAACACGGACGACCGAACGAGGACCTTGACCGACACACACCACGTCAACCAACTCAAGTCCAAGCGTCCATAAAATCGGTGAAATAATTTCCTGCAACCGGTCGGCAACCGTCTGTAGACCTTCACCCGGCATGCTCAACCTATATTTTGCTCGACATGTGCCCAAACAAAAAAGTGGGCATGAGCCCACTTACAGAGGCAGCACCATAGCACGCACCCTAAAGCAAAGCAAGAGCACTAGCCGGTCAATAGCGCCCACCGGGCAGCCAGTGTTCTCGTGATTGGACCTGGCTGGCCGGACCCAATGATCTTCCCATCGATCTGGACTACTCCAAGCACTTCGAGTGTGGTTCCGGTCAGGAACACCTCATCTGCTGAGTAAAGTGCCTCGAGCGATATAGACCGTTCTTCAACCGCGATGGCTTCTTTTTGGGCCAAATCCAATACCACTGTCCTTGTGACACCAGACAGGATCCGCGGGCCTTCAGGAGCCGTCATAACCACTCCATCTTGAACAACCATAACATTACTTAAGGCACCTTCCATCACAAGACCGTCTCTAATGAATATTGCCTCAAACACCTGAGCCTTTCTCGCCTCTTCACGAGCAAGAACGTTGGCAAGCAGATTGACACTCTTGATATCACATCTCCCCCAGCGAAGATCTTCACAGGTGCATGCCGTGGCGCCGGTCTGGCGCAATTCAGTGGGCAGGGCATGTAACTCTTTAATCGTCATGACGACAGTCGGGCAACTTTCTGAAGGGAAACTGTGCTCCCGAGGAGCCACGCCTCGGGTAATCTGGATATAGATCTTGGCTTCTTGATATCCGGCCAGACTGAGTCCGTGGGTGATCCACTGCATCCATTGCGCTCTTGAGTGTGGCTGGGCAATAACGAGCTCCTTCGCACTTCGCTCAAGTCGTGCGAGATGCGCTCCCAGCTGGAACGGTGTCCCACGATACGTCCTGATCACTTCGTAGACGGCATCACCAAACTGGAACCCCCGGTCATCGATAGAGACGGTCGCCTCCTGCCATGGAATGAAACGACCATTGATGAACGCGATATCAGGCATGCAATCAATTCCCAGTCACAGGCTGGGCGTCTATTCTAAAAACTCGACGTTCTTCAGCGGTAAATTTCCATCCCATGCGTTTTTCAAAAACTACCTGATACACACCTGGTTGGACGGCCTTGAGCTCAAAGATACGTTGCCCATTCTCCACCGCGTTATTACTCGCGATGCGGAGGAATTCATCGCTGAGGAGAGCAAGCCCTTTCGTGTCATACGCAGGCACCCATTGCTCACCTCTGGTCCGGTCCTCCCACAGGTGGATGACGAACGGCTCATCAACTGTGACCTTGCGACAATCCGTGATATCCAGAGTTGGGTTGTGGTCTGCCCTAGAAAGGCTCATGTCTGTTCTTGTGCGTGCAAATCGTCGTTGCGGCTGCTTTTTGCCTATATTTTCCTACGCGGACCGATCATGACGTCGGATCCCTCAACCTGGACCTCGTAACTACCCACACAGTATCCACCGCCATCTGTACCTTGCCCGTTTCGGATATCAAAGGCGAGATCATGCCAAGGGCAAGCAATGACATATCCCTTGAGTCTCCCCTCAATTAGTGGTCCGCCCTCATGAGGACAGCTATTATGGATAGCATATAATGTACCGTCAATATTGAACAATGCGATCGGCCGGTCGTTGACTGTCACGATCTTCGACGTGCCCGGCGGCACCTCTTCAATCTGCGCAACTTTCTGGAAGCCACTCATCGTGCTTGTATCCTTTTTCATGTTCCGCAGCATCTACATGCGGAGGGTGTATTTGAGTTCATCCTCTTTCGCAACTTTTGCCTTCTGAATGAATCCCGATTCGGCCTGTATGACATAACGAGCTGGTTCAGGCGGAGGCCCGAAGAATGGGCAGGGGTCTTTGCTGCACGGTTCCGCGTACTCCAGCATATGGACGACATGATGACTCTCGTCTATCCAAAGCATATCAACCGGAAATCGATACTCTCTCGTCGTGAGGCGGTGCAACCCGTTCTGCTCAAAAATGTAAAGCATTCCACCATTCGAAGGCAGTGTATCGCGGAAGGCCAGCCCAAAGAGCAATTTCTCAGGAGTATCCGCCACTTCAGCTTCGAGCTGAATTCCACTGGGGAACGTTACGACAATGATGCTTGATTCCTTGCGCTCGCCCAGAAAGACCGATGCGCTCATCAGAAGAAGTGCAAGCAGGACCATCATAATGATCCGCTTGTTTCGCTGTTCTCGTCTTCCAGGTTCTATCTGACTAGTTGGCATACGGCGACAGCCACATTCCTTTTATTGTTGGGCCCAATGGCCCATACTTGTGACCACGCTAGGCCTTCTAACCGCATGGCGTTCTGTTGACTTAGAAAAGAATCGCAGAATAAAATATCCCTTCTAATTTCTCTGTACCATGACGTGCGCACTATGGTGGGAGCGGCGTGAACTTGTCAATATTGTTTAGTTTTCGGGAGTGAGAAGGAGGCTTAGGTCATGGCTTTATTGATTACGGATGAATGTATCTCTTGCGGAGCATGCCTGCCGGAATGTCCTAATGAAGCGATTTTTGAGACCAGAAGCGATGCCGAGACCAAAGGCAATCACGTTGGTGATGGACAGGGTGTCGGCGACAATATTTATGTCATTGCCCATGATCGCTGCACCGAGTGTGTTGGTCACTTTGATGAACCTCAGTGTGCAGCCGTGTGCCCTGTCGATAATTGCTGTATCTCAGACCCCGCTTATCCTGAAACAACAGACGCACTTCTTGAAAAAGCAAAGACTTTGAATCCTGATAAGGAGATTGATTCTGCCAAAGTGTGGAGTGGTGTAAGAAACTAACTCATTTCTGAATTGGTATCGTGAAGGCCCCAGTTTCTATAGAAATTGGGGCCTTCTTCATCTGATGGACTGATCTGAAAAACAAAAGGCCTCGGTGAGTCTCACCGAGGCCTTTTTCTATGACTATTTTAACTGAGATATATTACTTCAGCATGAGCAACTTGCCGCCGACATGGCCTGCATGCAAGTGACAGCGGTACTCAAGAACATTCCCCGATGCATAAAACAAATCACTGGTTGGAACACCGATATATCGCGTCTCCCCTGGCTTCAGCACAAGCTTGCTATCCAGAACA
>Ga0224505_10002578_pt1 | contig 10564 bp, 8 predicted proteins | sample SF_Jan12_sed_USG_FD_169102 | JGI IMG/M metagenome (GOLD analysis project Ga0224505, IMG submission 169102) | Sediment microbial communities from San Francisco Bay, California, United States - SF_Jan12_sed_USGS_4_1 | ecosystem: Environmental > Aquatic > Marine > Sediment | place: USA: California...
CCAGCACCGAATCGCTTCTGCCCCGTTGGCAGCTTCTACGACTCGGTGACGGTCGGCCTCCAATTGTGCTCGAAGGCTCTCACGCAAATCATCATCGTCCTCAACCAGCAAAATGGTGGCCATTGTCAGATCCCTTCACCATGTGCTCAATAGAATTGTAAGTCAGGCTTGATACGATACGCTCGTTCCTCAGCATTCTTTCACCGGGGAACCGTCGGCGGTTTCGTCACACTCGACGAGGGTGCGCTCATCTCAGAAAGCCTGTTGCGCAACACGCGCATATCCTCTTTCAGCGCATCGAGTTCAACGGCTTGCTTCCTCACCAATTCTTTGAGTGCCTCCGTCTCCCCTTCAGTTGAAGACGGGACATCTTTTACAGTAGGGACGCCATGATCGGATGACGTGGACGGAGTGTCGGCCTGTCTGTTCGGAGAACTACCAACATGGACAGGCTGAGAGAGCGGAACCTCGGACGGCAAGTTCAACGAAGCGGCGAGCATGGTGTAATCGATCACGAGCGTCGCGAGGGGAGGCGGGTCGATCAAGTCCGGTTGTTGATTGCGACCGGATCGCTGAACCATTTCAGGAACAAACCGCAGCTGCCGTGGTGTTAGCCCTTGCGGATTACGAGCCTGCCGATCGAGCGTGGTGCTCGAGTCATTGCTGGCACCGTTCACCCGATAGTGGGTCAGCCACAGATGCAGTAACCGTCCCCGCGTAAAGAGAAGCCCACCCGTCATTTCACTGCCGGAGCCCGAGTCATGAATCACGCGGAAGGACACGAGCTGGCTCTTCGCCGCTTTGGAGAGAGCTGTACTCATTAACTGGCTGAGAAAGGCAGTCTCCTCGTCAGAAAAAACTCGTTCTGCCGTGGTCTGTTCTCCTGGTGCTGTTTGGACCTGAACACCCTGCAACACATGGGCGAGTATCAACGGGCTCACCGATACCGGATGGGCAGTCCTGAACCATGAATCGTCAACGCTGTGAAGCGACACAGTGCCCTGAGGAGTCTTCGCAAAGACCGTGTCTTCGACCTTCTGCATTGAGGAACAAGCGGCAGTGAGCACGCACATCACTGCCGCTAAGATTTCAGTGTAGCGCGATCTATTCACCATAGTACAAGCAACCATTTCTTCTAATACAGCGCAACAAGGAAGCCGCGGGCACCAAATGAATCTAGCGCAGGAGTGCCGGCAACGCTTCCGCCATCATGGACTCGCCATTCTCCCTGCAGGTAGACGCTGGGAGCAATATAGTATCGGCCCATGAAGGTTGTACGACTACTCGATTGAGCCAATTCCTGATCAATATGGTCGAAGCGCCCCCCGAGCACAAGTTTCTTGTTAGGGAGGAACGGGATATCGTGTGGGATGAATAGAACTTCTGCCATATAATTTTGGAGCGATCGGTTATGTGTGGCGTTCGTCAAAACGCCATTTCCAGTTTCCGGAAGACCATCGGAGCGAAAATACCCGGCGGTGGCGATAAACGGCCCCAGTTTGACCTCGCCGGCAATCCCCCATTTATCCACGCCCCTTTTTCCTTCAGGAATGAGGGGGTTCAATGCGGAATTCACGACATCCCTCTTATAGATGGCCCCGATGGTAAATCGCTCCAAAAAGTTGATGGAGTATGAGGCATAGAGGCCAGGAAATCCCAGATGATTGATGCCGCCGAGCGATTTCGGTTGGAACATACCGATGGCGTACCGGTGGGTAATCCCACCTGCCTCTTTCGAGACCACTTGTCCGTTGAGCTCAACCCCGGTGTTGTAGTATTCCACCGCCTCACTCTCGGTACTCCCTCCATCTCCGCGGGCACCGAGGATCCCCATAGCTTCTTGGGCAAAGTATCGTTGTTTGATGACCCGTTGTGTGGATGAAAGAAATGGCAAGGCAATGTCAAACTGGCCGACCTTGGCATTCAACAATCCATGCCCTTGCTGTCCGATGAGGTCGTTGACTTGCCCATAGGCCTGCCCTACATTGACATTACCTTCGGCAAAGCTCAGCACACCGTAGCCCGCAAACCTGCCTTCTTTCCCAATGGGGGCACCTGCCAGTAGTGCAACTTCATCGATCTTTAACAGCGCTTCTTGGCCCCCGGCACCTACGCCGTGCTCTTTATTGAATTCCGCTTCCACTTCCACCTCACCAGAGATTGGCACATGTTTCATATCCTGTACATCGAACCACTCTTTGTCTTCAGGAAAGCGAAAACCATTGGTGCGGAAGTTTTGTCCTGTTTGGTTCAGTTTGGGAAATGCTGTGTGGCACGTCGAACACGATTCACCCGTTTGGCGACTAAAGGCGGGAATCGCCCCCGCCTCATTGGGCGCAATCATCGTCACGAGTGCTGAGACACTACTAGTCAGCAAGACGGCCAATAACAATAGACGACTACGCATGATTCCTCCCTCTAGTATTTGGCACGCTACCGCCCAAAGGATCGGATGTAGTCAATGAGACCCCACATCTGCTCTTCTGAGAGCTTCCTCTTGTATCCTTTCATTTCAGTGATGTCCGGATCGCTTCCGTTTGCGATAATCCAAAAGAGTTGCCCATCCGGGATGGCCTGCATCAGACTCTTGTCGGTATAATCCCTGGGTTTGACGTGCAAGTCCTTGGTGGCAGACCCTTTCCCATTCCCATTGGAGCCGTGACACTTGCTGCACCGGCTATCATAGAGGGCGGCGGCCTCCTTCAGTATCTCAGCTGTCGGCGCTACTGGATTGGCCATCGTCAGAAACTCTTCAGGGGCGGTCGGCGTCTTTCGGTCTGTGGCATCCGCGGTTATGGGCCAACCAGCAAGCACAGCACCCAAGACCAGCCACCAGATGTTTCTCATCGACATAAATTCTTTCCCTTCTCATTCGGCTCAACCCGATCGAGCCTATCCTCCACTCATCGCGAACTGACTTGTTCTCCAAAACCGACGAGCCCATGCATCTGAACGTGGTCTAGAGTCTCAAATCGCGCCAACGTCTGCCCACGACAACGCCAAACAGAAAGCAAGTGTGGTGCCGCCACTCAAACACACATAACAAGCGTCTCGTCCAGCAACAGGCACCGACGCGCATTGCGGGGATTTGCAAAAATAGTGCACCTCGACGCAGGAACTGATGGGTAACTCATCGTCTCATTACAAAAAGGCAGCATGTAGGAAATCGACGACATCTCCATACTTACTCGCAGCGCAAGGAATCACGATACGACACCAAACGCACCACAATTACCCGCACCATAATTGGGAATATATTCCCACGCTATCACACCTAACAAGAAACTGCAGCCGCAAATATGTGAGAGGAGAAATAAGCGTGTGAAGCCCCCGTGCAACAATGGAGGGGAATTCATACACCCCTTCATCGGACTGACCAGTTACAGGTAGATCGCTGCGTTGACCTCTTACTTGGCTCGCTATTAAAAGTGGGATTATTTTCCCATCTAATACCCACAAGGCAAACACCTAGCCGTCATGCTGGCCCTTTTCGCCTCGCAACTCGTTTACAAACTGACGATTCTTGCTACAGGCAGACATTCAAGGATGACTCCTCTGCATCGCTTGAAAAGTATCTCGTGGTGTAGTGACGGTAAGACGGATCAGTGCGGAACCGGCTAGTTTGAATCCTTCTCCGAGGCAATGCCTCTCACCACATGTTTAGGATGTTGATGCGGCACCCAGGATGGGTCATCAATGCCGTGAGAGGAGGTCGCATATACCTCGGCATAGTATTTGAAGCACTTGTCGTGAGGACTCGAACGAAGACACCATCGGCAAGATGGTGTTGCGCGAAGGTGTCGAACCTCATGACCAACGTAGACAGTCAGTGCGGCTGAGGAAACCAGATCTTGGACCGAGGAAGACCCTGAACAGGGTGATGGATGACAGAGATTTGATAGTCCCAGGAAGGTGGAGGAGGCCTTAGTAGGCTCGAAGATGAGGAGACATATACGAGTGAAGGGTATGACAGTGTGCGCTCGCAGTCGTACGACCATGGCCGGTGTCATACCGAGAAGGAGGTTTATCATGATCAGCGAGAAATGGATCTTGTCAGGATTGCTAGCGTTCGTTGTGGCAATGGGATTCGCGCCTCCGGTCAGGGCTCTCACTGCTGTGCAGGTCGGACCAAGCGGCAAAACCTATGCCTCTGCCGTAGTGCAATGCGCGCTCAATCCAATGACCGGCATGGCGCCGATGGTTCAAGCCGGACTCTACAACCCCCCCAAAAAGAATACGACCGGCACGGTGTCGCTCAATGGTGCCTCGGTGGCAACCGTGAACTTCTTGAGTCCCGACGCCACGGTGTGGCTTCCGAACGGGCTCAACGAGGTTAACGTGGCGATAAACAGGGGCCCGACCGACAGCTATTCGTTTGACGCCTCGTTGACCTATACAAATCAACCCAACATTTGTATTCCAGATACCAGCGGTAATACGGTGGCAGGCGATCTCGAATATGCCGCCAGTAACAAGTCCTACGCGACCGTGACTCCCGGTTGTGCCTGGAATCCACTCACAGGTCGGGGGCAGCCCTATGTGAATCTCTTTGATAACGGGACCTATTTGCTCAATGTCTCCGTCAACAACGTACCGCTTACCCAGTTAGGCCCGACCCGGCCTCATACTCCTGTCTTTCTGAGCGCCGGGCTGAATGTTATCTCGGCTGCGAATGGTTCGTTATCGACCGACTATTACGTGCGTGATGGTGGCACCGGCAGCTGCACACTGCCATAGGTGGAGGCGGCGCTCTCGGCACATGGCCCCTCACGGGGTTGCACTAGAACACATCGACTGCGAAGGCCGGGCAGCCGGGGTTCCAGTAATGACTTCGGCAAAACTCGCTGAGCGGCAGAGGAACGTTGAGAACGGGATCTCGAGCAGAGGCTCACTGGCTCCGCCACTCACCATCGCCCCAAAGACGGAATAGATCTTGTGAAAGGTCAGTTCAAAGTCTTTCGTTGTCCCTTCGTCCAGCTCAGGACAAACGGATCGGCTCCTGAAAATGTGATAGTTCTCCGTTCGTGCAGAGCCCTTCATCGCGCTCAGAACAGGCTTGTGCAAGCACGGACACAGAAGCTTGAAGTGATTTCGCGTCTGTAGAATAGGCGACGTATTGCGGGCAAATCAGTTCTTACGCCTTGGTGGACCAGTCATGGTACTGTGCTATTGACCGTATCCGCTGACGGTCCTGTAGCTAGGAGTCCTGCCCGTTGTTCAAACTCCACTTTCGTTGCGTTGACGGTGCCGTCGACCACCGATCCGTAGACCTCCACATGCACTCCGACCACGATGTCATTGGCAGTCCCTCCTGTGAAGACCGTCGCGGGGCTCGTCAGCACCTGGACAGTCCCGATGGAAAATCGACCTGGGGCGAGCACCTGCGTTACGAGACCTTTCAGATCGGCATCTTCAAATTCCACCTTCGTCGCCTTCACAACCCCGCCGACCAGAGAACCATGCACCTCGAGGTGCACTCCGACCAGAATGTCGTTGCCGGTGCCCCCTTCGAAGACCGTCCCGGCATTCGTCACGACCTGCTGATTCCCGAACAAAAAGTTGCCTGGACTCAGTATCCGTGTCACAAACCCCTCAATCACAACCTCTTCGCTGTCCATAGAGCCCAATCCTTCCAAACGCACACGCGTCGCGGTAAGACGAAGGCTGGGAGATTGCCCACCCCCTGATAATAGCTGTGCCCCTACCACATCGACCAACAGGCCATCCCACACGCTGCTTGATTGACCAGGCAGGTCGGTCAACACCGCATCCTGGTAATCAACCGTCAGCGCGCCGATCTCGAATGTGTGCTGAGCTGGCGTATGATGGGTGATGAATCCCTTTACCTGATAATCCGGAGTGGAGGTTGTCGCACTGAATGTTTTCAATCTGATCAAGGTTCCTCTGATGTTCCCCTCTCCCATGACGAACCCGCTGATCTCCACAAGATCCCGACCGGGCACGAGGTTCAGAACATTGCCTCCCGGGATGCTGGCATCGATACTGGTGGCGGATGTGATTGTGACGGTTTGCCCTAAGACCACGAGATGTGAGCCGTCCGTGGCCACCGATTGGATGAATCCTTCGAGCGTATCCTCATAGAGCACCGCGTTCGCCATACGTACAGGTTGGTCGTTCGTGCCGGACTGTTCCCTCAGCGTCGCGCCCACGCGCACGATCATCCCTTTTTGAAGATCGCTTTGACTCCCCGGCTTCCCGTCGATCATCATTGTGGTATGGGTCGTCTCATATTCAGTGCCTGAGACAAAAATGCTACCGAATCCAGTGATTGGGCCTGAGGCAACGGAGGCGATGTGGCCAGTCCCACCGATCCCGCCACCAGCTTGAGGGCCAGGACTGCACGACGCCAGCACGACAACCAGTGTGATGGCGGAAAGAAGATTCTGGTCGTAGCTAGGTTTCATGGTGAGGGATTACAAGGGATGGAATCATTCAGAGGGGTCTTGTTCTTCAAACTGAAAAATCCCGAGTCCTACACGCACACGGCCGCTCCCCTTTGACGCTGGATTCGTATCGCGATCGCGGTGGGCGAGCCAGCGATCGAGCTTCTCCAATAACTCTTGCCCTTCGGCAGCAGCCAACGTACGAAACTCCTTTGCAGCGGCTATGGGGACGTTGTCATACATCACTTTGCGTTGGAAGCGCGGCTCGGTAGGCTCCAGATAAATATTGTGGTCGATCGTCGAGATGAGATCGGCGGTATCTGCCCCAAGCATCTGCAATTTTTCGGCCGAACCTTTCTGCGGGATATAGCCTCGTGAGACGAGACAAATTCGTCCATCTTTCAATTGCTTGACGGCGCCGACCCTCAAGAGCTCATCCAACACCGCTCGCACCGGGATATCCCCGCTGTAGGATTTTACCAACGCGCTGAACGTTGCGCCCCTCCCCTCCAAGGGGATCGGCCGCGGATGGCCCTTCCCATCTCCGTACTTTGGATCCCGGAGCCACCCGGTGATGACTCGAGACCCACGATGGTACTCTCTATCCGCCATGGATCTCGAATCAGAAGGCGGCGTCAGCAACCGCTGCACCTCCTTACGAGTCAGTCCACTCAGGATTGCGATCCGCGACACCGTCTGCTTCTTACCGGGGATGCCAAACTCAGCGTTTGCCATCTCCACATAGACTCGCTTCGCCAAATCGGCAAACGCTCGATGGGACATGTTGTTTCGGAGAAGAATTCGAACTAATGGGCGTAGAAGCTGAAGTGTGGCAGTTGAAAGCGCTTCTGTGTGCTGATGGTGAGCCATGTTGGCGGCCTCAACTATAGACTTCTAGCCGCCTAAATTCCAAGTGCCTGCCCATAGCAAGAAAAACACGTTATGGCACATCTTCATTCCAACTCGGCACCATTCAAAGAATCGACCTTGCAGGTAACCAATACCCCCATCGGTATCCACACATGGCCAATGGATGAATCACACAGTCCAGAGGCCCTGTTGCCACCGACTTGGAACGGTTTTCAATTTGCCTTGTAATCGGAATATTCGCGGGAGTGGGGGCACTGCACCTTGCCGCGGTGGGAAGCGTCGAGGGCCCCATCGAGGCCCTCGACTCAGGAGCGCTTCCTCGTGCTCAAGACTATGGTTTAGGCCCGTTGTGACAGTCATAGCAGCTGACGCTTTGCCCCGCGGCGTATGACTTGCTGCCATGCTCCGTCGAGAATGTCTTGGCGACTTTCATCTGCGCCAGCGGCCCGCCACGGTAGTCGTTCCCGTGGCAATAGGCGCATGTCGCCACTCCAACGCGCTCAATGTAGTCGTGATGCTCTTTCACCCATGCTTGCCCGATCGTGTGCATGCCGTGTGGGCCACCTGCAGCAGTGAGCGGGGTGTTCGCGTGACACACCGTACACTCACGCACCGTGCCGGCGTAACCCTGGAGCGCGACGCTTTGTAGATTGTCGTTAGTATGTGAACTCGGATACTCGGCATGTGTAGCGCCGTGGCAGGCCTCGCATTGCAGAGTGCCATGGCCCTTGCTGAAGCGAAACAGATCGAAGCCCACGGCCGGTGTGTTGGCGTTTGTCGCGAAGCGCCGGTCGGCTGGCTTCACCAAATTGCCTGCAGCATCGAGCGCGTTAGTCGTGCGCTTACCGTCAAAGTGACAGGCCTGACAGTTCGGCTCCTCAAGCCAGCCCACACGCGTCGGGTGGCCTACCTTGGTCATATTGCCGTGACACGACTGGCAACCCATCACCGCGTTGCCGCTGCCATCCACCGCATTGCCCATCGCGCCCCGCAGGCACTTGGTCACCGAGCCAGGGTGACAGAGGTAGCACGCACTGCGGTTAGTGCTGGAGTCCAGCGTCAGCAGATTGTTCGGGTCGAGCACCTTCCCATGATTGGTGTGCAAGGCGGCGGTAAGCTTCGACACCCCATCGAGGCCCGTACCGGGCAGTGCATTGGAACCGTGGCAGCCCGCACACAACACCGGCCGACCAGCCTGCGCACTGGCCAGGAGACCACCGGTCTGGCCCAACCCCTGTGTATTCAGCGCAGCAATGTATTTGGGATTGCCCGCCTGCTTCTCGTCGTGTAAGCGCAGAATGTTCTTCTTCCAGTCTTTCTCAGGATCGGGATCGTTGAGCCAGCCCGCTGCGGGCTTCGCAGCAAGGCGCGCCTTATTGGTCTCGGTGGATGGGCGTGACGAGTGGCATCCGGAACACGTCATCTCATCGCTGACCGGCAAGACCGCCGTTGTCGTCGCCACCACACGTCCAGTCGTGTCACGTGCGGTGACCTTCACCGTTGGGTAAAAGTTCTTTGTGCCGGCATCGTCATAGGGCGTGATCGGCAACCCTGTGGCCTCAAACCAGCCGTTGGTCGCATCAAAGCTCATCGATTGCGCAACCAGGGACGGGGTGCGATTCCCGGTAAGCCCGATGTCTGGTCCTGGCGACGCCCCATAGAGTGCCCCAGCCCATGTCCAGAAGTTGGTCTTGCCAACGCTGGTGGTGTTGATCGAGTTCGTGGGGTCGGCAACCGCTTCATAGGTCAGTGTCACACCGCTGGTCACCACCTTACCGGTGGTCGCATTCACCAGTTGCGCATGTAGGTTGTTGAACGGCGGCAAGATCGAGAAGATCGAGTAGTCCTTGCCATCAACACAATGCATACCGAGATCGTTCCATGCAATCAGTGAGTAGCGCGCAGACCTTGAGAAGCGCTCCCGATCACTGACCGGTATCTTCTTCGGGTTGTCGAATCCGCCTTGCATCATCGGTGCTCTGCCGCTTATTGGATTAAATGCACATTGCACCACAGCAGCGGCATTATGGTTGCTGCTAGGTCTGACCTGTACGCTCGTGATCGCCCACACTGGAGTCCCGATTGCCATCGTCGCCATGGCGATCAATACCCCTAAGGAAACCCCTTTCTTGATCATGATGAACCTCCTTGGATCACAGTGCAGCACAAACATCTCATGGCCGTCAGCGCCATGATTGGGAATATTTTCCCATACTAGGGAAGCCCCCTCGAAAGCGCAACCCTGAATATCGGAACGAACAGGCTTGATGAAGAAATTTATGCCCCAATGAAGGACAATCCATACACACTTACAGCCAATTCGGCCGCCACGCTCAGAGTTATGATCCGCTTGTAACTGAACCGTACTGCACCGTAATGATCGTGCAGTCTGAGCACAATCAGCGAACAACTCGCTTACGGAATAGGGAACCAGTGACCTGGTCCTCCTCGATCTATCCTAGCAGGGCTCCGGCACACTTAGTCCGCTGAAGTCACGTCTCTTCGCATCCAGCAACATCACACGACCACGCAGTTTGGAGCGGTTGCTCCGAAGACCAGCCATTTACATTCGACAGCATGTTTGAGAAAGATCAGTTCAAAAGGATTCAAGGAGTTTGTGGGCAATGAGAAAAAGAATGAGTGATGGGTCCTTGCACATTCAGAATTTCAACTTCCTATGTATGATTGGGATGTGATGAACTGTTCAGTATACAAATTGGAGTCCCTCCCTATGACCACTTACTTTTGAATGCACCACTAATAACTACGTGATAATGAGCAGTCACGATCTAATTCATTCACGCTTTCACTCGTAGCTCGAGGGCTGAGCTGGTCCCCAGAATGTCGTCCTGTGGGCACCCGCTGATCCGTGAGCCAGTTCCTAAGATTTGCCCCCTTGAACGACTACTGGTTTTTCTTCTTCGTCCAATGCATGCCCGGAGGCTGCTCCTTCGTGCGATTCTTCGTCGAACAGAATTGACAGATTGTGGTCTCATCAGGCGCAGGCTCACAGCCCGGATCAATCTCGACAAATTGCCGCCTGTCGAATTCAGACTCCCTGAACGACTAGTATGGTGAAGAGTTCATTCAGTTCCCCCTAATTCATGGAGGATCCCATGGCGACAAAAAAGAACGTGCAAAAGGCAAAGAAGAATCGGCCGGTAGCCAGCATTGTCTGGTTTGAAGTTCCCGCAGATGACTTGGACCGGGCCAAGAAGTTCTATCAATCGATGTTCGGGTGGAAGTTTGCCAAGCTGCCCGCCGCCATCAACGACTACTGGCACATCGAT
>Ga0224505_10002579_pt1 | contig 10560 bp, 10 predicted proteins | sample SF_Jan12_sed_USG_FD_169102 | JGI IMG/M metagenome (GOLD analysis project Ga0224505, IMG submission 169102) | Sediment microbial communities from San Francisco Bay, California, United States - SF_Jan12_sed_USGS_4_1 | ecosystem: Environmental > Aquatic > Marine > Sediment | place: USA: California...
GTTGGTCTAGCTGACCCACCGCCGAGAACCATGCCACCACGAGCATGCCCAGCACGAATGCCGCAAGCCACGCCCGACTGGCCGTCAGCGGCCGCCACCTCACGGGTGGGTCGACCGGTTCCTCCAATCCGATCAGGGCCCGCATGCCATTCCCTCCTCGACGGCACCACCTCTCGGTACTGAGACGAACCGTACACGCGAGAGGTTCCCTACAAGAGACGAATATCCTCGAACGGTGCGCCTGATCACCTACAACGTGAACTCCATCTCTGCCCGACTCCCCCGGCTCCTGGCGCTGCTCGAGGGATATGCACCCGACGTCGTGTGCCTCCAAGAGACCAAGACGAGCCCGGAGGGGTTCCCACATCTGCCGCTCGAAGCAGCCGGCTACATCGCCATCGACCACTCGGCCGGGCGGTGGGCGGGAGTGGCGGTGCTGGCACGAAACGACCACCGGGTGACCGATCCCCGCAAAGGGCTGCCCGGCGAACCCTCGGCCGAGGAGGCACGGTGGGTCGAGGTGACGGTTGACGACATCCGGGTCGTCTCGACCTACGTCCCCAACGGTCAAGCCCTCGATTCACCCGCCTTCGCCGGCAAGCTCTCGTTCCTCGATGCAATGGCTGAGCGAGCCTCCGCCCTGGGATCACGGGCGGCCATCGCCGGCGACATGAACGTGTGCCCCACCGATCTCGACGTCTGGAACCCGGCACAGGTACACGGCGCCACGCACATCACCGAAGACGAGCGCACCCGCCTCGGTTCTGTGATCGACGCCGGGTTCGTCGACGCGTTCCGAACGCTCCACCCGGACGAGCCAGGGTTCACGTGGTGGGATTACAGGGCGGGTCACTTCCACAAGGGCTATGGACTGAGGATCGACCTGTGCCTTGTGAGCGCGGAACTCGCAACCGGTCTCGAGTCGGCGAAGGTCGAACGGGACTTTCGGAAACCCTCTACGGTGCCCGAGTCCAAACCCTCCGATCACGCCCCGTTGATCGTCGAGTTCTGAGCCTCTACTCAGCGCCTTCGAACCCGTTTTGACGCCAGGCCTCGAACACGACGATCGCCGCCGAGTTGGACAGGTTGAGGCTCCGCACGCCGGGTCGCATCGGGATCGACACGACATCGGTCACAAACGGTGCGGAGAGCACCTCGTCGGGCAACCCGACCGACTCGGGACCGAACAACAGCGAGTCGCCCGGCCGATACCTCACATCGGTGAACCGTGTTTGGCCTCGTTTGGCGAACGCGAACACCCGACGCGGCTGCACGGCATCGATCCATGCCTCGATCCCGGCGTGGGTGCGGACGGTGGCTTTGTCTCGATAGTCCATTCCGGCGCGTCGGAGCTTGGCGTCTGACAGGTCGAACCCGAGCGGTTCGATGAGATGGAGCCGGCACCCCGTGTTGGCCGACAATCGCATCGCGTTGCCCGTATTGGGTGGGATCTCGGGTCGATAGAACACGATGTCGAACATGGGGCCTCGTCTCGCTCGCCGGTATTGTCGTCCATCCCAGCTCGCCGAGCGCCGCACCGCCGCGACTCCGCGTTCAGACGACGGGTCCGGGTACCAACGAGGGGCTCCTAGGCTCGGTTCCCGTATGCCGGACATCGCCGCCTCCACCGAACGCGCAACCAAGATCTACATGTCTGGACCCGCCGAGGTTCGGGCACTCGACGACGTGACGGTCGCATTCCACAAGGGCCGGTTCAGCGCCATCATGGGCCCGTCGGGTTCCGGGAAGTCAACTCTCCTCCACTGCCTCGCCGGCCTCGACTCGGTGACGGGCGGGAAGGTCTACCTTGGAGAGCAGGATCTCGGCACCCTGTCGGATCGCGAGTTGACGTTGCTGCGACGGAGCCGCGTCGGATTCATCTTCCAGGCGTTCAACCTGATCCCCACTCTCAATGCGACAGAGAACATCACGCTGCCGACAGACATCGCAGGGCGGCGACCCGATCGGACCTGGTTCAACCGGGTGATCGACGTGCTCGGTCTCGGTGATCGCCTGACTCACCGACCGTCTGAGCTCTCCGGCGGCCAGCAGCAGCGGGTGGCGGTAGCCCGGGCTCTCGTCGCCCGACCCGACATCATCTTCGCCGACGAACCCTCCGGGAACCTGGATTCGAAGTCCGGGGCTCAGCTGCTCGGGTTTCTGCGCCGCGCCGTGGACGATCTGGGGCAAACGATCGTGATGGTGACCCACGATCCGGTCGCCGCCGCCTATGCCGACCGCGTGGTGTTCCTGGCCGATGGTCGGGTCGTCGACGAACTCGAGTCTCCAACGTCTGACGCGATCCTCGACCGGATCAAGTCGTTGGAGACGTGACGTGTGGCGGGCAACATGGAAAGGGCTCTTGGGCCACAAGCTCCGTCTCGCCCTCACGGCGCTTGCGATCTTCCTCGGCACCAGCTTCGTCGCCGGCTCCTATGTCTTCACCGACACGCTCGGGGGCCTCTTCGACAATCTCTTCTCCAGCGCCTTCGCCGGAACGGACGTCCTGGTTCAGGCCACCGTCGATGAAGACCTGTCCTTCGTCCAGAGGGCACGGTTCGACCCGGAAGTGGTGGATGCCATCCAGGCGGTGGAAGGAGTCGAGGCGGCGGAGGGGACCGTTGGAGGGTTCGCAAACCTCGCCACTCCCGACGGTGAAGTTCTGGGAGGTCAAGGACCGCCCACGATCGGCTCGGCGTGGATCGAGGTCGGCAATCCGTTCGAGCTGAGGGATGGCCGCCCACCCGCCGCCGACGGAGAGATGGTCCTCGACAAGGCATCGGCCGATCGCTTCGGTCTGACCGTAGGACAGGAGATCCTCGTGATCACGCTGGGCCGCCCGGAGCGTTTTGAGATCGTCGGGCTCATCGGGCTGGGCTCGAGTGACGGATTTGGCGGAGCGACCGCGATCGGCGTCGATCCGGTGGCCGCCGACCGCATCTTCGGGGCAGACGGGCAGATCGACGCCGTGAACGTGGTGGCCCGGGACGGTTTCGACCCCGCGCTCCTGGCCGAGCAAATTCAGACAGTCCTCCCGGACGGCGTTCGCGCGCTCGATGCCCGGCTCGCCGCCGAAGAGCAACTCGCCGGTTTCAAACAGGCGCTCGGCTTCATCAACACGTTCCTCTTGGTGTTCGGACTCGTGGCGCTCTTCGCCTCCACGTTCCTCATCCAAAACACCTTCCAGATCATCGTGACCCAACGCACCCGGGAACTCGCCATGTTCCGGGCAATCGGCGCCACCCGCCGCCAGATCATGGCGATGGTGCTGGGAGAGGCGACGATCGTGGCCATCCTCGCTTCGGCGGCCGGGGTGGGTGGCGGCATCGGCCTGGCGGAGGCCATCAGGTGGGCATTCGAACGCTTCGGCGGGGACATCCCGTCCGGCGACCTGGTGGTGGCACGGCGCACCGTGGGGGCGGCGCTGTTGACCGGACTGGTCGTGACCCTGGTCTCCGCCCTGATCCCGGCTCTCAATGCATCACGGATCCTGCCGGTGGCGGCGATGCGTGAAGCAGTGTCACCTCCGCGGCGTCGCAGCCTCCGCAGACGTGGCTTCACCGGGGCAATCCTGGCAGGAATCGGAGTGGCACTGTTGTTCGCCGGGCTGCGCGGATTCCGTACCGCCGGATTGTCGCCGGTGGCGTTCGTGGGCGCAGGCGCCGGTTCGCTGTTCGTGGGGATCGCGGTCCTCACGCCCCTGTTCACACGCCCGCTGGGCCGAACCCTGGGAGCCCCGGTGGCCGCCATGGGCACAATCGGCCGGTTGGCCCGCGAAAACGCCGTGCGAAGCCCGCGGCGAACGGCTGCAACCTCCTCGTCCATCATGATCGGCACGGCGCTGGCGGCGCTCGCTCTCATCCTCGGCTCCAGTCTCGACACGACCACCGATGCCTTGATCCGGGACCGATTCCGATCGGACTTGATCGTCCAGCCGGGAGGTTTCGGAGGCGCCGAGCTGAGCCCGCGGGTGGCGGTCGAACTCGCCGAGCTACCGGAGGTGTCGGCGCTGGTGGCCATCCGCCGCAACGCCGCCGAAATAGACGGCGACACCGAGTTCGTGGCCTCGGCCGACATGGCTCGCCTCATCGAACTGGTGCGGTTCGAGAATCGACAGGGACGGATGGACCAGATCACCGACTCTCAGGTCGCGATCTCCACCGACCTCGCCGGCGACGCCGACGTCGGGCTGGGAGATCCCATTGTCATCACCTTCGGGAGCAGCGGGGACCAGTCGTTCACCGTTGGCGCCGTGTTCGAGGCCGACGGCCCCGGCTCCGATCTCTACATGACACCCGCGGCCTGGGAGGCGAACTTCGTCGAGCGATTCGACTCTTCGATCTTCGTGAACCTCGCCGAAGGTGTTGGCCTCGAGGCCGGTCGGGAGGCCTTGACCGCCGTGACGGCCAAGTACCCGGGGACAAACGTCCTCGATCAGAACCAGTTCGCAGAGGAGGCGAAATCACAGATCCGTCAGTTCATCGGACTCGTGTTCGCCTTGCTGGCACTGACGTTGCTGATCGGGTTCGTGGGGATCCTCAACACGCTCCTGCTGTCGATAATCGAACGAACGCGTGAGATCGGCTTGCTCCGGGCCGTCGGGACGACGCGCCGCCAGCTCTCCCGGATGGTCACATGGGAGGCTGTGATCGTGGCTGTGTTCGGTGCGGTCCTCGGCCTCACACTGGGCGTGTTCTTCGGTTGGGCGGTCATCACGTCACTTCAGGCCGACGACGTCGAAATACTCCTGTCGATCCCGGGAACGTGGCTGGCGGCGGCGGTGGCCGTGGCAGCCGTCTCCGGTGTCGTGGCAGCGGTCTACCCGGCCCGAAGAGCTTCACGACTCAACGTGCTCGCTGCGATCGCCTATGAGTGACCGACGCCGAACCACGGCCCCCTAGCCAGTTCGCCCTCTACGATCGCTCGATCTTCTGGATCGGCCACCTCCGCGCACAGGCGGCGCGCCCGATCGAGATCGGCAGACGCCTCGTCGACGCGGCCCAAGGCGGCAAGCGCCCGCGCCCGCGCTTCATAGGCAAAGGCGATGTCCCAGTCCTCGGCCAGGTCGGGATGGCCGGCGATGATCTCCAGGTACCGATCGGCGTGGGTCAGCGCCGACTCGGCCCGGCCGAAGAGAACGAGGGTCCGCGAAATGAGATGCTCGCCGCGGCCTTGGTGGATGGGGGTCCCGGCCTTCATCCAGTGGTATGTGCTCGCATAGACCCGGTATACGGCTTCGTCGCGGACGTGCGGGGGGAGCGAGTCGGTGTCGGCATGTTCGTCGATCACGGCCCAGGCCGCATTGTTGAGGCTGACGGCAAACCAGCGGTGGAGGTCACGTTCGTCCACCAAGCGCTCGCCCGCTTCCTCGATGAGATCGTGCCACCCCTCGAAACCGAGTTCGCGGGCGAGCACCAGTTGGGCGGATCGGAGGGCGAGCGGCTCGGCGAAGGGAACTCCGGCCGCGGTGAGTCTGGCCAGAGCCTCGGGGTTTCGCTCGTCAACGAGTCGCTTCAGCTCCTTGGCTCGCTTCTTGAGCCCGGTGATGTTGGGCGAGAACGTGGGCGGCTGCGTCATGGGAAGAACCTCCTGGTCGGGCCCGTGTCCGCAGTAGACGAGCTCAGGATGGCTCTCGATTGTGGTGGTCGACTGCCGATTGAGCCGGGGGCTCTTGCCGCGGACGGGGGGCGCATCGGCGCGCTCTACCGGCGAGGATAGCGGAGTGTCAGGCGGGCGTTCGGAGCCGGTCCATGACCGTCACCAGTGTTTCGAGTTCTTCAGGACTGACGCGGCCGATGAACTCCCGCTCGAGTTCAACGAGGTGAACGCTCATCGCTTCCGCGAGTTTGGCGCGACCGGCATCGGTGATGGCCACGTACTGGACCCGCCGGTCAGATTCACAGTCGCGCCGTTCGGCAAGGCCTTCTTCGTTGAGGCGGTCTACAAGTCGAGTAACACCACCGGAGGTCAGTGCCACCTGACCGGCCAGCTCTCCCATAGTCATATACCCACCGGATCGTTCTATCCGGAGCAGCGCCTCGAACCAGCCCTGCCCGAGTCCTGCCTGATCTCGGAGCGATTTGTCGAACATCCGGTTGAGGCGGCTCAGAGCCTCGAGCATCACGCCGTAGGCGTGGATCCGGGGGTCGTCGAATTCGGGCATCACCGGAATCTTAGAGCGCAATATTTGATCTCTCAAGCATCGTCCGGTAGATTATCTGCACAGTCAGACAATGACCGCTCAGAAAGGATCCAAACAGATGCCCGCCAATCCAGAACCCGGCAAATGGGAACTCGACCCGACGCACACCGTCGTGGGATTCGTGGCCCGACACCTGATGGTCACGAAAGTCAGGGGTTCGTTCAAGGCCTTCTCGGGGACCATCGACATGGGCGAGAACGCGGAGACGAGCTCGGTCGAAGTGTCCATCGACGCCGCTTCCATCGATACCGCCACCAGCGACCGCGACGATCACATCCGGTCGGCCGATTTTCTCGATGTGGAGAACCATCCGAGCATCACGTTCAAGTCCACCGGGGTCCGTGCCTCGGGATCTGGCTACGAGGTCGACGGCGATCTCACCATCAGAGAAGTGACACGCCCCGTAACGCTCTCGCTTGGATACGACGGAACCGTGGTCGACCCGTGGGGAAACACGCGGGCCGGATTCACGGCGTCCACCACGATCGACCGAGAGGACTGGGGACTCACTTGGAATGTGCCCCTCGACGCGGGCGGCGTGCTCGTGAGCAAGGACATCAAGATCGAGATCGAGGTCGAGGCCGTTAGAGCCGCCTGACCCCCCACCTCACCCCGGGAGCCCTCCCACACCGCCCTCCCGGGGTGAGGTGAAAACCCTGGGTTCGAGACGTCGCTCAGCGAAGTCGTGAGCCCGCGGATTCGGGCTCTTGCCTTCGCAAGGTCGGCACCATGACGGCGAGCGCGCCCAGGAACACCAGGGTCGTGACCCCCCAGCCGAGCACGTAATCGCCGGTCGCGTCCACCGACCGACCCAGCAGCGGGGCCCCGATGCCCAACCCGGCGAGAAACCCGAACATCACTCGCCCTGACGCCCGCCCCGCAAGCTCCACCGGCACCCTGTCGATCACCGCCAGCATTCCCACGGTGTTCCAGGCGGACGCACTCAAACCGGTGAGAATCGCAGCCGGCCAGATGGACCAAGAACCGATACCTGGACCTGCGACGAGCAACATCCCGCCCGCCGCGGCGAGTACGGCGATGACAGCCAGCGAGAGGTCGGCCCCCAGCCACACCTCGGTGACTCGCCCCCAAATGATCCGAGCGATCACGCCCACGACGCCCATCACGGTGACAGCGCTACCGGCGACCAGCGGAGACAACCCCAGGGCCTCCTGGGCGAACAGCGGTACGTACGTGAAGATCGCAGTACCACCTGCACCGAGCAGGAATCCATAGGCGGTCAAGCGCCCGATGTCACCTCCCTCGAATCCCGGCCCCCCTTGAACGGCCTGAGCCGCGCCGACATCGGGGGGAACGACGCTCATCGCGAGGATCAATCCGAGAGCGGCAAGGGCGGCCATGGCCGCCACGCCTGACCGCCAGCCGAACCATGCGGCCATCGCCGGAAGGAGAATGCCACCGAAGGCGGTGCCTGCCTGCACTCCAGACTGCTTGATCCCGGTGATGATTCCACGTCTGCCTGGAGGCACGTGGAGCGAGATCAGCTTGTTGGTGGCGGGGTTGGCGATTCCCTGCGTGACACCCGTCCCCAGCGCGGCGATCACCAACAATCCGAAAGTGGGGGCCAGGGTGAGCGCCGCCAGGCCGACGAAACTCACGAATAGGGAGAAGATCGTCCCTCTGCGCGCTCCGATCCGGTCGGACCAAGGCCCCAGGATCGGCGCCGACGCGGCGCCGACCAACGCCGACGCAGTCACGAGATATCCGATCTGCTCACGGGAGACGGCGAACTCGCTGATCAGATCGGCGGCGAGCACCGCAAAGGCGGCGAGCGAAAAGGTCGATGCCGCCATCGTCACGACGAGAACGGCCCCGAACGGAAGGGATTTCATCGACACCGGCGCACAGTAGAGGTGCAGATCGGCTTCACCTTGCGACGCGAGAGGACGAAGATCGGTACGAGGTGTTCGACGGATTCTTTCTCTTCTACGCGCTGCTCGCGCTGTTCAACAGCGTAAACGCCCTGCGAAAACCGGTGACACCTGGGGCGGGCCTCCCGCCCCTGTGGTTGCCCGCACTCATCGTGTCCGAACTCACGACGCCGGTACTGGTCTCGCGGCTCGCAATAGGAGGTTTGTTCGTCGGGTTCGGCGCACACGAGAGCGGTCCGGGCCGGACGGCCCTCACCATCCTGATCCTCTCGATCCTCGGCTTGGCGCCTCAATACGGGAGGACCGCCCGTGCCATAGGACACAGCACCGTGGGCGATGGGGCCAAACGTCAAGTCGATGTCGAGGTGACGACGGACATCCCGTATGACGGAGGCCTGACGCTCGACATGTATTCCCTACCGAGCATCGGGGATCCCGCTCCCACGATGTTGTACTTCCACGGAGGGAGTTGGACCGGCGGCGACCCGCACCGGGCCGGCAAGGTGATGTTTCGAACGCTGGCAAACGCTGGTTGGAAAGTGGCAACGGTTCGATACCCGTTGTCGCCTGCGGCCACGTTCCCCGATCACGTGATCGCCGTCAAGCGGGCGATCACGTGGGCGAAGCGGGCCGGAGCCGAATACGGAATCGACCCGGATCGCATCGTGGTCGCCGGCGGCTCGGCCGGCGCGCATCTGGCGACGCTGGCCGGGCTCACCGCGGGCGTGCCCGAGCTGCAACCCGGGTTCGAAGCCGAAGACACCTCTGTGGCGGCGGTGGTCGCGCTCTACGGCGTGTTCGACTTCCTCAACCGCAACAAGACACGTTGGGACTGGCCCGTGATCCCCCGGGATGTCATGAAGGCCTTGCCTTCCGACGCTCCCGACCTCTACCGCCTGGCCTCGCCGCTCGACCATGCGCACGAGGCGGCGCCACCGGTCCTGGTGATCCACGGGTCGCACGACTCGCTCGTGCCTCCGGCCGAAGCGCGCCATTTCGTCGAAGCGCTCAGTCGGGAGTCTCGCAGCCACGTGGAGTACCTCGAGGTCCACGGTGCTCAACATGGCTTCGATGCCTTCGACACACCACGGTCCAGGATGGTGGCCGCACGGGTTTCGACGTTCCTCGAGTCGGCGCTGGCGACCACCTGACAGCCACCGGCGGTTTTCCGACTCGCTGTCCCGACAAGACGCGATAGGTTCGACCGACCATGGCCGCATCAGCAGACGTCGTGGCACCGCCAAGGAGCCGAGTCGCCCGCAGCGCGTTCTTCGTGCTCGGAGCGATATGCCTCGTCGGTGTGGCGTTCTCGTTCCTGCCCGGCATCCCCACGGCGGACCTCGTGATCCTGTCGTTGTTCTTCTTCGCTCGATCATCACCTCGTTTCGAGGCGTGGCTCAGGAGCAGGCCATTCGTCCAACGCGCCGTGCATCGGTACGAAGGCGGCCTCACCCTGGGCACGAAGATCCAGGCGACCGTCGGGATCGTTGCCTCTCTCAGCGTGTCGGCGGGACTTCTCACCGACGATCGCACCATCCGGACGATTCTCAGTTTCGTAGGCGTGTATGCCTTGTGGTTCGTGTGGTCCCGGCCCCGGAAAGAGGCCGGCTGAGAGCCTTCCGGCTCGAAGGCGACTACCTTCATCCTGGACGAGACCAGGAGCGCGAATGCCGATTGCCACCCCGGAGACGTACCGGGCCATGTTTGCCGCCGCCCGTGACGGCGGATACGCCTTTCCCGCGATCAACGTCACTTCGAGCGAGACACTCCACGCGGCCCTCAACGGGTTTGCGGAGGCCGAATCCGACGGAATCGTCCAGATCTCGACCGGCGGGGCAGAGTTCCTCTCCGGGCTGAGGAACAAGAACATGCCGCTCGGCGCCGAAGCTCTCGCCGAGTTCGCCCACGTCGTGGCCGACCGCTATCCGGTCAATGTGGCCCTCCATACCGACCATTGCCAGCCTGACAAGGTCGACTCATACATTCGCCCGCTCCTCGCGGTCTCTCGCCAGCGCAAAGCCGCCGGGCTGGGGCCGCTCTTCCAGAGCCACATGCTGGATGCCTCGGAGCTTCCTCTCGAGGAGAATCTGGGTCTCGCCTCGGAGTTGCTCGACGAATGCGCAGAGGTCGACATCGTGCTCGAACTCGAGATCGGCATCGTCGGCGGAGTCGAAGACACCATGGATCACACCGACGTCGACCGATCCAAGCTCTACACGAGCCCGGACGACATGCTGAAGACCGCCGAGGTCCTCGGCACGGGAGAGCGGGGCACGTACCTCCTTGCCGCAGTGTTCGGGAATGTGCATGGTGTCTACAAACCGGGAGCGGTGGAGCTCAGACCCACGATTCTGCGTGACGGCCAGGAGGCGATGGAGGCGAAGTACGGCGCCGCAGGGCGGCATCTGCTGGTCTTCCACGGTGGGAGCGGATCGTCGCTCGCCGAGATCCACGAAACCCTCGGAT
>Ga0224505_10002580_pt1 | contig 10557 bp, 9 predicted proteins | sample SF_Jan12_sed_USG_FD_169102 | JGI IMG/M metagenome (GOLD analysis project Ga0224505, IMG submission 169102) | Sediment microbial communities from San Francisco Bay, California, United States - SF_Jan12_sed_USGS_4_1 | ecosystem: Environmental > Aquatic > Marine > Sediment | place: USA: California...
CGAATCCGAACTCGACCCGCGGCCCCAGCCGCCAGCCGCCGCGCAGCGTAAAGGTCGCGTCGATATTGGTGTTGCTTTCGATCGCGCCGGCCTTGACGGCATCGTAGTCCCAGATCACCCGGGGACCACCGAAGATCTGAAACGTCTCGATCAGTGCGCCGCGGCTGCCATACCATGAAAAGCGGTTGAACAGATGGGCGTCGACGATGTTGTTGCGCGGGACGAAGCCCGACTGAGCCAGGAAGTCCGTCCCGATGCCGGTCACCTTGTAGTTGAAACCCCAGGAGCGACCGGTGCGGTCGATCTCCGCCTCCCAGATCGGGCTCGACAGGGTCGGCGCCCCACTCGAGTCGCGGGTCCACGACGCCCCCGCCTGGGCACCGAAGAAATAGATCTTGCCGAACACCAGCCGGGTGTCGGCCTCGGCCACGCGATTGAACGCGCCATCCCCCTCCCGGCTGGTAAAGGTGAGGCCGACGAGCGAATTGGTGCCGACGTCCTGCCGCACCCGTGCGATTCCCGCGAGTGCGGTCGGGTCGTCCACCTCGTCGCCGGCCACCAGCGTCGCCACGGTGGTGCGTCCCACCTTCGCCGTCACCTTGCCGCCGGCAATCGGGTCCACGATCTGGCGGGTGTACACCAGCTGGTTCGGGGTGGAGAACAGCTCGATTCCCTCGAGGAAGAAGGGTCGCTTCTCGGGGTAGAACAGCGCGAATCGCTCGTTGACCGTGACCTGACTCACGTCCGACTCGACCTGGCTGAAGTCGGGGTTGTAGGTCGCGTCCAGCGAGAGGTTGGTAGTCAGTCCGACCCGGAAGTTGGCGCCGGCACTTGGCTCCGGGTCGTCGCGCTCGAAGCCGGACGCGGTGCGGCTCCCATTGGCCTGGGCGGTGACGAACGGCTGAAACTCCCCCGAAATGCCGCTCCGGATGTTCTCGATGCCCTCAACCGTGCCGGCCTGGGTGAGAAAGCTCGCGTTGGCCCGGCGGACATCGGTCCAGGTGTCCTCGTACCCGGTTCGCTGGGTCTTGCGCGAGACGTTGAGTCCCCACGACTGGACCTTGCCCCCGGCATAGCGGAGACTCTTGAACGGAATCCGGACTTCGACGACATAGCCGGAATCGCTGACCTGGCCCTTGGAATCCCAGACATAATCCGGGTTCTTGTCGATCGTTCCGCCCAGGAGGCTGCCGGCGGAGAAGCCCCCCTCACTGCGGACGCCGTCCTCCTGGCTGCCCAGCGGGTTAACGGTAAAGAAGTAGGCCCGGCGGCGGTCGTGAAAGGTGTCGAGGAAGATCGTGACGCGATCCTCCGAATCGAGGTTGTCCCGGTCGGCCACGGTGGCCCGGATGGACCCCGGCACCTGATCGTGTGCAATGATGCCGAAGTGGATCGCGGAGGGCCCGTACCAGACCAGCACCACGGTCCGCTCCTCCGCGGGGCGGCCATCCACCGGCTGGTACTGGTGGAAGCCCCTGAGACGGGTCGCTTCGGACCAGGCGGGCTCGTCGAGGCGGCCGTCGATGACCGCCTCGGCCTCGATCCGGGGAAGCGTGATCCGATGTGGAGAGGCCGCGGTGTCCTGCGCCGCGGCCTGCACCAGCAAGATGAGAGGGAGAAGCATCAGGGGCTATTCGTAGCGCAACGCCACAATCGGGTCAAGTTTCGCGGCCCGGCTCGCCGGCCATATCCCAAAGATAAGCCCGATCGCGGCACTGGTGCCGAATGCCACCAGGACGCTCTGGGTCGACACCAGGGTGTTCCACCCATTGGCCTTGGCCAGGAAGCCCGTCACCTTCACGCCGAGCAGGACGCCCGCCGCGCCGCCCGCGAGGCACAGCACCAGTGCCTCGACCAGGAACTGCGCCAGAATGTTGATCCGGGTGGCGCCCAGCGCCTTCCGCACCCCGATCTCGCGGGTGCGCTCCGTGACCGACACCAGCATGATGTTCATGATCCCGATGCCGCCCACCACCAGGCTCACCGCCGCGATGCTCGCGAGGAGTGTGGTGAAGATCTGGGTCGCCGCCTGCTGGGTGGCGAGAATCTCCTGGGAATTGCGGATCATGAAGTCGTTGTCCGCGCCGGGCCGGATCTTGTGCTCGCGCCGCAACACCCGCTCGATGTCCACCATCCCCTGCTCGATGGGCAGTTCGCTCTTGACCTCGACGGTAATCGAGCGGAGCCGGTCGGTGCCGAACACCCGGTAGCGTGCGGTATTGAGCGGGACAACGATCTGCTCGTCCGGATTCTGCCATGACTGCGTGCTCGTGCCCTTGGGCTCGAGCACGCCGATCACTTCGAATGGGATGCCCCGCACCAGGATGCTCTGGTTGATGAGCGCGGCGGGGTTGGCGTTCAGCATTTCCGGGATTTCGGATCCCAGGACGGCGTAGCGCTGGCGGGCCTCGTCGTCCCCGGCGGTGAAGAACCGCCCGTGGGCCAGTTTGAAGCGCTTGACTTCGAGCCAGTTGGCGGTCGAGCCGGTGATCGTGGTGTTGATGTTGGTGCCGAAATACTTGACCTGCAGCTGGTTCATCATCTCCGGCACCACCGCCTTGAGCAGCGTCGCGTCGCGCGACAGCGCCTCGGCGTCGTCGGTGGTCATCCCGACCCGCGTCCCCTGCGCCACCCCCCGTGACATCATCATGCCGGGGTAGACCTGCAGCACGTTGGAGCCCATCGCCGCGATCTGGTCTTCCACCGCCTTCTGGGCGCCGGTGCCGAGCGCCACCATGGTGATCACCGCCGCGACCCCGATGATGATGCCGAGGGCGGTGAGGATGGAGCGCAGCGCGTTGGCCTTAATTGAGCGCAGCGCTACCATGAGCGTCTCGCCGATCAGCATGGTTATGGCCTCCCGCCGCCCTGGGCCGGCGACGACGACGGTTGCTGCTGATTGGAGCGCATGCCGGGCAGGCCGCCGCCGCCGGTCATCCGGTTCATCCGCTCGGTGAATTCCTTCTGTGACTGGATCAGGCTGGCGCTCGGCAGGATCAGCACCGAATCCCCCACCTGGAGCCCCGAGGCCACCTCGGCGTAGTCGAGGTCGGTGAGTCCGGTGGTGATGTTAGTCGCCACCGGCCTGCCGCCGCGCTGCACGAAGACGATGTAGCGCCCGCCGAACCGGTTGTCGCTCATGGCGGGACGGCCGCCGCCACCGGGGCCTCCCCCCATCCCCTGGAACACCTTGCGGAGCAGGGCGCGCTCTTCAGCAGTGATCTCCCCGCCACTCATCCGCTTGCTGAAGATCGCGCGGACCTGCGTCTCGGTGACGCCGGCGGGGAGGACGATGGTCTGGCCGTTCGGCCCCGTCATGGTGTTGGCCGCAGGCTTCTCCTCGGCCGGCTTGGCATCGCCCTTTTCCTTGGCGCTGTCCGCCTTCGGAGACGCCGTGGCGACCGCCAGCTGTGCCTTCACCTCTTCCGGAGAAAGCCCGAGCACCCCCGCCGCGCTCTCCACATCCCGCTGGGTCCGGAGGGCGGAGTTCGGCACGGCCAGGACGCTGTCCCGCCGGCCCACGTGAATCTCGACTTCGGCGTTCATGCCCGGCTTGAGCAGCCCTTCCCGGTTCTCGATCCGGACCAGCACCGGGAACATGGTGACGTTCTGCTGGGTCACCGCCATCGGCTCGACCTTGAGCACCGAGCCCTGGAACGGGCGATTGGGATAGGCGTCCACCGTGACGGTGCTGCGGAGGCCCTGCTGGATCTTCCCGATGTCGGTCTCGTCCACCAGGGTCCGGACCTGCACCAGGTTGAGGTCGGCCATCTTGAGGAGGACCGTGCCGCCCCCCACGTCCCGGGTGGGCGACGAGATCACTTGGCCGCGCTCGACGCTCTTCTCGATCACGGTGCCCGAGATCGGCGATCGCACGTCGGTGTCCTCCAGCTGGATCCGCGCGTTCTCCACGTCCACCTGCGCGCTCACCACCGCAGCGCGGGCGTTGGCGTAGTCGAGCTGCGACTGTTCGAACTCCGTCTCGGTCAGCGCCTTGGAGGCGAACAGCTCGTCGGCGCGCTTTTTCTGCGACGCCGCATTCGCCAGCCGCGCCTTGGCCACCTCGAGCTGCGCCTCGGCCTGGGCCATGGTGTTCCGCGCGGTGCGCGGATCCACCGAGATCATGAGGGAGCCCCGTTTCACCAGGCTCCCCGTTTCGACCATGATGTCGAGGATCTCGCCGGAGGCCTTCGACTTCACCTCGACGGTGGTGTCGGGCTGGATTGTCCCGCTGGCCCGCGCGGACACGATGATGTCCCTCCGTTCTACCGGGACGGCCTGGTAGACGATCGGGGGCGGGGCCTCCTGTTTGGCGCAGGCGGCGATGGTCAGGAGGGCGAAGGTCAGCTTGATACGCATCAGTCGATCCATTCTCGGTTCAGGCGCCGGACGACTGCCGGGGCCGGTGTCAGTCAGCTCTTCGGAGTCGCGAAGTCCTGCGATACCCTGCCATCAAGCAGGTGTACCTGCCGGTCGGCATGGGCCGCGATGTCGTGCTCGTGCGTGACCAGCACGATGGTCTGGTTCTGGTCGTGCAATTCCTCGAACAACGCCATGATCTCGGTGCTGGTGGCGGAGTCGAGGTTGCCGGTCGGCTCGTCGGCCAGGAGAATGCTGGGGCGATTCACCAGCGCCCTCGCGATCGCCACCCGCTGGCGCTGGCCGCCCGACAACTCGTTGGGCCGGTGATGCATCCGGTCGGCCAGCTGGACCCGCGACAGCGCCTCTTTCGCGCGTTCCTTCCGCTCCTTGCTGCCCACGCCGGCATAGACCAGCGGCAGCTCCACGTTGTGGAGCGCGTCGGCCCGGGGCAGCAGGTTGAACGTCTGGAACACGAACCCGATCTCGCGGTTCCGGATCCGGGCGAGCTCATCGTCGTTCAGATCCGAGACCCGGTAGCCGTTGAGCCAGTATTCCCCCTGTGACGGGGTGTCGAGGCAGCCGATCATGTTCATCAGGGTCGACTTGCCGGACCCCGAGGGGCCCATGACCGCCACGAACTCGTTGCGCCGGATGGTGACGTCCACTCCGCGGAGGGCGCGCACGATTTCGCCGCCCATGTCGTACTCCCGCTGCAAATTGCGGATCACGATCACCGCGTCTCCCGGCACGTCGGCCGGGAGCATCGCCATCCGTTCGTCGGTGCTGGCCAGGGTCTTGCTCATAGCTTCCGTCCGATGAGGGTCTCGATCTGGGCCTTCGCCTTGAGATAATCGAACCGGGCGGTGATGGCGTCCACATCCGCCTGGGCCAGGGCTTCCTGCGAGTTGAGCACATCGAGGATCGTCGCGGCCCCGACCCGGTAGCGTTCGTTCACCACGCGGAGATCCTCGTTGGCCGCCTCCACGCTCGCCTGGGTGATCTCGATCTTCACCTGGGCCGCCCGGAGCGCGGCGAACTGGGTGGTGAGTGAGGCCTGCACCTCCCGCCGCGCGTCGGCCGCGTTGGCCTCCGCAATGTCGAGGCTTCCCTGCCGGTTCGCGATCGTCTGCTCGCGCTGGAACCGGTCGAACAGGGGCCAGGAGAGGGTGAGCCCCACCGACCGGTTCCCCACCATCTGGTAGTCGAAATCGCTCTGGGCACTCCAGTTGGTGTTGCCCGTGAGATTCAGCGACGGCCAGTAGGCCGATTGGGAGGAGTTGAGCGAGGCGTTCGCCGACCTGGTGGCAGCCTCGGCGGCCTGCACCCGGGGCGAGCGTGCCAGCGCCTCCTGCTGCAGAGCGGCGGTATCGAGCCCGAGGGTGAACCTGTAGAAAGCCGAGTCGTCCTGCGCCGCGACCCGGGTGTCCACGCCAAGCGTGCGACCCAGCGTCGACTGGGTGCGAGCCACGTCGCTCAGGGCGTTGATGAGCGCGAGCTGCGAATTCCCCAGGTTCACCACCGACCGGAGGGAGTCGGACCGGGTCGCGGATCCCACCCGGAGCTTGGCGACCGACAGGGCGAGCTGTTCCTCGCCCCGGCGGACCCCCGCCTCCCGTACCCTGACCAGCTGCTGGGCGGCGAGAGCATCGAGAAACTGCTGGGTCACCGTGAGAGAGGTTTGGAACTCGGCGTCGGTCAGACCGGCATCGGCCGCCTCGACCGTGGCCTTCGCGGCCTGGTCATCGGCGCGCCGCTTGAACCCGCTGAACAGGTTGAGGCTGGCATTGAGTCCGACGTTGTAGTTCGTGCGCGAGCTGGCCGGGATCGGAATGCCCTGCGAGTTCGTCTGGGCATCCTGGAACGACTTGGTGCCGCCGGAGGACGCGTTCAGGTTGGGCAGGTACGCGCCGAAGGCGGATCGCTTCTGGGCGTCGGCGTTGCGGGCCGTCGACATGGCCTGCACCATCGCCGGCCGGACGACCAGCGCCATCCGGATGGCGTCCTCGAGGGACACCGATTGGGCGGCGGGAACCAGTTCCCGCTTCGGCAGGGAGTCTTGTGCGCGCGCCGGCAGGGCCATGGCGGCCAGCCCGAGGATCGTCAGGGCGGCCCGGCGGAGCACCCGGCAACAGGTGGCAGTCATCATCGCGTGGTCGAATCCGGGTTTGAGTGCCGATCGTGTCCCGCATCGTGCCTGGCCGTATACTCGGCATAGCGCCGCTGCTGCTCAGGGGTGAGGTGGGTTCGGATCTCCGCCCGGAGCGCCTGCCGCCAGGCCTTCATGCGTGGAGCCATCTCGACCCACATCGAATCCATGCCGCCCCGATGGCGGGCCAGGACCGCGCGAACGCTGTCCCGCTGCTCGCCGCTCAGCTGCAGTTCGCGCGACAGCGTCCTCACGTACCAGTCGCTCCCGGGCCTGCGGCCGCCTTCGTGGCGCCGGCCGTGAATGCCGATCGTGGCCACCGACCCCACCGCGCCGCCGAGCAGCGCTGCGAGCAGGAGCATTCCGACGGCCTTCCAGGTGTTTTGTGTCACATCGCCTCTTCTGCGTCGAATTACCGCGCCGCGCCGAGCGCGACGCCCATCAGGGCGTCGCTGTCCAGCGGCTCGAGCTCTGCTGCCTCCGCCACCTCGGTCGGGAGGGCCTTGGTTTCAAGCTGGAGGGCCGCCCAGGCACCGAGCATGACCAGGGTGATGATCGCCGCTGCGATCCCGGGGCGCGCCCACCTGGCCAGTTCCTCCCACGCGCTCGCGCGGGGCTTGACCCGCGCCATCACCCGCCCCACGAATGCACCGTGCCCGGCGCCGTCCAGGTGCTCGCGCAGCGCCGCCGCCAGCAGGGGATCCCGTTCGCTACCAAAGGGCTCTGGTTCTGTCATCGTCGTCCCCTTTCACTCCCGGCCGAGCAGCGGCCGAAGCCGGCGCTTGGCGTGAAACACATCGGATCGCGCCGTTCCTTCCGGCACCCCCAGTACCTCTGCGACCTCGGCGTGGCTGTATCCCTCGACCTCGTAGAGCACCAGCGCCACCCGCTGCCGTTCGGTGAGCCCCTGCATGGCGCCGTCCATCCGTTCCCTCAGCAGGGCGGCGTGTGCCGCCGTGTCCGGTCCCGGTGCCCGCGAGGCGAGATCAGTCGGGATTTCCTCCGCGTCCCTCACCCGCCGCCGCCGCCTGACATCACGGGCGGCGTTCATCGCGATGCGCGCGAGCCAGGGCAGAAATGCCTCCCTGGGGTCGAATCGCGGCAGTCCATTCCATGCGGAGAGGAATGCATCCTGGGCCGCATCGTCGGCATCCTCCGGGTGCCGGAGGACCGCCCGGCAGATCCGTCGCACCATCGGTGCGTGGCGATCCACCAGGAGCCCGAAGGCCTCGCGGTCGCCCTCGCGGGCGCGACGGACCAGCTCGACGACGCTTACAGCAGTGATACGCACCACCCGGGCGGTTCGTTGAGACTCCCCCGGCGGGGGAGGAAGGGGGGAATTCTAGTGCGCGGAGAGGGGATGCGCGAACAGCCTGGAGGGTTGCCCGAAGGCGTTGCCTGATATGGAGTTGGCGCGCGCCTTCAGCGCCGCTGCCAGACCTGGATGCCCAGAACCAGGGCGACGGTGAGGAGGACGGCGCCCGCCAGGGATCCCATCACCGTCGGCAGGCCGAGGAAGAGCAGTCCCAGCACCGCCAGGCCGAGCACCACCGGGCCGACCAGGGAACGGAATGCGCCGCTCATGAGCCGGCGGGCTGCGACCACCGTTCGCTGCCGCAGTTCGTGCTTGCCGCGTCGCTTCGCCTCGTCCTCCCCCCCTCGGATCCCGAGCCGGGAGGGGAGCAGACGCTTGAGGGGGCCGGTGGCATGGCGTATCTCGCGGATCACCTCGGCGCTGCCGGCCATGTCGCGGCGGAACTGGTGTTCCATCGCATGGCCAAGCGCCTCATCCTCGATCAGCACGTCGAGTTCGTAGTTCCCCACCAGGCTGGAGAGGTTGATGTTGCTGGTGCCGATGCGGGTCCAGCGGCCGTCCGCGACCAGCGTCTTGGCGTGGATCATGGGCCCCTTCCACTCGAAGATCCTGAACCCCGCTCGCAGCATGTCGCGGTAGCCCAGCCGGGTGAAGTTGCGCACCACGGGGACGTCGCTCATGCCGGGCACCAGGAGGCGGATGTCCACGCCATCCCGCTCCGCCTGGGCCATGACCTCGAACAGCCGCTGCGGCGGCACCAGATAGGCATCGGTGATCCAGATCCGCCGCCGGGCCCCCGCGGCGAGGTATTCGATCACCCGGAAGGCCCGTTCCCGGCCGGGCTCGCCGGCGATGATTCGGACGACCGCCGTGCCGGCGGCCGGCGCGTCGGAGGCACGCTCACGCTCGGGCAGTGGGTCGCCCGACTGGTGCCACACCCTCGCGAAGGCGAGGTCGAGTGCCTGGCTGGCGGGTCCCTCGATCAGGACCGCGGTGTCGCGCCAGGGTGGAATGCCGCGGGCGGGGTTACCCGCCCATTCATCCCCGATGCACAGCCCACCGGTCACGGCACGGGTACCGTCCGCCACGACCAGCTTGCGATGGTCCCGCGGGACCGAGCGGAGGGGGTGGAGCAGGGAGGGCCGGTTGAAGACGCGGACTTCGCAGCCTGCGTCTCGAAGCAATTGCCAGAGGCGGCGCTTCGTTCCCACGCACCCGAGCCAGTCGTAGAGGACCCGTACCGCGATCCCCTCCCGCGCCCGGGCCGCCAACGCCTCGGCGAAGCGCTGGCCGGTGGCGTCGTGCCGGATGATGTAGTTCTCGAAGTGGATGAACGACCCGGCCTCGGCGATGAGAGCGAGCATCGCCTCGTAGGTCTCAGGTCCGTCCTGCAGCAGTTCGACGCGGTTGCCCGGAATCGGCCGAGTCGCGCCGGCGCGGTCCATGGCACGCTGGACGACGGACTCGGTGGTAGGGGACATCAGGCGATTGGGCGATTGGGCGGTAGGGGCGGAGCTCCAGCTCCGCCCCTACGAGGGCACGCCGAGGCCGAGGGTCCGTTCCACCGGGCGCAGGGCCCCGAGCACAAAGGCGATGTGCTCATCGAGCGGAATATCGAGTTCCTCCGCGCCTTTGATCACGTCCTCCCGGTTCACCCCCCGGGCAAAGGCCTTGTCCTTGAGCTTCTTCTTCACGCTCGGGACCTCGAGGTCCGCGAGGCTCTTCGAGGGACGGACGAGGGCGCAGGCCACCAGGAAGCCGCACAGCTCGTCCACCGCGAAGAGCGCGTGTGCCATCGGGGTATCCCGCGGGACGCCGGTGTAGGTGGCATGGCCCAGGATGGCGCGCTGAAGGTGTTCGGGGAAGCCCTGCGACGCGAGGATCCGGACCCCTTCCGCGGGGTGCTCGGCGGTGGGAGAGTGCTCGGCGTTGGGGTACCGCTCATAGTCGAAGTCGTGCAGCAGGCCGACCAGTCCCCACTCGTCGGGGTCACCGCCGTACTTCTCCGCCATGGCCCGCATCGCCGCCTCGACGGCGTACATGTGCTTCTTGAGGGCGTCGGAGGCGGTGTACTCCTGCACCAGGGCGAGGGCGCGGTCGCGGGACCATGAGGTGGTCATGGGGGCAAGGTAGGGGGGAGCGGGGAAGGGGGAAAGCGGCTCGTGGGATCGGGGGGTGGAACTGTGGGCAGAAATGAGAAGGGAGCCGCGCCAGCCCGAAGGGCCGCGCGGCTCCCCTCCCAAGGTGCTACCGACTTACGGCGCCGGGCAGCTCACCGTGCCGCAGACCGGCACCGGCAGGCTGGTGCCGTAGAACTGGTTGATGGCTGACGCCGCGCTGTCAGCAACGAGACGTTGCGCCGTCGATGAGATGTGGAACCCGTCGAGGGAGAACATCGAGCCGAAGGTGATCGAATCCACGACCGGAGGCGTGGTCACCCAGATAATCGGGAATCGCGGGATGGTCCCGTTCGCCACCAGCGCGTTGAGCGCGGGGTTGACGTCGAGGTAAGCGAATCCACGGGCTGTGGCTTCGGCCGCGATGTGCGCGTTGTAGGTTGCCACCGCGGTCGCCAGGTTCTGGGTTTCCGCCGCCGTGACGACCTCGGCATCCACCGAGCAGTCGATGCTGGTGGGCGTGCCGCCGAGTGCGGCGTTCACCTTGGCAAAGGCGACCGGGAATGGCACCAGGACGAGAATTCCGCCGCCCGCCGGCGGTACCGGGGCGCAGTTCG
>Ga0224505_10002585_pt1 | contig 10536 bp, 4 predicted proteins | sample SF_Jan12_sed_USG_FD_169102 | JGI IMG/M metagenome (GOLD analysis project Ga0224505, IMG submission 169102) | Sediment microbial communities from San Francisco Bay, California, United States - SF_Jan12_sed_USGS_4_1 | ecosystem: Environmental > Aquatic > Marine > Sediment | place: USA: California...
TCAGGCCTTCCGGCGTCAGTTCGAACGCCCACGCGAGCAGCAAGGCGATTGGCAGGCCGAGCGCGATGAACGCGATCAGTAGCTTGCCGGCCCAGTTCGGAAGCTCGAGAAAGTCGAACAGGATCTCCGCAACCTGCAGGATCAACCAGGATACGACCGCGTAGGCGACGCCGACCCGGAACACGTTGCGACGCTCGACTGCAGCCAGTGACGGAAGAAATAGTTCGGCAGTGCGTAGCGACGGCCCTCGCCGCCGAGCACGATGCCGAGGTTCTCCAGCCGGCGCAGGCTGCCGTCGAGTACGTCCGGTGCCAGCTCGAGCTCCGCCCGGATGGCATCGCTGGTCGCCTCCGACTGCCAGGCGATGTAGCGGACGATGTCGCCCTCGGTCTCACTCAGCATCTCGAAGTCGACCGAGAAGAAGTAGCTCACCATCCGGTCCGTCGCGACCTGTTCGATCGCGTCGTCCACGCCGCCCGACTCGAGGTAGCGTTTGCACACGAGCTGCAGCAGGTAGGGATGGTTGTCGCAGTGCTGCCGGATCGCCTCAATGACGTCGGCGCCGAATCCCGGTCGCTGGCCCGGGTCGAGGTGCGACTGCTCGATCAGCGCCCGCGTCTCGTCATTGGTCAGCCGCTCTATATATAAGGGAATTGGGGTCAGAGTAGAAACTCGTCTGGCGACGCGGTGGTCAGTCAGCGGTCGCGAGGAGTTTTTGCTCTGACGCCAAGAGGTCGGTGCTGCAGAACTTGTGGGAGCGGGTCCTGACCCGCGGCTGCGACGTCGCCCGTGAGCACGGCCTCCCACAGTCGGAATACCGGGGACAGCGGAATTCCGGGGACAGTTTACCTAGTTCGGGATGGCGCGGATTATGGGGAAAGTTTCCCTGGTTCAGAATTAGGTAAACCGTCCCCCTAATCCCCTATGTCAGCTGGCTCTTCATCCAGGCGCGCGCGAAGCGCAATTCGCGGTCCAGGGTGCTCGACGAAAGGCCCGTCACTTCCTCCATCTCGCGAAACGTCAGTCCGCCGAAGTACTGCAGCTGGATCAGGTCGGCCTTGCGCTTGTCGATCTCGGCCAGCTTCGTCAACGCCTCGTCCAGCGCAAGCAGGTCCGTGCCTGCGTCGTCTTCGGGCGCCCGCGATTCGTCGAGCGTGACGCGAATCGCGCCGCCGCCCCGCTTCGCGGCGCCGCGCGCGTTGGCGTGATTGACGAGCAGCCGCCGCATCATGCGGGCGGCCAGCGAGAAGAAATGCGCGCGGTCCTGCCAGGACACGTCGACGCCGATGAGCTTCACGTAACACTCGTGCACGAGCGCGGTCGGCTGCAGCGTACGGGCCTTGCGCTCAGAACGGAACAGGCGTTGGGCGATGCGGTGCAGTTCGTCATAGACCAGCGGCGCCAGCAGGTTGCCCGCGTCCGCGTCGCCATGCGACCACTGGTTGAGGAGCCCGGTAATCTCCGCGTTCGATGCCATCCGTCGATGCTCACCTGTCCGCCTGCCGGCGCCCACCCGCAGGCAGCGGCCGGCGCCCGTGTCACGCTTCGTTGTTCAGCAATGCCCCGAGCGCTTGTACGCGCTTGTCGTTGCCGCCAAATACGGCTTCGAAGTCCTGCATCGCCGACCGGTAGAGCGGGCGAGCCTCGCTCCTGCGCGCCGCCGCGTCCAGCGCGCGCGCATATTGCTCCGTCGCACGTGCGCCGAGCCAATTGTGCTCGGGCAGCCGCTCCCGGGCAATTCGGTAGACGCGTTCGCCGACCGCGACGGCTTCGTCCGGGTTCCCGGCCAGGCGGTAGTACTCGGTCGCGATCGTGAGCAGGCCGATCTGCGAGGCTTCGTCGTTGGTCGACGACTCCTCGAGCGCCGCTCGGATCAGCGGTTCGCCCTCCGCGGAACGGCCCTGCTGGGCACGGACGAGCGCCAGCCAGGCCGTGGCCCGGCGGACGATGTCGCGGCCGACCCGCTGCTCGTTCGCGATGACCTGCTGCAGGTACTTCTCGGCCGGCGCCCATTCCTCGCGCTGCAGGTAAGCACCTCCGAGAGCAAGGCTCGTCAGTGTTACGAAATACCCCTCGTCGCCCTCGAGCGGCTGCGCGATGGCCTGTGCCTGGTCCAGGAGTTCGATGGCCTCGTCGGTGCGGCCCTGGTCCGAATACAAGGTTGAGATCCCGTATAGCGTACCGACGTATTCCAGCGAGTTCTCCCCCGAGCGCGACTTCGCCATGTCGCGGGCCGCCTCGAGCTGTACCCCCGCCTCGTCGAAGCGGCCCAGCGCCACGAGCACCTGCCCGTAGGACTGCGTGGAGAACATCAGCCGGGGATGATCGCCCGGGTAGATCTGCCGCGCACGTTCGATGGCCTCGGCGAATGTGTCGGCGGAGGCATCGAGCCGCCACTGACGACGCAGCACGAGGGCGAGATTGGACAGACGCAGCACGGTGTAGGGATGCAGCGGCCCGTTGACCGCCTCGGACATTGCGATAGCTTCGCGGCCGACATCCGCCGCCTCGTCATAACGCCCCATCGTATCCAGCCGGACGGCGATGTTACCCAGCAGGTCCGACAGCACGATATCCGGATCGCCGCCGAGGCGGCGCTTCATGGCCAGTGCATACTCGAGTATTTCGAGCGACTCCTCGCTGCGGTTCGCCGAGCCATACGCCGTGCCGAGCCTGCCGAGGACCCGGGCGACTTCCGGGTGTTCATCGCCGTGTATCGACCGGCGCAGCGCGAGCGCGCGCTGCCAATTGTCGATCGCACTATCGTCGTCGCGTAGCAAGCGCTGGGCCTCGGCCAGCCCCTCGATGCTCTCGGCGAGCGCAATCGGCTCCACCGCCGGGTTGCCGTCGCGGATGGCCAGCGATTTCACGAGCAGCTCCTTGCCTCGCCGGTAATCGCCGAGCTGCGTGAAGCTGGATCCCATGACCCGGTACAGCTCCGCCTGCAGCAGAGGCTGGTCGCCGAGTTCCTCGATGCGGCCCGGGCCCTGCTCGAGCAAATCCAGCGCCGTGACATCCTTGCCCTGCTGCACGAGCGGCGACGCGCTGTCGAACACGCCGGCCAGGAAGTCGGACACCTCGCTCGCCTGGCGCGCCGCGAGGTTCGCGCGATCGCGTTCGTCGGCGAGCTCATGCGTGTAGAACGCGACCATTGCGCTGACGCCGAGGACCACGACGAACGCGAGTGCGAGGCTGCGTGCATTGCGCACACAGAATTTTTTCGCGACGTAGAGCCAGTCGTCGCCGCGTGCCTCGACAGGTTCGTGGTGGAGGTAGCGGCCGATGTCCGCCGCCAGCACGCTCACCGACAGGTAGCGGCGCTCCGGTTCCTTCTGCAGTGTCTTCAACGCGATGTTGTCGAGGTCGCCGGCGAGCCGGTTGCGCAATTGTTTGTCGGTCAGCCCGCGCCGGGTGCTCGCCACCGACTGGCCGCCGTCGTCGGAGACGACCGTGCTGGGCCGCTTCGGGTCGTCGCCGACGATCGCCCGCTCGTAGTCACGCGCTGTGCCTTCCGTGAGGCCGTAGGGAGACTGGCCCGTCATCAGCCGGTACAGCAGCACGCCCAGCGAATACACGTCGGTGGCGACGGACACCGGCTCGCCGCGCACCTGTTCGGGGCTCGCGTATTCGGGCGTCATGGCGCGCACACCCTGCAGCGTAACGGCCACCGTCACGTTCATGTCGCGGGCGTCGAGGAGTTTCGCGATGCCGAAGTCGAGCAGTTTCGGATTGCCGTCGGCGTCGACCAGGATATTGCTGGGCTTCAGGTCGCGATGCACCGTCAGGCGCCGGTGCGCGTAGTCGACCGCCGCGCACACCTTGCAGAACAGCGCGAGGCGGTCGTCGATGCCGAGCGCGTGCTCGTCGCAATACCGATCGATGGGCAGCCCCTCGATGTACTCCATGACGAGGTAGGGCACACCGTCGTCGGTCGTGCCGCCGTCGTGCAGCTGCGCGATGTACGGGTGATGCAGGTCCGCGAGTATCTGGCGCTCGGCCTTGAACCGGGCGATCGCGTCGGGCGCTAGCATCTGCGCGTTCATCAGCTTGATGGCGACCCGCTGCTCGAACTGCTGATCGGTCCGGTCGGCGACGAACACGGCACCCATGCCGCCCGTCGCGATGCGTTCGCGTATCGTCCATTTGCCGACCTCCCGGCCGAGCCACGGGTCTCGCGAGTCTTGCACCAGCGACTCGACGGTCGCCTCTATTGGTTCCCGCAAACCGGTGTCGCGGGCATCCGCGGCCACGAGCTTTCGAACCTCATCGATGAGGTCCGCGTGCTCGGCGGCGAACGCCGCGAGATAGACCTCCCGCCCCGCCGGCCCGAGTTCGAGCGCGCGCTGGAACGCGGCCTGGATGGTTTCCCAGTCGTTCGTGGTCACGCAATTCCTCCTGTTTTCGACGTAAGCAGGAATTGGCCGGGAATTTGCCCGCTTCAGAGTTCGCTGAACCGTTTCCGCTGCCGGGCACCGCGCCGCTTGCCCCACGTCCGTGGGCAAAAGTTGGCGGGTTTCCTGCTTCCAGAATAGCACCGGCAAACTTACCCGGACCTGGAGACGGCCATGGCCATCGAAACCCAACCTAATTACCTCCGGAAATACAGCAGGTTACTGGTAACGCTCGCGAGCGCCGCCGGCACGCTGCTGGTAACGAGCCCGGCCGCCCTGGCGGGCACCAACGAGGACGCTCGCGCCGAGATCACGGCGCTCCAGGTCACCCACAGCCTCGTCTACTACCCCTCGCTCGTCCCGATTGCCGGCAACAGTGTGCCGGGCGAATTCGAGTTCTTCGCGAACGTGGGCCTCAAACACCTGCCGGCTTACCTGGTCGCGCCGCCCGAGGTCGTGCGGCGGCCGGCGCCCGGCAGCTGCACGGTCGTCCTGACCCGCAATCGCCGGCAGATCGAGCAGCGCAGTAACTTTCTCGACCTGATCGAAAACTGGGTGAGTCCGTACGATGCCACCGGCCCCTTCATCAGCGATACCTGGGGCGATCTCGGTCAGCCAACGGTTGATCACTACAACACGGACGTGCAGGTCTCGGTCCGCATCGGCGGTACACTGTTCGGCGTCGACCCGGACAACGAGGCGCGGTCGGTCCGGTCCATCGACGTGCCGGTCGGGCTGCACAACGCCATCTGGCGCGCCGACACCGTCGCCACGCCGGCGATCGACTTCGTGCCCTGGCATCTGCTGACCGGGCAGCTCAACAAGCACGTCGCGAAGAAGGCCGAGGTGCTGGCCGAGAACAGTCTCGTCAAGCGCGCGGCCATCGAGTTCCTGGGCGACCTCATCATCGCGTCCGGCATCAAGGCGGCGACCGACAACTCCGGCCTCGACAGCGTCAGGCAAAACGGCGTCTACACCGAGGTGAAGCAGAGCATCGTCGTCATCGACCCGAGCCCGCCGGAGATTCATCACGCGCTTGCGGCGGGCCTCGACCCGGGCAATCCCTACGTTGTGCGCGCCGTCGACCCGGGCGGCAGCAAGTTCGAATCCTTCGAGCCCGACCTGATGGCGAACTTCGCGGCGACGGACGACTGCGCGTCGGGCCGCGACCTTGTGCTCGAGGCGGTGCTGCAGGAGCCGCCGCCGGGCAGCGAGGCGCCGGCGAATTTCTTCCCGACCAATGAGACCCGCGAGGTCGTCATCCGCGCCGTCGATCCGGGCCCAAGCGAGGTCGCGTGTCCGCTGGGCGACATTGGCCCCTGCTACAGCCTGAACGGCAACTCGACCGAAATGTCTGTGTGGGTGCAGGTGCGGGACAACGAACCGCCGCTGCTTATCGCACCGAACGACATCGTGGCCGAGGCGACGCCGGAAGTGCTGGCCGCCGGCCGCGCGTTCCGCGCCGACAGCACGACGCCGGAGGGCGATCCGGCACACGTCGAAGTTGGCAACCCGGCCGTATTCGATCTCGGCGACCGCTACCCGGCCGTGCAGGACGATGGAGTAAGCGAGTTCCCGGTCGGCCGGCGCACGACGATTACCTGGACGGCGACAGACATCGCGAACAACGTGTCGGTGCCGAAGCAGCAGATGATCACGATCAAGCTGCCCGGCACGAACACGACGCCGGTGGCGGACGCGAAGGTCGCGTTCGCGAAGGTCTCCGACCCGGTCGAGATCCTGCTGACCGGCTTCGACCAGGATCCCGCGATCGACGGCATGACCGATCCGCTGAACTTCCGGATCACGCGGCCGCCGTCGAACGGCTTCCTGCTCGCGCCGCCGATTCCATACTTCATCGACGACTACCGGCGAACCTGGGAGGACGAGAGCCAGCCCTGCGACGAGGAGACGCCCGACGCGATCAAGTTCCCGCAGCAGATCTCGGTGCTCGACAACGGCGCGACGTTCATCCTCGCGAACCAGGTCGGCTGCAACGGCACGCGGCAGATTTCGATCTTCGATCGGGACGGCGACTTCACAGGCTCGACGCCGGCATCGCTCGAGGTGTGGAACTTCGACGTGCTGGGCGGCGTGCCAGGCGCGTTCGACGACGACCTGACCGCGCCGAGCTGGCGGCCGGTCGACGCGCGCGAGCCAGGGCTCTATTTCATCGAGGAGGCGTCGCAGGACGGCTTCCCGACGATTCACCACCGCCCGGTCGACGGCGATGGCGTCGTCGCGCCGGTTGCGGACTGGCGCGCGTGGGCCTTCTCAAACTTCGGCGTCAAGAACTTCCGTCTGCTGTCGGTCGATTCGCGCGGCTACGCGTGGGTGCTGGGCGGCGGGCTCGGTCTCTACAAGCTGGGCACGCGCGGCTTCATGACGCCGCTGACCAACCCGGACGGCGAAAGCGGCCCGGCGACCGGCTTCGCCGGCGTGGAGGTGCACTCGAACAGCATCATCGCAACATCGATGGCGACCGACTCCGGCGACTTCCTGTACATCTCCGACCCGACCCGTAACCGGATCCTGAAGTTCGAGCCGGCGAGCGAGGTCGCAAACCCGATCCGCCTCGTCGGCTGGATGGGCCGCTGCGACGGTGGCGTGAACTGCGACATCGACCACGCCCGCAGCAAGGGCTTCTCCTGCACGGACGACACCTGCCACGTCGAGCAACCGGGCGGCGAGCGGCCGGCCGCGGAATTCCAGGCGGATCGCGCTGCGGAGTTCGCGGCCTGCGGCCTGCCGACCGCGAACGTCGCCTACCAGGGAGGCGACGGCTGTGCGCCCGGGCAGTTCAACTTCCCGACGAAGATCGCGCTCGACCCGAACGACACCCTGTATGTCGCGGACTACGACAATCTCCGCGTGCAGCGTTTCTCACCGGACGGCGAGTTCGCCGGCGAGGCCAAGTCGAAGTGCGACGGCTCTTGCTTCGTGCTCGGCGACTTCGGCCGCCCGCGGCGGATGACCGTGAACAGCTTCGGCTTCTACGTGCTCGACGAGGCGAAGCAACTGCTGCACGTGTACGAAGCGAGCCCGTTCTCCGACGTCACGCCGACCTCCGCGGTCGTGAAGTACCAGTCGAACTTCGACATCCTGGGCGCCAACGAACTCACGACGCTCGACTCGTTCGAGTACTCGGTCAACGACGGTTTCCGGGTCAACGGCGTGCTGGCAGAGAGCGCGCCGGCGACTGTCACTGTGACCGTGGATCGCAACCACCGCGCGCCGACGGCGCTGTCGACCGTGACCGTCGACGGCGCGACGCTGAACGCGCTGCCGGTCACGGAGGATGTCGCACGGGTCTTCGACCTGCAGGGCCACGACCCGGACGCGCAGGACGCTGCCGCCCTGCAGTTCGATATCGTCACGCTGCCCGCGAACGGCACGCTCGTCGAGGTTGGCGGCTCCTGGCAGTACACGCCGAACGGGAACTACGCCGGGCCCGACGAGTTCCGATTCACCGTGAGCGACGCGGCGACCAGCACGCGGTCGTTCGTGTCCGAACCCGGAGCCGTGCACATCGACGTGACGCCGGATCCCGACCCGCCCTCGCTCTCGATGCCCGACCCGCTCGAGGCGGGCGTCGGCTTCCCGGTGACTCTGATGGTCGGCGTCGACGACCCGGACACCGATGCCGCCGACATGGGGCTGCACATCGACTGGGGCGACGGCTGCACGGACACGATGTTCGAGGACACAACGATCATCGGCTGCGAGACTGCGCGACCCGACGGCGACCCGGAGAATGCGAATTCGCTGTCCCTGACGCTCGCCGCCGGGAATCCCGGCATCCTGACCGGCAAACACGTCTACCGGACGGCGGGCGTGCGCTCGGTGCGCGTCTGCATGGGAGACCAGGAGCCTGGTCCCGCGAGCGGGCCGCCCTCGGCTGATCCGTGTCTCGCGCCCATCATCGATACGTTGCAGACGGTACCGATCGATGTGCTGACGAAGACGGATACGGCGGCCGCGATCGCCGACGACCTGCCGCGCGACGGGAACAACGAGATCACGCAGCCGGCACTCGCCGGGCAATCGGTCGTGCTGACGGTCACTGTTCGCAACCGTACGCCGTCAAGCGACACGGACTTCCCCGGCGTCGACCTCGGCGCGTCCCTCGCTACGATCGACGTCGACGACCGGCTGGTCATCGGTTTCGTGCCGCCGGGCTGCAGCATCACGCGGCCCTACCCGCAAATGCGCATGGCCTGCGCGTTGCCGGCGCTGGCAACTGGCACGGAGACGGTGCTGCAGTTCGACGTCATCGCCGATCCGGCGCTCACCGAGGCCGCCGAGCAAGCCATCACCGTTGCACTCGATGCGGCCGAGCCCGACGTCGACGGCGGCTACTTCTGGGCGACGACGCTGCCGTTCGAGCCGGACCCGACACTCGATCCCGACGGCGACGGCGTGCCCAACGGCGACGATGCCTTCCCGGCGGACCCGACCGAGTGGGAGGATACGGACGCCGATGGCATCGGCAACAACGCGGATCGGGACGATGACGGCGATGGACTCTCCGACACGCTGGAGAACCGCTATCGCCTCGATCCGCGCGACGCGTCCGACGCCGGCAGCGACCTCGACGGCGACGGCCTCGACAACCGCACGGAGCTGATGCTCGGCACGCACCCGCGCCTCGCGGACAGCGATCGCGACGGCGAAGCTGATAGCGTCGACAGCTGTCCCGCCATGTACAACGCCGACCAGTACGACGAGAACGGCGACTCGCTGGGCGACGCCTGCGACCCGCGGAGTTTCGTCGCGATGGCGTCGGTCGGCGACGCGGACGGCGACGTCGTGACGGACATGGCGCTGCTGAAGACGATCGGCGGCGCATCGACCGCGTACGTCAAGAGCGGCGCTAGCGACGACGAGGTTGCGGTGCTGCCATTGCTCGCGACACCGGCCCAGCCCGAACGCCTGTTCGGACTCGACGGCCTCACCGGCGGGCTTTCACCGGCGCTGGCCCTCGTCTACTCCGACGACAGCGGCGGCATCCACGTGCGCATCGACAACGCGTGGACCGGCCGGGCGATCGCGGACTACGCCGCGCTCCCGGCGGGCCGCGTGCTCATCGACGTGGCACGCGTGGCCGACGCGGTGGACGGCGACAGCCTGGTGTTCCTGTCGAACGACGACGCGGGAACGATCACCGCGAACTGGCGCAATGCGAATGACGGCAGCGAGCGCGCGAGCGTCGAGTTCTTCTCGCCGCATCACCTGGGCTACGCGGTGACGACTGGCGACGGGAACGTGGCCGTGGCACTCGCCATCGACCCGTCCGGCGCGCTCGTCGCCGAGGCCCGGTCGCTCGCCTCCGGCGCGCTCGTCGCCGATTGGACGGTGGCGAGCGGCGACTGGCTCGACGCACGCGTGTTGGGGCAGGGTGACGACGTCTTCGCGCTCGGTACCGATACGAGCGGCGTCGCTGAGATCGGCACCTGGTCGATCGCCGCCAAGGCGGAAACCGCGCGCTTCCCGGTGTTTGACGACACGTGGACGCCGCTCGGTCTCGACACCGTCGCCTGGATCGGGGGCATCGACGCCCTCGTCGTCGCCGCGGTCGACGCCGCGAACGAAGTCGAGGTGCGAGTCTACGATCCGGCCAACGGCGCGGAGCTACAGCGCCTCGCGTTCCTCGCGGCAGGACAGGCACCGCGAGGTCTCGATGCGACCAGCGGCTGGCTGGCGGCGGCGGACTCCACGATCCGCGTGCTCGCATCGGACGTCGACGCGGCGGTGAGCCTCGAGCAGCGCGACGCCTTGACCGGCGCGAGCCTTGCGACGCTGACGGCCGCCGCGGCCGCGCCGCCACCCCCACCACCGCCCCCACCACCACCGGCGCCGACATCCGGCGGCGGCGGAGGAGGTGCCGGCGGGCCGCTGCTGCTGATCCTGCTCGCTCTGGCACGGCATCGATGCAGGCAGGGGAACCAGGGGAGTGGAACTATGGGGAATTAAGTAAGGGGTCCGGGGACAGTTTACTTTATTAGAATCAAGTAAACCGTCCCCGGAACTCCCTCACAGGAACTTGTCGACCGCGAAGACGATCACGGCGATGGCGAGTATTGCGATGACGATCCGGTCGAAGCGGCGATCGTGCCGGGCCGGGGCGGTGCCCGACCGCCGCAGA
>Ga0224505_10002587_pt1 | contig 10536 bp, 10 predicted proteins | sample SF_Jan12_sed_USG_FD_169102 | JGI IMG/M metagenome (GOLD analysis project Ga0224505, IMG submission 169102) | Sediment microbial communities from San Francisco Bay, California, United States - SF_Jan12_sed_USGS_4_1 | ecosystem: Environmental > Aquatic > Marine > Sediment | place: USA: California...
CGACTGTTGCACCGACAGGTTGTCGACGTGACGAAACCTCACATCCTAGCGAAGGGTGTCGAAGTGCAACTCCAATCGAAAGGCATTCTCGTCAGCTTGGTGGCCTTTGCCTTGTCGCTGCAGTTGGCCCCGGGCGCAAGCGCGGCACATCCCTATCAGGAGTCATTCCACGAGGACTACACGTTCGTGGCCGACGACTTCTGCGGCGAAGGACTGGCCGTGAAGATCGAGGGAGCAATCGATGGCCGCCTGCAGGCGCAAGCGCACGGAAGTGACCAGCTCGTCTACTTCCTGGAGGTCAACGGCAGGACTGAGAAGTTCACTGTGCTGTCTGGGGAACGGTGGGTCACAGCGCAGACCCGGATCGCGATCAAGGACCTGAAGGTGACCGACAACGGTGATGGGGCGCTGACGATCGTCGCCTTCGGTGCCGGCAACGACGTGTTCTACGGCCAAGACGGCCGGGCGATCGGTCGTAACCCAGGGCAGCTGAGGTGGGAGATTGTTGTCGACAACAACGGAACACCGCAGGATCCCTGGGACGACGGCGACATCCTCTCCTTCAAGGTGCTCCGCGAGTCGACCGGGCGCAACGACGACTTCTGCGAGGTCGTGGTGCCTGCCCTCACCGGCTGAGGACGTCGGTGCCCGACGCCGAGCGGTCGACCTCGATCCGGACATCGGCGCCAGGGTGGTCCCGTGTGGCGAGGCATGGAGGCTGGTGGAAAAAGGTGGCCACCGGCCTCCATGCCAGGTCGAGCGACCGGGTCGGATCCACACCCCACGCAGTTGACCCACCGCGCGCCGCCTGGTTCCAGTACGAGTGGCGCAACGCGCACAGCGGCGAACCGGTGCCAGCAGCCGACTACCGGATGGCGATACGAGCAAGCTGGGCCGCCGCCAATGGGGGGAGCGAGCGCTGTGCGAGAGTCCACGTCGGTGGTTAGTCGCTGTCTTTCCAGTTCAGAGCGTTCTTCTTGCTGGGCTGGACGCGCGGCGGCTCCCCGGGCATCTTCGGATAGTTCGGCGGGTACGGCGCCTCCGCGACGCCGTTGCCTTCGTCCCGGGCAACCCACTCCAGCAGCGGCTCCAGCGACCCGGCGGACGCGTCCATCGCGCGCTGCGGGTCAGGGTGGCGCCGCATCCGCTCCGGAACCGTGCGGATGTCGAAGTCCTCGGTGGTGACCGCGGGCAGCTCCTCCCAGGTGACCGGAGTGGACGCGGTGGCGGCCGGGGTGGCGCGCAGGCTGTAGGCCGCTGCGATGGTCTTGTCACGCAGCATCTGGTTGAAGTCGATGAAGATGCGGCTTCCCCGCTCCTCCTTCCACCACGCCGACGTGACGCGCGCGGGGTCCCGCCGCTCCATCTCCCTGGCGATGGCCAGCACGCAGCGGCGTGCCTGCAGGAAGGTCCACCGCGGCTCGATCGGCACGTCGACGTGCAGGCCTCGCCCGCCGGACGTCTTCGGGAACCCGACCAACCCCACCTCGTCCAGCAGCGGCTGCACCAGGTCGATCGCCACCGCCCGCGCATCGGCGAACGAGGTGCCGGGCTGAGGGTCGAGGTCGATGCGCAGGCGGTCCGGATGCTCGACGTCCGGATCCCTGGACGGCCACGGGTGGAAGGTGATCGTGCCCATCTGGACGGCCCACACCAGGTCAGCGACAGATGTGGGCGACAGTGCTTCCGCCGACCGGCGGCTCGGGAAGGTGACCGTGCGTCGGGCCAGCCAGTAGGGCGCTCGCGGTGGCAGCCGCTTCTGGTAGACCTCCTCCCCGGCGATCCCGTCCGGGAACCGCTGCAGATATGTCGGTCGGTGGGCCACCGCACGGAGCAGGTGCTCGCCCACCGCCAACACGTACTCGACGACGGCGATCTTCCGGCCCGCTTCGCCAAGCTCCGGGAAATACTGCTTCGTGGGGCTCGACACGGACAGGACACGATCCGCCACGGCCACGTCGACCCGCTCAGCTGCCATCTGTGAACCGTAATGCCGGGCCGTAGCACTATTGCGGTTTGCCGCCTAACGTTGCGCCATGGACAACGCCATCAGCCGGAGTGAGCAGGAGTGGCGGGAGCGTCTCTCCCCCGCCGAGTACCGCGTTCTGCGGCAGGGTGGCACCGAGCCACCCTGGACCGGGGAGCACGTCGAGACCAAGACGGTCGGGGTCTACCGGTGCCGCGCCTGCGGCCAGGAGCTGTTCCGTTCCTCGGCGAAGTTCGACAGCCACTGCGGCTGGCCGTCGTTCTACCAGCCGAGCAGCGACGACGCGGTGGAGCTCATCCCTGACTACTCGCTCGGGATGGTCAGGACCGAGGCCCGGTGTGCCGGCTGCGGCTCGCACCTGGGGCATGTCTTCGACGGCGAGGGCTACGACGTGCCGACCGACCAGCGCTGGTGCATCAACAGCGTGAGCCTGACGCTGGAGGCAGAAGGCGCGCCGGAGGGGGAGGGAACCGACAGCGGGTCAGTCGCCGAGGCGAGCTGACGTCACCTGCCGCCGGCCGACTGGTCCGGGCTGGCGACGCTGTCGGTGCGCTCACCGAGCTCGGCGATCAACGCCTCGATGTCGGCGTGCTTGTGGGTCATCGTTCGGTGCACCACATGCGTCGCGTGCGGAAGGACGCCGGTCACGTCGTCCGGGAGACGGGCAGCAAGCACCAGCACACCGCCTTCGCCGGCGTCCAGCGCAGAGCCGAGCTCGGCGATGTCCTTGCGGGACACCCCGTGCCACAGGTGCGCTGCTGCCCTCGCCACGCCTCCCCCTGCGGCGGCCGTGACCAGGACGAGGGGCGGGTAGAACAGGCCGAGCAGCCCGCCCACGACGGTCCCCGCGATCCCGCCGACATCGCTGTCCGGCTCGAGGTGGTTGACGACCTTGGCCTTGCCGGTCGACGTCCGCTCGACCAGCGCGAGCGCGTAGATCCGTTCGTGCCAGAGCTCTTCGCGGTTCTTGGCGATGTTCTCGTAGTCGATCTCAGCGCGGTGCCGGTTGTCGTAGGTACCGACGACGATGACCGGGTTCGCCATGGCGACCTCCCTCACGGCTGGTGCTCAGAGGCTATCGCCGGACCGTCGGTCAGGGCAGGGATGCCACGATCTCGGCCACGGACCGGCGCCGCCCGGTGTGGAACGGCAGCTCCTCGCGCACGTGGAGACGGGCCCGTGACGACCGGAGATGACGCATGAGGTCGACGATGCGGTGCAGCTCGTCCGCCTCGAACGCCAGCACCCACTCGTAGTCGCCGAGCGCAAACGCGGCAACGGTGTTCGCGCGGACGTCGGCGTACTCGCGGCCCATCTGGCCGTGCTCGGCCAGCATCGCGCGACGATCCTCGTCGGGGAGGACGTACCAGTCCAGTGACCGCACGAACGGGTAGACGCAGACGTAGGCCTTCGGCTCCTCGTCGGCCAGGAACGCCGGCACGTGGCTGCGGTTGAACTCCGCGGGGCGGTGCAGCGCCATCGCCGACCACGCCGGTTCGCAGTGCATGCCGAGTGAGGTCCTGCGGAAGGACGCGTATGCGTCCTGCAGGGCGTCGCTGGACTCCGCATGCCACCACACCATCAGGTCCGCGTCCGCGCGCATGCCCTGGATGTCGTAGACGCCCCGGACGATGACGTCGTCGGCACCGAGGTCGGCGAACAGCGACTCCACCTCAGCGGTCATCGCCTCGCGGTCGGAGCCGAGTGGCTGGCGCGCCCGGAACACCGACCAGGCCGTGTACCTGATGACGTCGTTGAGCTCGCGTGCCTGTTTGCCGGTGATGGTCCGTCCCGCCGGTCCCCGACCCTCGTCAGCCGTCATTGCCCCATTGTCCCGTCGCTCGCAGCGCCTCGGCCACCTGGGCGGCCGCCGCCCGCCCGGAGGCGATGCAGGCCGGGATGCCGACGCCGTCAAGGGCTGCTCCGCACACCGCCAGCGTCGGGAACCGCGCGACACCCTCCCGCACGGTCGCCACCCGGCCGGGGTGTCCGACCGCATACTGCGGCAGGGCCGCGTCCCAGCGGGTCACCAGCTGCGCCAGCGGGGCGTCCCTCACCCCGGTCACGGTGGCCAGCTCGCCCAGTGCCGCCCAGGCCAGGTCGTCGTCGTCTCGCGCCAGGTCGACCTCGTCCCGGTGGCGACCCACGGATGCCCGCAGCACCACCCGGTCGGGATGCTCCGAGGCGACCCACGGCCACTTCAGCGAGGCGTACGTGGCGGCCTTGACCACTCGCTCCTCGTGGGGTGGGACCAGAAACCCCGTCCCGGACGGCAGCCTGTCGAAGGCGGACCGGGGGAAGACATAGGTGACGAGAGCGACCGACGCATAGTCGACCTGCGCCAGGAGCGACGCCGCGACAGCGGCGTGTGGCGCCAGGAGCGTTGCGGCGGCCGCCGCCGGCGCCGCCAGGATGACCGCGTCCGCGGGAAGGCGGTGCGGTCCGGCCGACACCAGCCAACCGGTCTCGACCCGGTCCACTCGCTCCACCGGCGTGCCCAGCAGGACGTTCGCCCCACTGGCCGCCGCCACAGCCGCCGGCAGCCGACCCAGACCGCCCCGCAGGGACGCGAAGACCGGGGCGTCGTCGGCGGGCGGCACCCGGACGGCGGCGACTGCCGACAGCAGGGACCGGTCGGTGCGCATGCGCGCCAGCACGTCCGGGAGGGTGGCGCCCAGCGAGAGCTCGTCAGCGTGCCCGGCGTAGACACCACCCAGGAGCGGCTCCACGAGCCGGTCGACGACCTCACGGCCGAGTCGTGCCGCCACCAGCTCGCCCACGGAGATGTCCTCCCCCACCGGAGTCCGCGGCAGGAGGTGGTCGAGCGGGATGCGCAGCAGACCGGTGGACGAGATCACGCCGGACGCGGCGAGGTCCCGCAGGTCCCAGGGAATGCCCAGCAGCTGCCTCCTCGGCAGCGCACGCATCGTGCCGTCGACCAGGATGCCGGCCCCGCTCACCCCGGGGTAGACGACCTGTTCGGCGAGCCCGACCTCGCCGAACAGGTCCAGCGCCTCCGGACGGCGCGCCAGAACCGACTCCGCGCCCGCGTCGACCGTGATGCCCGCTACCTCGGCCGAGACCAGCTTCCCGCCGATCGACGGGGACGCCTCGACGACGGTGACCGCGGCCGCCGGTAGTCCTCGACTCACCGCGAGCGCCGCAGTCAGGCCGCTGATCCCGCCACCCACGACGACCACACGCGGCGACGGGGTTGTCATCTGTCCAGCCTGGCAGATGGTCCGGACGGGTCTCGATCCGGTCTCGGCGGAACCAGCCCGGACGACTTCGGGTCCAACCGCGCAACCGTCCCCGCCCAGGCGGCGGACACCGGACCGACGAGGGGACGTGGCGGATATGACGGTCGAGGAAGGGTCGCACCGGACCGTGACGCGCAGGTCGGCCGGTGCCGTCGCCGTGGGGCTGGTGGTGCTGATGGCAGTCGGCGCCTGCGCCGGCGCAGGTTCCGACGCGAGCTCCGGAGGTGCGGGAGCCGGTGACCAGGCCGGTCAGCTGACCCTCGAGGACGCGACGGTCGACGCGGCTCAGCCAGGCGACCAGGCGCGTGCCGACGGAGGCTCCCTGGTGGGGAAGATCGACCCGCTGCAGACCGGCGAGGCGGTGATCGCCACTGCCAGCGTCGAGGTGCGGGTGGACGACGTCCTCACCACACTGCCGAGGCTGACCGCGGTGGCGCTGACGCACGACGGCTTCGTGGCCAGCCAGGACTCCTCGACCGACCCTTCCGACCCCAGCCGGGCGACTGCGGTCGTGGTGCTGCGGGTCCCGACGGACAGCATGTCCGACGTGCTCGACGAGGTGGGCACCCTGGGTGAGGTCCTGGGACAGCGCTCGGAGCAGCGGGTGGTCACCGAGCAGGTCATCGACGTCAACAGCCGGGTCGCGTCGGCCCGAGCCAGCGTCGCCCGCATCCAGCTGCTGCTCGACCGGGCCCAGTCCATCTCCGACATCGTGCGAATCGAGGGCGAGCTGTCACGCCGGGAGGCAGACCTGGACTCGCTGCTGGCCCAGCAGCGCGGACTGCGCGACCGCACCGAGTACGCGACGGTCGGCGTCACCCTCCTCAGCCCCGACGCCGTCGCCCCGACCGAGGACGAGACCGGGTTCGTGGCCGGGCTCAAGAAGGGCTGGGGCGCCTTCACCGCCTCGCTCACCTGGGCCCTCACGCTCCTCGGCGCGGTGCTCCCGTTCGCGCTGCTGGCAGCGGTGGTGATGGTCCCGGTCGTGGCGCTGTGGCGGCGCCGGGCAACGTCGGCCGCGTCGGGCAACCCATCGTCGCCGGCGGACCCGACGTCCGCGTAGGGCCGCCGGGCGAGGCCTCGCGACCGCACGAACGACGGGACCCGCGGTCAGTCCGCGGTCTCGCCGTGCACCAGGTCGACGATGCGCGACAGCACGTCCGGGTCGGTGGCAGGCAGCACGCCGTGGCCGAGGTTGAAGACGTGACCGGGAAGCTCGGCGGCGTCCGCCAGCACCTGTCGGGTGCGGTCGGCCACCGCGTCCCACGGCGCGAACGTAACGGCCGGGTCCAGGTTGCCCTGCAGGGCCTTGCCCGGCCCGACCCGCGAAGCCGCCACGTCCAGCGGCACCCGGTAGTCGACGCCCACCACGTCGGCGCCGGCGTCGGCCATGAGACCCAGCAGCTCCCCGGTGTTGACGCCGAAGTGGATGCGCGGCACTCCGAGGTCTGCCAGGCCTTCGAAGATGCGTCGTGAGTGGGGCATGACGTACCGCTCGTAGTCCGCAGCGGGCAGCGCGCCCACCCAGGAGTCGAACAGCTGGACCGCGGATGCCCCGGCGGTCACCTGAACCCGCAGGTGCGCCAGCGCGATGTCCGACAGCCTCTCCATGAGCTGGTGCCAGGTGGCCTCGTCGCCGTACATGAGGGCCTTGGTGTGCTCGTGGTTGCGTGAGGGGCCACCTTCGACCAGGTAGCTCGCCAGTGTGAACGGCGCCCCGGCGAAGCCGATGAGGGGCACCGGCCCGAGCTCCTCGACCAGCCGTCCCACGGACTCGGCCACGTAGGGGACGTCGCCCGGCTCCAGCGACCGCAGGACGTCCAGGTCGGCCGGCCGACGCAGCGGTGAGGCAACCACGGGCCCGACCCCCGGCTTGATGTCGAGGTCGACTCCGATGGCCTTCAACGGCACGACGATGTCGCTGAAGAAGATGGCCGCGTCGACACCGTGGCGCCGCACCGGCTGCATCGTGATCTCGACCACCAGGTCGGGCTGCCGGCAGGAGTCCAGCATCGACACCCCTTCCCGGAGCCGGCGGTACTCGGGCAGCGAGCGGCCGGCCTGGCGCATGAACCACACCGGCGTGTACGGGACCGGCTGGCGTCGGCAGGCGCGGAGGAAGGCGGAGTCCTGGGGGCGGGTCACAGGTCAGGATGGTCCCATGGCGAGCAGCACCACGCCCACCGGGACGAGCGTCGGGACAGGACCCCGCCGAAGAAGCGCGCCGTCCCCCACCGGAGGCTGGACGACAGCGCGATCTGGGCGGCCATGAGCCCGGACACCACGGCGGGGTCGCGGCGTTACCGGCCTGCGGGCCGGCGGGGACGTACGCTGCCGATGTGACCGAGCAGGAGGCGATCCCGGAGCCGTTCTCCCGGGCGATGACGTCCCTGCGCGCGGTCCGGCTCCGGCCGGAGGTCGAGCTGGACGAGGCCCCCGCGCCGCAGCGGCTGGCGCCGTTCGCGGTGGCGCTCACCGCCGACGTCGTGGTGCACGGTGACGAGCTGGCCACCGGACGCTTCGTCGTGCTGCACGAGCCCGACGGCCACGAGACCTGGGACGGGGACTTCCGCGTGGTGACGTTCGCCCGCGCGTCGCTCGACGTGGAGATGGCCACCGACCCGGTGCTGACCGGCGTCGGCTGGGCCTGGCTGCTGGAGGCGCTGGCGGAGCACGGGGCGGAGTTCCGGGCCCCGAGCGGAACCGTGACCCGCGTGGCCTCGGAGAGCTTCGGGGCGATGGCCGACCGACCGGCCACCGCCGAGCTGGAGGTCCGCGCCTCGTGGACGCCCCTGGACGACGACCTCGGGATCCACCTGGCGGCCTGGTCGGACCTGCTGTGCACCGCAGGCGGGCTGCCCCCCGTCCCGCCCGGGGTGGTCCCCCTGACCCAGCCCCGCCGCGGCCTGTCTGCCCGCTGACCCCCGGGGGGGTCACGAATGTGCGGAATTGCGGCCTTCGGCCTGCAATTCCGCACGCAGGACCCCCTTCGTGTGCGGAATCAGGGGCGGAAGGCCGCAATTCCGCACATTTGTGACGGGAGGGGGCGGGACGCCACGCCGGGCGGGGCTACAGCCGGGGCCTCCGGCGTCCGATGACTCACCGTGACCAGCGGCACGCTTCTCCGCCGCGCCACGCCGACCCGGGAGGACGGGTGACCACACTCGCCGAGCGCAGCAGCGCTGCCCATGCGTTCCGCACTGCGCGATTCACCGCCATGGCGGTCATCGCGCACGCGGGCATGCGCGAGAGCGTGGTGCGCCGCCTCCAGATCCTGGGGGCCGCCGACGTGGCCGAGGCGGCCAGCATCGCCGAGGCACGGGCGCGCGCCATCGCCACCGGACCGAGGGACCTGTGCGTGCTGGACCTCGCCCTGCCCGACGGCTCCGGCCTCGGACTGCTCGCCGACCTGCGCCAGGCCGGCTGGGGACGCTGCGTCGCGCTGTCGCCAGGGGACGACCCCTACACGGTGCGGGCTGCGCTGGCCGCGGGAGTCAAGGGCTTCGTGGTCACCGGAACCGTCGGCGAGACGGTGCGCTCGACGGCCGGCGGCCGCGGGCGCCCCACCGGCGGACCGGACGGGTTGTCCCAGCGCGAGATCGAGGTGCTCCAGCTCGTCGCCCAGGGCAAGTCGAACCGGGACATCGGCACCGCGCTCAGCCTGTCGGCGCTCACCGTGAAGAGCCACCTGGCCCGCATCGCCCGCAAGCTGGGCACCGGCGACCGCGCCGAGATGGTGGCGGTCGCGTTGCGCGCCGGGGTCATCAGCTGACCTCTCCCCGCTAGCCTCCTCGCGTGACCGTCGAGGACCCGCACGACCACGCCGCCGGGACCGATGAGACATCCGTCCCGGCCCCGGAGGCGTCCGAACCGGACGTCGTCCCGTTCCTCCAGCCCAGTGACGGCGTCCCGCCGGTGGTTGCCGACGCCACTGCGCTGGTCGAGGCCGCCGGGCGCCTCGCCGCGGGCAGCGGCCCGGTGGCGATCGACGCCGAGCGCGCCAGCGGCTACCGCTACGGCCAGCGCGCCTACCTCGTCCAGCTGCGCCGGGAGGGCTCGGGCACGCTGCTGGTCGACCCGGCCGCCGTGCCGCAGCTCGACGCGCTGGCCGAGGCCCTCACCGGGACCGAGTGGATCCTGCACGCCGCCAGCCAGGACCTCCCCTGCCTGGAGGAGATCGGCCTGCGCCCGGCCGCCCTGTTCGACACCGAGCTTGCCGGACGCCTCCTCGGGCACCCCCGCGTCGGGCTGGCAGCGCTGACCGAGTCGGTCCTCGGCTACCGGCTCGAGAAGGGGCACGCGGCCGTGGACTGGTCGACCCGTCCACTGCCCGAGGCCTGGCTGCGCTACGCGGCGCTGGACGTGGAGGTCCTGGTCGAGCTGCGGGACGCGCTCGCCGGCCAGCTGGTCGAGCAAGGCAAGCTGGAGTGGGCCGAGCAGGAGTTCCGGCACCTCATCGCCACCGCGGTCCCGGCGGCACGGGTCGACCCCTGGCGTCGCACGTCGGGGCTGCACCGGGTGCGCAGCCGCCGAGGCCTGGCCGCCGTGCGCGAGCTGTGGCAGGTCCGCGACCAGATGGCGCGCGACCGCGACGTCGCACCCGGCCGCATCCTGCCCGACTCCGCAATCGTGGCAGCCGCCCAGACGATGCCCACCAGTCGCGAGGCGCTCACCGAGCTGCCCGTCTTCGGCGGCCGGGCCACCCGGCGACTGGCCGACCGCTGGATGGTGGCGATCGACCGGGCACGCGCGCTCCCGGACGCGGAGCTGCCGCCGGCGACGCTGGCATCAGACGCCCCACCCCCTGCCCGCTCGTGGCGCGAGAAGGACCCCGAAGCAGCCGCCCGACTCGCCGCCCTGCGGCCGGCGGTGGCCGCGCTGGCTGACGAGCACGGGCTGCCCACCGAGAACCTGCTCACCCCGGACACCCTTCGCCGCATCGCCTGGCAGCCACCCGCCGACTGCTCGCAGGCAGGGGTCGCGGCCGCTCTGCGCGAGCGCGGTGCCCGCGAGTGGCAGATCGCGCTCACCGCCGGCCCGATCGCCCAGGGGCTCGCCCGTCAGACCCCGGCGAGCCACCCGGTCGACGACGACCCGGACCAGTCCGGCGGTCCATGACGCGGCGCGCGGACCTTCGCTCCGCCGGCACCGAGGGTCGGGCGCTGGTCGACGACCTACGCGCTCAGCTGGCCCGGGCCGCAGACCCCGACCGGGCGGAAGGCATGCGCCGCTACCTGAAGTCCGAGCTGCCCTGCTACGGCGTCTACACCCCCGAGATGAAGCAGATCT
>Ga0224505_10002589_pt1 | contig 10535 bp, 8 predicted proteins | sample SF_Jan12_sed_USG_FD_169102 | JGI IMG/M metagenome (GOLD analysis project Ga0224505, IMG submission 169102) | Sediment microbial communities from San Francisco Bay, California, United States - SF_Jan12_sed_USGS_4_1 | ecosystem: Environmental > Aquatic > Marine > Sediment | place: USA: California...
CAGATCCGGGACCTCGTCGGTGTCTGACGCGGGCGACCCGGTCGATCGCTGGGCCGACGTCGATGCCGTCGCGCTCGTGCTGGCGGCAGGCGCCGGCGCAGCGCTCGCGCTGCCCATTCCTCGGTGGGTGGCCGCGATCGGGCTCGCCGCGGCCGTGCTCGCCAAACGCCGCGCGCTGGTCGTCGTGAGCTGCTTCGGGCTGGTCAGCGCGCTGGCGGCGCACGCCTGGCTCAGCCTCGAACCCCCCGTCCCCGGGCCGTTCTCGGGCGAGGTCACGCTGGCCACCGATCCGGCGCCGGTACCCGGCGGCGTCCGTTTCGAGGTCTCGGTGCAGGGCCGCCGGCTGGACGGCGCCGCCTACGGCTACCAGGCCGGCCGGTTGCGGCCTCGCTCGGCGGGCGAGCGGGTCACGCTGGCGGGGCGCGTCCGGCCGGTGGCGGCGGGCCGGGCCTTCGCCGACGGCAGCCGGCACGTCGCAGGCCGGCTCAGCGTCGACCGCGTCGAGTCCTGGCGGCCGGGCTCGTGGTGGTGGCAGGCGGCGAACACGGTACGCAGCCGCCTCGTCAAGGGTGCGTCGGTGCTGCCAGACGACCGACGATCGCTGCTGTCCGGCTTGGTCCTGGGCGACGACCGCGAGCAGTCCGACGACATGGAGGCCGCCTTCGAGGGTGCCGGGCTGACCCACCTGCTGGCGGTGTCCGGCCAGAACGTCGTGTTCGTGCTCGCGGCGGTCGCGCCCGTGCTGGGCCGCCTGCGGCTTCGGGGCCGCTTCGTGGCGACGATCCTGGTCCTGGCCTTCTTCGCCACCTGCACCCGCTTCGAGCCGTCGGTGCTCCGCGCGGTGGCGATGGCCGGGTCCGCGGCGGCGGCGAGCTTCCTCGGTCGGCCCGCGTCGAGCCTTCGGGTGTTGTGCATCGCGGTCAGCGGCGTGCTGGCGGTCGATCCGTTGCTCGTCTGGCGCCTTGGCTTCCAGCTGTCGGTCCTGGCGACCGCGGGCATCGTCGTGCTGGCCAGCCCCCTCGCCGAGCGGCTACCCGGGCCGGCCTTCGTCACGCTGCCGCTCGGCGTGACGCTGGCTGCTCAGGCCTGCACCGCTCCGTTGCTGGCGCTGCGTTTCGGCTCGGTCCCCATCGCCTCGGTCCCCGCCAACCTCCTCGCCGAGCCGGCCGCGGGCGCGGCGATGGTGTACGGCCTCGTGGGTGGGTTGCTCGCCGGCGTGCTTCCCGACCCCGCCGCCCGGGTGGTGCATCTGCCGACCTCGGTGCTGCTGTGGTGGATCGACGCGGTCGCCCGCTGGGCGAGCGGGCTCGGCCTGCCCTCGCTCGGTCTGCGAGGCGTCGCGCTTGGCTGGCTGTCGGTGCTGGCCGTGCTCGCGGGACGGCGCCTCCGCGGCCGGCGACGGTTGGCTACGGTGGTCGCCGTGCGCGCGCCGGTCCCTCGTCGGGACACCACCCTCCGATGAGCGGGTCGGGTCCCCTGGTCACGATGGTGACCGGCAACGACGAGTCGCTGCTGCGTGACGTCGCCCAGCGGGTCGTCGACGCCGCGCTCGGCTCCGAGGACCGCACCCTCGCGGTCGACGAGTTCGCCGGCGAGGAGTACCCGGTCGCGGCGGTGGTCGACGCCGCCCAGACGCCGCCGCTGTTCTCGGCGCACCGGGTCGTCGTCGCCCGCGACCTGGCGGCTCGCGCCGCCGCCGACCTCGAACCGCTCGTGCGCTACCTCGCGGACCCGCTCGATACGACGGCGCTGGTGCTGGTGTGGGGGAGTGGCCGCGTGCCGAAGGCGCTCGCCGACGCCCTCAAGGCGGCCGGTGCGACGACCACCTCGGCGTCGGTGCCGGGCGGCCGGGGCCGCCAGATGTGGCTCGACGACGCCATGGCGGCTGCCGATGTGAAGCTCGACACGGCGGCGCGGCGGCTGGTGGCCGATCATCTCGGCGACGACCTCGCCCGGTTGCGGGGCCTGCTCGACAGCTTGACCGCCACCTACGGAGCGGGGGCGAGGGTCGGGGTCGACCAGGTGGCGCCGTTCCTGGGCGAGGCGGGCGCTGTGCCACCCTGGGAGCTCACCGACGCCATCGACCGGGGCGACGTCGCCGTGGCGGTCGAGCGCCTCCAACGCATGCTCGAAGCCGGCGGCCGCCATCCGCTGCAGGTGATGGTCACCCTGCAGAGCCACGTCGAGCGCATGGTGCGCCTGCACGGTGCCGGGGTGTCGAACGAGAAGGACGCGGCGGCCCGCTTGGGGATGAAGGGCTCGACGTTCCCGGCCCGAAAGGCGCTGCAGAAACAGCGAGAGCTCGGTGGTCGGCGGCTGCAGCGGGCGCTCGAGCTGGTGGCGGACGCCGATCTCGACCTGCGCGGCGCCAGCGCCTGGCCGGCCGAGCAGGTGATGGAGGTACTGGTCGCCCGGCTGGCTCAGCTGTCGCGCTGAGCGGTGACCGGAGGGCTCAGCTGGCGGACTCGGCGGCGCGGACCCGCGCCATGAGGCGGGACTTGTCGCGGTTGGCCTTGTTCTTGTGGATGATGCCGCGGGCCGCGGCGCTGTCGATGCGCTTGATCGCGAGGCGAAGCGCGGCGGTCGCGTCGTCGGTGCCGGCGGTCGTGACGGCGTTCTTCTTGCGCGTACGCAGCTCGGAACGCCACGCCCGGTTCTTCAGCCGGCGCTTCTCGTTCTGCCGGTTGCGCTTCATCTGGCTCTTGATGTTGGCCACTACGAATCCCTGGGTGACTCTCTGCGACGACGGGCGGTCCAACGTCAGCCGGTAGATGATAGCCGCGGCCGCCGCGGCGGACCACTCACGGTCGCCCGAACCGAGTGGGGGAGGGGGTGGACCGGTTGGTAGCGTGGGTCAGCTGACCATGGACCTGACCCGCATCCGCAACATCGCGATCATCGCGCACATCGACCACGGCAAGTCGACGCTGGCCGACCGCCTGCTCGAGCTCACCGAGGCGGTCGACCCGCGCCAGATGCGCGCCCAGTACCTCGACTCGATGGACCTCGAGCGCGAGCGCGGCATCACCATCAAGCTGCAGTCGGTCCGGTTGAACTGGAACGGGCACGTCATCAACCTCATCGACACGCCCGGCCACGTCGACTTCGGCTACGAGGTGTCGCGCTCGCTCGCGGCCTGCGAGGGCGTCATCCTCCTCGTCGATGCCAGCCAGGGCATCCAGGCGCAGACGCTGGCCAACTGCTACCTCGCGCTCGAGAACGACCTCGAGATCGTGCCCTGCCTGAACAAGTTGGACCTGCCCGCCGCCGACCCCGACCGGTGCGCGGCCGAGATCGAATCGGTGCTGGGTCTGCCGGCCGAGGGCGTGCTGCGGATCAGCGCCAAGACCGGCGAGGGGGTCAAGGAGCTGCTGGAAGCGGTGATCGATCGCGTCCCCGCTCCGTCGGGCGACCCGGACGCGTCGCTGCGGGCGCTCATCTTCGACTCGCACTACGACCAGTTCCGTGGCGTGATCAGCTCGGTGCGCGTGGTCGAAGGGACGCTGCGCAGCGGGTCGCGCATCCGCTTCATCCAGGCCGGTCGCAACCACGAAGCCGACGAGGTCGGCGTCCGCCTGCCCGCCCACACGCCGGTCAAGGCGCTCGGCCCCGGCGAGACCGGCTACCTGATCGCCGGCATCAAGGACGTGGGAGAGGCCCGCTCCGGCGAGACCGTCACCGAGGCCGACCGGCCCGCCGCCAGCGCGCTGCAGGGGTACCACGAACCCAAGCCGATGGTGTTCAGCGGCCTGTACCCCATCGACGGCGACGACTACCCGCGCCTGCGCGACGCGCTCGAGAAGCTGCGGCTCAACGACGCCAGCTTCACCTTCGAGCCCGAGACGTCGGGCGCCCTGGGTTTCGGCTTCCGCTGCGGGTTCCTCGGGCTGCTGCACATGGAGATCATCCGCGAGCGCCTCGAGCGCGAGTTCGACCTGTCCCTCATTGCCACCGCGCCCTCCGTCGAGTACCGGGTCACGCTCGCCACCGGCGTCGAGGAGGTCATCGACAATCCCTCCGAGATGCCCGACCCTGCCACGATCGAGTCGATCTCCGAGCCGTGGCTGGCGCTGACGATCATCGCCCCCAGCGAGTACACGGGCACGCTGATGGAGCTCTGCCAGGCCCGGCGCGGCGAGATGCGCAAGCTCGAGTACCTCTCGCCCGAGCGCATCGAGCTGGGCTACGACCTGCCCCTCGCCGAGGTCGTGGTCGACTTCTACGATCAGCTGAAGAGCCGCACGCAGGGCTACGCCAGCCTCGACTACGAGCCGGCCGGGTACCGCCCCGACAGCCTCGTCAAGGTGGACATCCTGATCTCCGGCGAGGCGGTCGACGCCTTCTCGATGGTCATCCACCGCGACCGGGCCAACGACTACGGCCGGGCCATGGCCGACAAGCTGCGCGAGCTGATCCCCCGCCAGCAGTTCGACATCCCGATCCAGGCGGCCATCGGCGGTCGCGTCATCGCCCGCTCGACGGTCAAGGCCTACCGCAAGGACGTCACCGCGAAGCTCTACGGTGGCGACATCACCCGCAAGAAGAAGCTCCTCGAAAAGCAGAAGGAGGGCAAGAAGCGGATGAAGTCCATCGGCAGGGTCGATGTCCCGCAGGAAGCGTTCATCTCGGCGCTGAAGTTGGACTGACGATGGCCACTCGCTCAGGCGGACCACAGCGCGGCTTCCCGGACGCACCCGATCTCCCGTCGGGTGCCGGCCGCGAGCTCGACGATCGCAAGGCGGCGATCTTGCGTGCGATCGTCGAGGAGTACATCCAGACGGCTCAGCCGGTGGGGTCGCGCCACGTCCTCGACTCGGCCGACATCAAGGTGTCCTCGGCCACGGTGCGCAACGACATGGCGACCCTCGAGCGTGAAGGGTTCGTCGCGCAGCCCCACACCAGTGCCGGGCGGATCCCGACCGAGAAGGGCTACCGGTTCTTCGTCGACCACCTCAGCTCGCCGGGGTTGTCGACGATCGAGGTCCAGACGGTGCGCTCGTTCTTCGACGGCACCGGTCGGCGGATCGAGGCGCTGCTCGCCGACACGAGTCGGTTGCTGTCCGACCTCACCAGCTACGCGGCGGTCGTCGTCGGCCCTCCCCACGAGACCGCAACCGTGCGGTCCGTGCAGCTGGTCCGGCTCCAGTCGCGCCTCGTCCTCGTCCTGGTCGTGCTGTCGGGGGGCGGGGTCGAGCGATTTCCGCTGCACGTCGACGAGGTCGTGACCGACGTGTCGCTCAACGCCGCCGCGGTCCGGCTGACCAGCGTGCTGCACGACACGGTGCTGTCCGAAGCCGGCACCCACGTCCACACGACGACGGGCGACCCGACCACCGACGGTCTCGTCGAGCGGGTGTTGCGCCTGGTCGGCAAGCCCGAGGCCAACGGTGACCTCTTCGTGGGGGGCGCCTCGAACATGGCGACCGCGTTCGAGGCGACCGACACGTTGCGCGCCGTGCTGTCGGTGCTCGAGGAGCAGTTCGTCATGGTCACGCTGCTGCGCGACATCCTCGACCGGGGCATGCAGGTGGCGATCGGGTCCGAGACGGGGGTCGAGCCCCTGTCGGAATGCGCGCTCGTCGTCGCGCCCTACGAGGTGGACGGGCAGCCCACCGGCACGATAGGTGTGCTCGGACCGACCAGAATGAACTACCCGCAGGCCTTGGCCGCGGTCGCTGTCGTGAGCCGGCAGCTCGGAACTCGACTCAGCCAGGATTGAGATGGCCGACTACTACGAACTACTCGGCGTGAGCCGGTCGGCGACGGCCGAAGAGATCAAGAAGGCGTATCGCCGCAAGGCGCTGGAGTTGCATCCCGATCGCAACAACGGCGACGGCGCCCAAGAGCTCATGGCCGAGGTGAACAAGGCCTACACGACCCTGTCGGACCCTCAGCGCCGGGCGCGCTACGACCGCTTCGGCACCGACGAGGCGCCTACCGGCGGTGCAGGCGGCGGGTTCGGCGGGATCAGCGACCTGTTCGAGGCGTTCTTCGGAGCCAATTTCGGTGGCGGTCAGCAGGCCGGCCCCAACCGAGGCCCCGACCTCGAGACCACCCTGGCGGTCAGCTTCGAAGAGGCCGTCTTCGGCACCGAGAAGACCGCGACCGTGCGAACCGCGGTGCACTGCATGGTGTGCGAGGCGACGGGCGCGGCGCCGGGTACCACCCCGACGACCTGCCCCGATTGCGACGGTGCCGGCCAGCTGCGGCGCGTCCGGCAGTCGATCCTCGGCCAGGTCGTCACGGCCGGACCGTGTCCCCGCTGCAACTCGACGGGCCAGTTCATCGCCTCCCGCTGCGAGCACTGCAACGGCGAGGGCCGCGTGGTCGAGAACCGCGAGGAGAAGATCGAGGTCATCGCCGGTGTCGACGACGGCACGACGCTGCGCTTCTCGGGCCGGGGAGCGGTCGGAGCCAGGGGTGGGCCGGCGGGAGACCTCTACGTCAACCTCACCGTCGCCCCGCACCCCCGGTTCCGCCGGGCGGGCGCCGACCTGGTGGAACGGCTGCCGATCTCGATGACCCAGGCCGCGCTGGGCGCCACCATCCAGTACCGCACGCTCGACAGCGACGAGGAGCTCGTCGTGGCCCGCGGCACCCAGTCGGGCACCGTGTTGCGGCTGCGCGGGCGCGGGGTGCCCGAGGTGCGCACACGCGGTGGCGACAACCGCAACCGGGCGCGGGGCGACGTGCTGGTCGAGCTCGTGGTCGAGACGCCCACCGACCTCTCCCCCGAGCAGGAGCAGGCCCTGCGGAGCTTCGCCGAACTGCGGGGTGAGCAGGTGGCGGAGGGTGGCGGCATCATGTCGAAGATCCGGTCGGCTTTTCGTTGACCCTCGACCCTCGCGATGCCGAGTCGCTCACGCGCGCGGGGGCAGCCCACGTCTTCGTCGACGACCTCGATCGACCCGAGTTGGCCGAGGTCGATGCCCACCATCTTCGCCAGGTACTACGACTGAAGTACGGTGAGTCATTGACCGTTGGGGATGGTCTCGGTTCGTGGAGATTGTGTCGCTTCGGTGAACAGATCGAGCCGGTGGGACCGATCCGGACCGAGCCGGCGCCGCCCTACCCGATCACCGTCGCGTTCTCGGTGCCGAAGGGCGATCGGGCCGAGATGATCGTGCGAGCCCTCAGCGAGTTGGGGGTCGACGCGATCGTGCCGATGCAGGCCGAGCGCTCGGTTGTGCGCTGGGCGGGGCCACGCGGTGAGCGCCACGTGGCGCGTTTGACGAGGATCGCGCGGGAAGCGTCGATGCAGTCTCGACGAGCGTTCCTGCCAGCTGTCGAACCGGTTCAGGTTTACCCTGACCTGGTGAAACGCGCAGGTGTCGTGGTGGCCGACCCGGGTGGCGGCGACCTCGATCCGACCCACCGGACGGTCCTGATCGGCCCGGAGGGTGGGTGGTCGCAATCGGAGCGTGACCTTGGTCCGGGTTTTCTTACTTTGAGTGGTCAGGTACTCAGGGTGGAGACCGCAGCGATCACAGCGGGCGCACTCTTCGCCGCCATGAGGGCACGGATTGTGCTTCCACCGGGATCCGTTGCTGGCCGCGCAGACAGTGGTTGATTCCAGCCTCTGCCGTGCGTAATGTCACCAACAGTAACCAAAACACAAAGGCCGATGGAACCGTCCGGTGGCGAGCGGGAGTTCCTTGAGCCGGAAGCGAGAATTGATGCTCAGCGACAACGAGGTGGGTGGCGCCGAGATGCCGGCGAGCTACGGCCGAAAAGTGGGAGAGCGACTGCGGGCGATCCGCCGGCAGAAGCGCCTCTCCCTCCAAGAGGTCGAAGCTGCCTCGAGCCAGGAGTTCAAGGCTTCGGTGCTCGGTGCCTACGAGCGCGGTGAGCGGGCGATTTCCGTCCCTCGCCTCCAGCGCCTGGCCCGGTTCTACACCGTCCCGGTCGACCAGCTCCTCCCCAAAGATGACGGCCCCGAGTTCAGCAATCCCGGTGCCGCCGGCGGCCCCGGTGGCGTCGACCACGAGTCGCTCACGATCGACCTCACCCGCCTCGAACAGCTCGAAGGCCAGGAGGCGGAGATGTTGAGCCGGTACCTCTCGATGATCCAGGTCCAGCGCCAGGACTTCAACGGCCGGGTGCTCACGATCCGCCGTGACGACGTGCGGGCGCTCGCCTGCATCCTCGGCACCGCGGTCGAAGAGACCGCACCCAAGCTCGAGCACCTCGGCCTGCGCATCGCTCGCTGAGCGCTCGTTCACCCTCCCGCCTCGCCTCGCCAAGGACCTTCGATCGGCATGCGCCGGACCATTCGGTCCGGCGCATGCGGCGTTTTCCGGCGGCGATCGGCGGCAGCGCGCCCTGCGAGGGTGGGGGCCGGTCAGTCGAAACCGACGAAGCTGACGATCTGGTCGACCGGAACCCGGCTGGACTTCACGTCGTTCGCAGCGAAGTCCTCGGCGGGCCAGCCCATCGCCACGCAGGTGACGATGATCTCGTCCTCGGGAATGTTCGAGTGGGCCCGCACGACGGGGGACTGGCTGATCCCCTGACCGTTGATGACCGTGCCGAGCCCCCGCTCCCAGGCGGCGAGGACCAGGGCGTGCACCGCCGCGCCGGCGTCGAGGTAGGCGACCGTCGACTCCTCGAGCGAGCGGTCGATCGTCACCACGATCGAGACCGGCGCATCGAACTGGCGGAAGCCGCGCATCATCCAGTCCTGGCGCATCGGGCGGTCGTCGCGGATGCCCATGGCATCGAAGAGCTGGTAGGCGATCTCGACCTGGCGGTCGCGGTGTACACCTTCGTACTTGCCGTGCAGCCGGATCTCGCGGCGCAGCGGCGCGCCGGCCATCATCAGCTCGGTGTTCTCGCGGCGGATGGCTTCGAGCGGCTCGCCGGCCACCACGTGGAAGTGCCACGGCTGGGTGTTCATCGACGACGGGGCTCCCGAAGCGATCTCGACCAGCTCGCGGATCAGCTCCTTGGGCACCGGGTCGGGCTTGTACCCGCGGATGCTGCGCCGTTCCCGCACCACGTCTGCGAACTCCACCGTCGCGACCCCTCTTCCCGACTGCGAACCGGACCGTCCGGATCGGCCGCCCTGCACCGTACCGGCCGAGGCGGCGCCGCCCGAATCGGGTCAGCCGCTGGACGCGTCGAGCCCGGGGTCGGGCAGCGTCAGCTGCTGACCGGCGAAGATGAGATCGGGGTTTCCGACGTCGACCAGGACGTCACGGTTCGCGTCGATCAGCCGGAGCCAGAAGCGGGCCGTCTCGGACTCGCTCGGTGCTCGTCCCAGGTGCTCGGTGACGGTGGCCTCGGCGATCGCCCAGAGGTGTTCGCCGGGTTGAACGGTGTGCTGCGCCAGGGTCGCCGTCATGCGCGGGGTGTCGGCGTCGAGGCGCATGAGCGGGCCGCGCGCAGCGGAGACGCCGTCCGGGCCCGACGGCTCGGGTGCGATCGCGACCCGGGAGCTCTGCCGGCCGGTGCCCTCCTGTGTCGCGGCGGGGCTCGCCGCGGCTTCGGTGCCCCAGCCGATCTGCGTGGCGATCGGGCTCAGGGCGGCGCCGAGCGTGGTCACGGTGAACGTGAGGCCGACGCAGCCGTCGAGCACCCTGCGCACCACCGGCAGGCTCAGCGCGTCGCACCGGCTGACCAGTCCTCGGTGGCCGGCAACGCGGGCGACCAGGCCGATCGCGGAGATCGCGAGGAGGTACACCACGGCGGCGACCGCGGCGACTCGGGCCAGGCAGAGGAGGGCGACGGGCGCGCCGAGCCGTTCGGTCCAGCCTGGCCAGCGCAGGGGGTCGGCGGGCGGGGCGGGCAGGGTGGTGCCGAGCCGCGCCAGCCAGAACAGCACAGCGGCCAGCCCGGCGAACCAGCCTGCGACCGAGGCGAGGCGCCGCAGTTGCTGACCCCACGGGAGGCCCGGCGCGGGGCGCAGGACGGCGGCCCGATGCCCGGCCTGGCGCACGGTGGTCGTCATCGCAGCTCCTCGCTTGGAATGGACAGGTTGGGTTGCGCCCCGCGGGTGACCGCGAGCGGCGGGCAGCGCTGGTCGCTGCCGGCCCCGGAGGTCTGGCCCGGCGCGGCGGCCCAGACCAGGCCGGTGGCGCCGGCGACGGAGGCGACTTGGCGCGCTCGCGTCTCGCCGCCGACGCCGACCCAACCCTCGAAGCGGTAGATCGCGCCGGTGGACGGTCGGAGCAGCACGGCGTCGACGGTCCCGTCGCAGCCCGCGTCGCCGATGGCAACCGCGTCGCCGGGTACCCCGAGCGACCAGGACACACCGGGCCCCACGACCCGCGTGCCGTCGAGCCGGAGTTCGGCCAGGCACGACGTGGGCAGCTCGGTCGAGGTCGACGAGAGCAGCATCGAGCCGCCGGCCGCAGCGAGCGGGCAGGGTTCGGACCCGGTGCCGGCCCCGCGTTCGGACGACGTCGCCTGCACCGCCGTCGTCGTGGTCGCGTCCGCCGGAGGCGCCGGTGCTGGGTTGTCGGGCGGTGCTGGGTTGTCGGGCGGTGCTGGGTTGTCGGGCAGAGCGACGGCGTCGGGGGCGACCGGGGCCTCGG
>Ga0224505_10002591_pt1 | contig 10533 bp, 7 predicted proteins | sample SF_Jan12_sed_USG_FD_169102 | JGI IMG/M metagenome (GOLD analysis project Ga0224505, IMG submission 169102) | Sediment microbial communities from San Francisco Bay, California, United States - SF_Jan12_sed_USGS_4_1 | ecosystem: Environmental > Aquatic > Marine > Sediment | place: USA: California...
AAGAACACCCTTCAGGCCGCTTCCTCGCTCCGGTGAGAAACCTCCGTATGTTGCTTATCATTCCGCAATTCGATAAATTTGGGGAAAATCGCCGTTTTTCCCGCTATCTGTCATGAGCCGTACTTCATTGGTCTTGGGAGTCGATGGAGGGGGGACCAGGAGTACAGGTCTGATCGCGGACCTATCCGGGAACATCCTCACGACGCAGGAAGCTGGGGCCATGAATCCGAACGTCGTAGGATTCGAGGCTTCCGCCCGCACGATCTTTGAATTGATCACCAATTGTTGTGAAGAAGTCCGCTGTTCTCCAGACGATCTGAGGTCCATCGTCCTCGGTGTTGCCGGTGCGCGGGTCCACGAGTTCCGTGAACGGATCAAGGAATCGGTCAACGCTCATTCCGTGAAAAAGGGAAAGAAGTTCCTTCCGATTTCGATCGAGACCGACGCCCGGATCGCACTCGAGGGAGCATTTGACGGATCTGCCGGTGTGGTGCTCATCGCCGGTACCGGGTCGATCATCATCGGCAAGACTGAGAAAGGGGAGATCCTTTCGGTCGGCGGTTGGGGGAGGATCCTCGGTGACGAAGGGAGCGGGTTCGCTCTGGGTCGCGACGGAGTGAGGGCATTGACCTCGTATTATGACGGACGAAGGGATGATTCGAAGCTTCGCGGGCTTGTTGAAGAGACCTTCGGCTGGAAGGACCGAGAGGACCTTATCCGGGCGGTGTATCAGGAGCAGTTCGATCTGGCGCAGCTGGCCCCGCTGGTGATGACGGCTGCCGTTGACCATGATCCTGTGTGCCAGAGGATTCTGCAGAATTCCGCAACCCAGCTCGTCGATCAGCTTCGAAGCGTTGTCATGAAGATGGGGGTTCTCAGACGAATCAGCGTTGTTCTGAGCGGGGGTCTTGTCGATCAGGAAACGGTGTTTTCCAATGTTCTCCGGATGAAGATCATGAAAGCCCTTCCACAGGTTGAAGTCCGGAAGGCGGCTAACCCGCCGGCCCATGGTGCCGTCCGGATCGCGATCAGTCGTATCCGGGAGTCCTGACTGCTCCCAATGAATTTCTCCCGCATTCGGTCTCTCGATTCTCTGTTTCTTCTTATCTCTCTGTGGATTGGTGTCCACCCCGGGCTGAGTGCAGGACCCGATCCTCTCCTTTCGCCCGATGACATCTCCTCCATGGTCGCCTCGATGTCCCTGGAGGAGAAGATCGGTCAGCTGATCTGGCCCCGCTCGTACGGGCACTTTATCAGCGACGAGAGTGAGGAATTCACGCGGCTGGCCGGTCTGGTACGGGAGCAGAAAATCGGCGGACTTGTCGTGTTCCAGGGTGATGTGTACGAGACTTCGGTCCTGCTCAACAAGCTGCAAAAGCTTTCCCGCCTTCCTCTCCTTGTTGCGGCTGACTTCGAACGGGGTGCGGCGATGCGGATCCGCAGGTCCACTCATTTCCCGGAGGCAATGGCGATCGCGGCAACGCGAAACCAGGAGTATGCCTACGATGTCGGTAAGGCGATTGCCGAGGAAGCGCTGGCGATCGGTATCCACCAGAACCTTGCTCCCGTCGCAGATGTGAACAACAATCCTGCGAACCCCGTCATCAATACCCGCTCCTTCGGCGAGAACTCCGGGCTGGTATCCCTCATGGTCAGCGCGTTTGTGCGGGGAACGAATGACGCGGGCGCGATCGCCACAGCAAAGCATTTTCCAGGACACGGAGACACCGGGACCGACTCCCACATAGACCTGCCTGTCCTGCGGTTCGACCGTGCCCGTCTCGACTCCGTCGAGCTGCTCCCGTTCAGAGCGGCGGTCGGCAGCGGAGTCGGTTCAGTGATGATTGCACACCTTGTGGCAACGTCCCTGGACCAGGAGCTTCCCGCGACTCTTTCCCCGAACGTGATCAATCGTCTGCTGCGGCGCGAGATCGGTTTCGACGGTCTGGTGGTGACTGATGCAATGGAGATGCGAGGGTTGTTGAACAGCTACTCGGTGGGCGAGTCCGCCGTGCTCGCCATACGTGCCGGGGCGGACATCATCCTGGTGCCGGCAGACGAAGCACTGACCTTTGAAGCCCTTGTCAGAGCTGTGCTCGAGGAAGAAATCCCGGCCGGCAGGATCGATGAATCGGTGACCCGGATTCTCACATTGAAACAGAAGCTGGGGCTGTTTGAAAAGCGGGCAGTCGATGTCGACGCCATCGCAGGGGTGGTCGCGACCGAGTCTCACATGCTTCTTGCGAAGCAGGTGGCGCGCGAATCCGTGACTTTGCTGAAAAACCAAAATGAGCTGCTCCCGTTCACGGATCTCAGGCGAAAGAGGGTGGCCCTCATCACGCTTTCCGACTCCGAGTTCGGACGCGCCGACATCCACCGCCCCTCGGTTTCCCGGACGAACGAACCGTTTGGTTCCTATTTTGCATCGGGATTGAGAGACCGCGCCGGATCGGTGACACATTTCCGCTTTGATCCCGGCAGTCACCCGCTTGAGTTTGATGATGCACTCGTAAAGCTGGAACGGTATGATCTCCTCATTGTTGCTGTCTACGCGAAAGTGCGGAGCGGAAGCGGGCGAATGGGACTGCCTGATGGATTCGACCGGTTCATCGACCGGCTTCCGGGCCTGAAGAAACAGATAGTAGCCATCTCATTCGGGAACCCTTATCTTATCTCGTTGTTCCCCGACGCGTCTGCCATGCTCTGTTCGTACTCCGATGCTGAACCGACCATCGAAGCCACGCTGGAGGGACTCTTCGGCGAAGTACGACTGTCGGGCAAACTCCCGGTCTCGATCCCCGGCCAGTTTGGTTTCGGTGACGGGCTGACAGTTCCGCAGACCGTCCTGCGAAGGGACGTCCCGGCGGCAGCCGGATTTGACAGAAGCCGGCTTGCCATCGTCGATACCATCATCAGCCAGGGGATACGGTCGAAAGCGTTTCCCGGAGCACAGGTCGCCGTCATCAGGGATGGCGCACTCGTCTACCGTGAGTCGTTCGGCAACCTGACGTATGATCCCGAATCACTCCCGGTGACCGGATCGACCATGTATGATCTGGCGTCACTGACCAAGGTTGTGGTGACGACCGCATCGATCATGAAGCTTTACGACGAGGGAAGGTGTTCCCTCGATGATCCCATCGTCCGCTTCCTGCCGCAGTTTCAGGGTGCATCGAAGCAGAAGGTCACCATCAGGGATCTCCTGACGCACCAGAGCGGGCTTCCCGCATACCGTGATTTCTACAGGTTGTCGACGTCACCGACGCAGGCGCTCGACTCATTGTATGCAACACCGCTGGTGGCGGAACCGGGCGATACGACGATCTACAGCGATCTGGGGATGATGCTTCTCGGTAAGGTTGTCGAATCGATCACCGGGAAACTGCTGGATGAATTTTTCGCAGAGACGTTCTCCGGGCCGCTCGGGATGACGCATACGATGTTTGCTCCTTCAGAGAGCCGCAGAGGAAGCTGTGCTCCGACGGAGGAAGATCACTTCTGGAGAATGCGGCTGGTCCAGGGAACGGTCCATGACGAAAACGCTGAGTTGTTCGGCGGGATTGCGGGACACGCCGGCCTTTTTTCCACGGCGTCCGATCTCGCGGTGTTCATGCAGATGATCCTGAACGGAGGAACGTACGGGGGTACGCGGTTCTTCAGAGAAAGCACCGTGATCGAATTCACCGGACGGGAGACCCGTCATCGAGTGCGGGCGCTCGGCTGGGATGCAAAATCCTCCAAGGGTTCATCCGCAGGGAGCCTCTTTTCGATCTCCTCGTTCGGACATACAGGATTCACCGGAACATCGATCTGGTGTGATCCGGAACGACGGATGGCTGTCGTCCTGCTGACAAACCGGGTCCATCCGACCCGGGAGAACAATGGGATCTACCGCATCCGGCCTCTTATCCATGACTCAATCGTACGGGCACTTGTGAATGACGACATCCGCTGATCAGTGTCAGCAGGTGTACTCATAATCGGAGGATACTACCATGAAGAAATTCAAGAACGAGGAATTCGTTGATTTTTCCAGACCATCGATTCGAAGGAAACAGGAGAAGGCCCTCGAGGCGCTCCGCGGGCAGTTTGCCATGGAGTATCCTCTCGTCATCGGCGGCCGCAGAGTGACGGCAGAGGAACAGTTGAAGTCGTACAATCCCGCACGACCCTCCGAGGTGGTCGGGACGTTCCAGAAAGGGACGGTGGCCCACGCCGAAGAGGCGATCAGGACAGCGCACTCGGTCTTCGGCACCTGGCGGAATGTACCGCCTGCCAAACGAGCTTCCTATCTTTTCAAGGCAGCGCGGATCATGAGAAAGCGCCGGTTCGAATTGAATGCGGCAGTTATCACGGAGGTGGGCAAACCGTGGAATGAGGCCGATGCAGATGTTGCTGAGGCAATCGACTTTCTCGAATACTATGGTCGGGAGATGCTCAGGTACGGAAAGGATCACCCGGTGGTGAAGCGTCCGGGTGAGAAGGGGAGGCTGGTGTATCTCCCGCTCGGGGTCGGCGTGGTCATACCCCCATGGAATTTTCCCTTTGCCATTCTGGCCGGCATGTCCTCGGCGGCGATCGTTACCGGGAACACGGTGGTGCTCAAGCCTTCCAGCGATTCCCCGCTGATCGGATGGAAGTTCATGGAAATCATGGAAGAAGCAGGCCTCCCGGCAGGAGTTCTGAACTTTGTGACAGGCCCGGGCGGGAGTATGGGAGATTCACTGGTCGCACATCCGCTGACCAGATTTGTTTCCTTTACCGGTTCGAAGGAAGTTGGTATCCACATCTATGAACTTGCCGCCAGGGTTCAGCCGGGTCAGGTGTGGCTGAAGCGGGTCGTCGCCGAGATGGGTGGAAAGGATTCAATTATCGTCGATGATGGAGTGGATCTCGAAGAGGCGTCAACCGGCGTGGTGCAATCTGCTTTCGGTTTCCAGGGACAGAAGTGCTCCGCATGCTCCCGGGCGATCGTTCATGAGAATGTGTACAACGAGTTCGTCAGTCTGGTTGCGATGAAGACGGCGGCTCTGACAATGGGAGATCCCGCCTCACCCGATGTCGCAATGGGACCGGTCATCAATGCCAGAGCGCGCGACACCATCATGGGATACATAGAAAAAGCATTGAATGAAGGTGGCCGGACCGTCGCGGGCGGCGTGGCCGGGGACGTGGATGGTTACTTCATTCGCCCCACCGTGATCGCAGATGTGACCCCGAAAGCCACCATCGCCCAGGAGGAAATCTTCGGCCCCGTTCTCGCCATCATCAAGGCGAAGGACTTTGACGAGGCGATGCAGATCGCAAACAACACCGAGTACGGTCTGACCGGCGCTGTGTACTCCCGCAACAGGAAGCATCTGAAACGGGCAGAAGAGGAATTCTTCGTCGGCAATCTCTATATCAACAGAGGATGCACCGGTGCCTTCGTCGGCGCCCATCCTTTCGGCGGCTTCAACATGAGCGGAACCGACTCGAAAGCCGGAGGACGTGATTACCTGCTGCTCTTCCTGCAGGCGAAATCCATAGCAGTCGATACACGAAAAAGGAAGTGAACAACATTCAGGAGAGCGAAGGAACCTATGAACATTCATGAACATCAGGGAAAAGAGATTCTGAGGCGTTTCGGGGTGCCGGTCCCTCAGGGCCGGGTGGCATACTCAGTCGATGAAGCAGTCGAATCCGCCCGGCAGATCGGCGGGGAGGTCTGGGTTGTCAAAGCACAGATACATGCCGGAGGTCGCGGCAAGGGAGGAGGGGTGAAAGTCGCCCGGTCCCTCGACGAAGTCCGGCAGTTCGCATCTGACATCCTCGGGATGATTCTCATTACCCACCAGACGGGGCCCGAGGGGAAGAAGGTGAACCGCTTACTGATCGAGCAGGGCGTCGATATTGCGCGGGAGCTCTATGTCGGGGTAACCCTGGACCGCGCTTCATCCCGGCACGTCGTGATGGCTTCAACGGAAGGCGGCGTTGAGATCGAAAAGGTCGCTTCCAGGACTCCTGAGAAGATTCTGAAGGAGTTCGTGGATCCGGCTGTCGGCTTCCAGCCGTTTCAGGCAAGGAAGCTGGCCTTCGGTCTCGGGCTGACCGGAGAGGCGTTTCGGAACGGCGTTCGGTTTCTCTCTGCTCTGTACACATGTTACCATGAAATGGATTGCTCCCTTGCAGAGATCAACCCTCTGGTGGTCACGAGTGCGGGGGATGTCCTTGCGCTCGATGCGAAGATGAATTTTGATGACAATGCTCTTTTCAGGCATCCGGACATCGTCGGTTTCCGGGATCTCGGGGAAGAGGACCCGCTCGAGGTCGAGGCCTCGAAATCAAACCTCAACTATATCAAGCTTGACGGCAACGTGGGTTGTATGGTGAACGGTGCGGGTCTGGCGATGGGAACGATGGATATCATCAAACTGGCAGGGGGCGAGCCTGCCAATTTCCTTGATGTCGGCGGCGGAGCGAGCGCGGAAACAGTGGAATCGGGATTCAGGATCATCCTTGCCGACCCGCATGTCAAGGCGATCCTGATCAATATCTTCGGCGGCATCGTCCGCTGCGACCGTGTTGCGACCGGAGTCGTCCAGGCGGCGCGTCATATCAGCGTCAATGTCCCCATCGTCGTTCGCCTTGCGGGGACGAATGCAGAACTCGCGGCAAAGATACTCCGCGATTCCGGTATGAATTTCCGCGTGGCCGGCAGCCTCAGGGATGCCGCTGATCAGGTCACCCAGGCGATAGCTGCCTGATGTCCGGCTCCCCTCCTGTTTCGCGGGTTCGTGATCCCTATACCCGCAGAATCCTTTCCAACGTTCAAGGGAAGGATCCCCTGCGGATTCTCGCACGGACACCGCGCCGGCTTTCTTCGCTGACCGACGGGCTCTCAACCCGGCAACTCCGGAAACGTCCGGCGGCGGGGAGATGGTCGATTGCTCACCTGATCTGTCATCTCAGCGATACCGAGGTGGTTCTCGCCTTCCGGTTACGTATGGCGATCGCCGAATCTGGTACTCCTCTTCAGTCAATGAACGAAAAAAGGTGGGCGCGACATCTCGGCTACGAGACGGCGAACATCCGCGAGCGGCTCCTGCTGTTCACCGTTCTCCGAAGCGACACCATGCGCCTGTTGCGTAGTCTCTCCGGCTCCGCGTGGAGCCGGTATGGCGTTCACGAGGAGCGGGGGAAGGAAACGGTAACCCGGATCGCCAGGATGTATGCCGGGCATGACGTGAACCATCTCCGCCAGATGGAGACGATCAGGAAGCAGATACTCGACCGATGAAACTGAATGACGCATACGAACCGGTAATCGGCCTTGAAGTCCACGCGCAGCTGCTGACCGCGTCAAAAGCGTTTTGCAGCTGTTCGACACAGTTTGGTGTGGAACCAAACAGTAATGTCTGTCCGGTATGCCTCGGCATGCCGGGGACTCTCCCCGTGCTGAACCGCAACCTCGTCGAGTTCATCATTCGGATGGGACTTGCGACCGGCTGTTCCATTACACCACGGTCAGTCTTTGCCAGAAAAAACTATTTCTATCCGGATCTCCCCAAAGGCTATCAGATATCCCAGTTCGACCTTCCTCTTTGCACCGGCGGATCGGTCGAAATCGATCTGGATGACGGAAGCCGGAAGACGATCCGCCTGACACGCATTCATATGGAAGAAGATGCCGGCAAATCGATACACGATATCGATGTGGACACACTGGTTGATGTAAACAGATGCGGGGTCCCCCTGATCGAAATCGTCTCCGAACCGGACATGCGGTCACCCCGTGAAGCATATCTGTTCCTGACCCGCATCAGACAGCTGGTGACCTATCTTGGCATCTGTGACGGCAACATGGAAGAGGGGAGCCTGAGAGCGGACGCCAATATCTCCGTGCGGAGGAAAGGGACCACTCCGTTCGGGACCAAGACCGAGGTCAAGAACATGAATTCGTTCCGGTATGTTGAACGGGCTCTCGAGTTCGAGATCAACCGTCAGATTCAGGTTTTGACAGAAGGAGGAACGGTTGCTCAGGAAACCCTCCTCTGGGATGCGAACCTCGGTGTGGCGATTCCGATGCGAAGCAAGGAGGAAGCGCATGATTACAGGTATTTTCCGGATCCTGATCTGGTTCCGGTTCTGGTCGAGGAGGCCTGGACCGGGCGGATACGGGAGTCGATGCCGGAACTCCCCACGGTGCGAAGGGATCGGTTCGAATCGACGCTGGGACTTCCCCGCTACGATGCCGATGTTCTGACAGCCGAGAAGGAAACAGCGGATTATTTCGAAGACACACTGCAGGAACTGACGAATCAAACCGGGAGAGACCGGAAGGATCTGGCGAAACCTGTCAGCAACTGGGTTATGACCGATATCCTTCGCGTCATGGGAGAACGGAAGCTGGCCATCGGACAGGTCCCGATTTCGCCCGTAAGGCTTGCCGGGATGATTCGCCTGATCCTGGACGGGACTATCAGCGGAACGATCGCAAAAGAACTGTTCGAAGAGATGCTTGGATCGGATGAGGATCCTGAATCAATTGTTGAACGGAAAGGACTTGTGCAGGTCTCTGATCATGGTGTTCTCTCCGCAGCCATCCAGGAAGTCCTCGACAATTCACCCGATCAGGTCAGGAAATACATCAACGGAAGTGACAAGGTGTTCGGATTCTTCGTCGGACAGACGATGAAGAAACTGCAGGGAAAAGGGAATCCCTCAGTCATCAATGAACTGCTTCGAAAGAAGCTTGACGGGCTGAAGTCCGCCTGAAAAAGGAGACGAAACGGATGCGTCCTATTGTGATTGCCGGAAACTGGAAAATGAATCTCGACCTTGGAGAAACAAGAACCCTCCTCAACGGGATTCTTCAGGGGGTTGCCTCCGCGAGAAAAGAATCGACCCATGTCATTGTTTGTCCCCCGTTTACCTCCCTTTCGCTTGCCTCGGAAATCCTCAGAGGTTCGGCAATCCGGCTCGGCGCCCAGAATATGTCTCATCATGATAACGGCGCATTCACCGGTGAAATCTCCTGGGGGATGTTGAAAGCTGTCGGCTGCCGGTACGTCATCATCGGTCACTCCGAGCGGCGCCAGTTCTATGGTGAAACCGATAAGCTCATTTCATTGAAAATGAAAAAAGCGCTCGACCATGATCTTATTCCGATATTCTGTGTCGGTGAAACGCTGGAGCAGCGCGAGCGTGGTGAAACCGAGACGGTCATCACAAACCAGATCAGGGGGGGGCTGGAGGGAGTTTCGACGGGAGAGGCGGCGCGGATGATTCTGGCGTATGAACCGGTCTGGGCGATCGGCACCGGGAAGACGGCGACACCGCAGCAGGCGCAGGACGTGCACAAGGTCATCCGCTCGCTTCTCGCGGACCAGTTTGATTCCACCCTTGCTGCGTCTATTCCGATCCAGTATGGTGGGAGCGTGAAGCCGGAGAATGCTTCCGATCTTCTGGCTTGCGACGACATTGATGGTGCTCTTGTAGGCGGGGCGTGCCTCAAGGCGGAATCATTTCTGGGAATCGTAGCATCCGCGAACCGGTAATTGTATTATTTTCCATTGATTTTCGGGGTTTTCTTGCTTATATTCTTCACAGAAGAGACCTTACCTCCCACACTTGCAAGCCCGGGCGTATTTGTTCAGAAAAACGCTGAAATCGAGTCCTCGAGCAGTACCGAGCTTTCTTTCCTTCTTTCTTCTGTTGACAACTACCCTCCTTTTCGTGGCCGGGGCAGTATCAGATGAGATCTTCCTGGAAAACGGAACCCCTTTAACCGTCGGAGATGACAGTGGTTTTCTGCTTGACAGTCCATTCCGTGAGAAACTTGACCTTTCGGGGGCCTGGTTCTACTCGGTAGATGGGGGTGGGGCTGGCAGTGTCCGACTCCCGGCTGCCTTCGATTTTGAGGGAAATGTGACGTTTTCCAGGACGGTCGAACTGACCCCGGAACAGGTCGACCGGTACACCTTCCATCTCGTCCTCCTTGGGGTGAACTATCGATGTGACGTATTTGTGAACGGCGAGTATGTGGCCGGGCACGAAGGAGGATACACCAGTATTGTCCGGGAGATCCCCCCATCGCTTCTCCAGCCTGGTAATGAAAATCAGATCAGACTGCAGGTTGACAACCGCCTCGACAGCCGGATGACAATTCCCGGTCGTTTGCAGGTGTGGGGATGGAGGAACTACGGGGGTGTGCTTCGTGATCTGTTCATCCTGGCAACTCCCAAATTTTTCATCAGGAATATGAACGTCGAATCGACACTCGTGAAGGGTGGATCTTCGGTCAGTTTGAGAATTCAGCCGGTGCTTGGTGGGGAGATCATGGCGAACGAGCCGGGTGCGCGGACGGTTCAGAAGCCGGCGTTCTACGTCGACCTCGTGGAGAAAATATCGGGAACGGTTGTTGCTCAGAGTGCCGCCGTTCCGGTCCAATCAACAAATGAGGGGTGGCAGTGTGCTCCTGCTCAGGTCGTCCTGCAACAGCCGAATCTCTGGAGTCCCGAGAATCCGGACCTGTACATCCTGCGCGGCGTT
>Ga0224505_10002592_pt1 | contig 10528 bp, 10 predicted proteins | sample SF_Jan12_sed_USG_FD_169102 | JGI IMG/M metagenome (GOLD analysis project Ga0224505, IMG submission 169102) | Sediment microbial communities from San Francisco Bay, California, United States - SF_Jan12_sed_USGS_4_1 | ecosystem: Environmental > Aquatic > Marine > Sediment | place: USA: California...
GCACGCTGACCGCTGCCGCCCCGGAGGAGCCGAATGGCCGCCGACCTCACGCCTCGCCCCGCACCGCCCGGGATCGACCTCCACACGTCTGCCGGCCGCACCGAGCAGCTGCGCCACAAGCTGGACGAGGCCATCCACGCCGGCTCGGAGCGGGCCGTCGCCGCCCAGCACAGCCGCGGCAAGATGACCGCTCGCGAGCGGGTGCTGGCGTTCCTCGACCCCGGTTCGTTCGTCGAGTTCGACGAGCTGGCCAGGCACCGCAGCCACGCCTTCGGCCTGCAGGAGAACCGCCCGTACGGCGACGGCGTGGTGACCGGCCACGGCACCGTCGACGGCCGCCAGGTCTTCGTGTTCGCCCAGGACTTCACCGTGTTCGGCGGCTCGCTCGGGGAGGTCTTCGGCGAGAAGATCGTCAAGATCATGGACATGGCGCTGAAGGTCGGCGCCCCGGTCGTGGGCATCAACGACTCCGGCGGTGCGCGCATCCAGGAGGGCGTGGTGTCCCTGGCCCAGTACGGGGAGATCTTCTACCGCAACGTGCAGGCGTCCGGTGTCATCCCCCAGGTGTCGCTCATCATGGGGCCCTGTGCGGGGGGCGCGGTCTACTCGCCGGCGATCACCGACTTCATCGTCATGGTCGACCAGACATCCCACATGTTCATCACCGGCCCCGACGTGATCCGGACGGTGACCGGGGAGAGCGTGGAGTTCGAGGAGCTCGGCGGCGCCCGCACCCACCAGGCGAAGAGCGGGGTGGCCCACTTCATGGCCGGCGACGAGGCGGACGCCCTCGAGATCACGCGCCAGCTGCTGGGCTACCTGCCGTCCAACAACCTGGAGGACCCACCGATCTTCCCGGCGACGGGGTCGGAGGTCACCACCGACGACGACCGCGTCCTCGACCAGATCGTGCCCGACTCCGCCAACCAGCCGTACGACATGCATGACGTCATCACCGCGGTGCTCGACGACGGTGAGTTCCTCGAGGTGCAGCAGCTGTTCGCGCCGAACATCACGGTGGGCTTCGGCCGGGTGGAAGGCCGCTCGGTCGGTGTGGTGGCCAACCAGCCACTGCAGTTCGCCGGGACGCTCGACATCGACGCCTCCGAGAAGGCCGCCCGGTTCGTGCGCACCTGCGACGCCTTCAACGTGCCGGTGCTCACGTTCGTGGACGTCCCGGGCTTCCTTCCCGGGACCGGGCAGGAGTGGGGGGGCATCATCCGGCGGGGGGCCAAGCTCATCTACGCGTACGCCGAGGCGACGGTGCCGCTGGTCACGGTGATCACCCGCAAGGCGTACGGCGGCGCCTACGACGTCATGGGATCGAAGCATCTCGGGGCGGACGTCAACCTGGCGTGGCCGACCGCGCAGATCGCCGTGATGGGGGCGCAGGGCGCAGTCAACATCCTGCACCGCAAGCAGATCAGGGAAGCCACCGAGCGCGGGGACGCCGACGCCACGCGTGCCCAGCTCATCCAGGACTACGAGGACACGCTGCTGAACCCCTACCTCGCGGCCGAGCGCGGGTACATCGACGCGGTGATCGAGCCGTCGCAGACGCGGATCCAGGTCACCAGGGCACTGCGCATGCTGCGGAACAAGCGCGCCAGCCGGCCACCGAAGAAGCACGGGAACATCCCGCTGTGACCGACCACGCCGGAGCAGCTGCCCCCGAGCCGGTGCTTCGGGTCGTCCGCGGACAGCCGGACGCCGCCGAGCTGGCCGCGGTCGTGGCAGTGGTCACCGCGAGCCGGTCGCCCACCGACGGCGGCCCCCGGCCGCTGTCGGTCTGGGCGGCCCGGTCCCGGCTGGTCCGGCCGCAGCTTCGCCCCGCCGCCGGCGCCTGGCGGGCCAGCGCCTGGCCGCGCTGAGCGACTCCGGCGACCAACTCCCCGGCTCGGCGAACCCACGAAGGAGCGTCCGGATGCGCGTCGTCCTCGCGTCGGCCTCACCGGCGCGGCTGGCCCTGCTGCGGGCGGCCGGGCTGGCCCCGGAGGTGCTGGTCAGCGGCGTCGACGAGGACGACGTCGCCGGTGCGCCGTCGCAGGTGGCACGGGAGCTGGCGGTGCGCAAGGCCCGCGCCGTCGCCGCGCGGCTGTCCGGCGATGCCCTGGTGCTGGGCTGCGACTCGGTGCTGGACCTCGCGGGCGAGGCACTGGGCAAGCCCGTCGACGCCGCCGAGGCGGTCCGCCGGTGGGGGCAGCTCCGGGGCCGGACCGGAGTCCTCCACACCGGCCACTGCCTGGTCCGGGTGGGCCGGCACGCCGGAGAGCAGGTCGCGGTGGAGTCGACGGTCGTCCACTTCGGCCGGCCCACCGACGACGAGATTGCCGCCTACGTGGCGACCGGGGAGCCGCTGCGCGTCGCGGGGGCCTTCACCGTCGACCGGCTCGGCGGCTGGTTCATCACCGGTCTGGAAGGCGACCCCGGCAACGTCGCGGGCGTGTCCCTGCCTCTCGTCCGAACGCTCCTGTCCGGCCTCGGCGTCCCCCTCACCACGGTCTGGCCAGCCAGCACCTCCCATCCCGCACCGGCAGGCTGACGCACTGCCCCGGATCGACCGCCGAAACGACGCACGACGCCAACCGGGGGCCGCGCCCCCCGCGGGGTGACGCCGCCGGTCGGCACGGGCGCCGACTCCGTAGACTCCCGCCGTGCCGACACCCACCACCTGACGGGAGCCGCCGTGCGCAAGGTCCTGATCGCCAACCGCGGCGAGATCGCCGTCCGCATCGCCCGGGCGTGCCGCGACGCGGGGATCGCCTCGGTGGCCGTCTACGCCGACGCCGACCGCGACGCCCTCCACGTGAAGGAGTCCGACGAGGCGTTCGCGCTGGACGGTGACTCTCCGGCAACGACGTACCTCGACGTGGCCAAGCTGCTGGCCGTCGCCAGCCGCACCGGCGCCGACGCGGTGCACCCCGGCTACGGGTTCCTCGCCGAGAACGCCGGGTTCGCGACGGCCGTCACCGGAGCCGGGCTGATCTGGATCGGCCCACCCCCGACCGCGATCGACGCCCTCGGAGACAAGGTCCAGGCCCGGCACATCGCCCAGAAAGTCGGCGCCCCGCTCGTCCCGGGGACCGCCGACCCGGTCGCCGACGCCGCCGAGGTCGTGGCGTTCGCCCAGCAGAACGGCCTTCCGGTCGCGATCAAGGCCGCCTACGGCGGGGGCGGGCGCGGGCTGAAGGTGGCGCGCACGCTGGACGAGATCCCGGAGCTGTTCGAGTCCGCGGTCCGGGAGGCAGTCACTGCCTTCGGCCGCGGCGAGTGCTTCGTCGAGCGGTTCCTGGACCGGCCCCGGCATGTCGAGACGCAGTGCCTGGCCGACCAGCACGGCAACGTCGTGGTGGTCTCCACGCGGGACTGCTCGCTGCAGCGCCGCAACCAGAAGCTGGTGGAGGAGGCGCCCGCCCCCTTCCTCACCGACGACCAGGAGGCCGAGCTCCGCCGGTCGTCCAAGGCCATCCTGCGCGAGGCGGGCTACGTCGGAGCCGGCACCTGCGAGTTCCTCGTCGGGCAGGACGGCACCATCTCCTTCCTGGAGGTCAACACCAGGCTGCAGGTCGAGCACCCCGTCACCGAGGAGGTGGCCGGCGTCGACCTGGTCCGGGAGATGTTCCGCATCGCCGACGGGGAGCCGCTCGGCTACGACGACCCCCCGCTGCGCGGGCACTCCGTGGAGTTCCGCATCAACGCCGAGGACGCCGGCCGCAACTTCATGCCGGCTCCCGGAACCATCTCCGCGATGCGGACCCCCGCCGGGCCGGGCGTCCGGGTCGACGGCGGCTACGAGACCGGTGACACCGTTCCCCAGGCCTTCGACTCGCTCATCGCCAAGCTCGTGGTCACCGGCCGGGACCGCACGCAGGCACTCGAGCGCTCCCGGCGCGCCCTCGCCGAGTACGAGATCGCGGGCATGCCCACCGTCATCCCGTTCCACCGGGCGGTGGTGTCCGACGCGGCGTTCGCGCCCGCCGACCCGGCGCAGCCCTTCTCGATCCACACCCGGTGGATCGAGACCGAGTTCGACAACCGGATCGCTCCCTTCGACGGTGCGGCGGACGAGGCAGCCGCCGGGCCGGCGCGCGAGCGGGTGACCGTCGAGGTCGACGGCAAGCGGCTCGAGGTCGTCCTGCCCGCCGGCCTGGGGTCGGCCGCTCCCGCCGCCGGACCGGCTCCGGCGCAGCGTCGGGCGTCGCGACGGAAGGCGGGAGCCGCTGCCTCGGGCGACGCCCTCACCACCCCGATGCAGGGAACCCTGGTCAAGATCGCCGTCGCCGAGGGCGACCGGGTCGAGTCCGGACAGCTCGTGGTGGTCATCGAGGCGATGAAGATGGAGCAGCCGCTCAACGCCCACAAGGCGGGAACGGTCTCCAAGCTGAACGCCGAGCTCGGTCAGACGCTGAGCAGCGGCGCAGTCATCTGCGAGATCACCGACTGAGCAGCTCGGCGGCCGCCCGCCGACCGGACCGCAGGGCCCCCTCCATCAGACCGGCCAGCGGGCCGGCGGTGTGCTCGCCGGCGAAGTGCACCCGACCGGCGGCCTGGGCGAGGAGCTCGTGATCCCCCTGCCGGGCTCCCAGGACGTCCGCAGAGTAGGACTCCCTCGCCCACGGATCGTCGTTCCACGTCGTGAGCAGCGCCCGGTCGACGTCGAGCACCAGGTCGGGACGCAGCTCGAGCACCCGGTCCGCCCACCGCCGGGGTCCCGCCGCGACGCTCAGTGCGCTCAGCCCCTCCTCCGTGCCGGCGAAGGCGTGCAGCACCGGTTGCACCTGTCCGGTCACATCCGTCGCCGTCCACGTCCAGAAGCGGTGCTCAACGCTCTGGACCGCACTGGGCGGTGCCGGGGCTGACAGCGGCACGTGCAGCTTGGCGTTGTGCCCGATGCCGACCCGGCCCCACGCCGCGCGGACCTGGTCCGGAACCGCGGCGATGGTCATGGTCGGCAGCACTGCCAGCGGGACCGCGACGACTGCCGCGTCACCGCTCAGCTCGGCGCCATCGGTCACCGCCGTCACGCTGCCGGCGTCCTGACGCAGCTCGCGGACCGGGGCCCGCAGGTGCACCCGGGAGCCGAGCCGACTCGCCAGTCCCTCGGCCAGCCGCTGGTTGCCGCCCGCGACCCGCCAGCTGGGCTTGCGTACGAACGCGCCGGTGACGTCCCCCGCCGCCGACGCCGACAGGAACCGGGCGTCGACCCCGCTGGTCACCGACAGCCGGGACAGGAACGCCGCCCGCGCCGCCGGGTCGGCGTCGATCCCGGCGACGACCTCCGCGGCCGACCGGTCCGGCGCCGCCGCGGCTGCCTCCGGGAAGCAACGGGCGACCGCTGCCATTGCCGCGTGTGAGGTCGCAGGCTCCCCCACCGGTTGCCGCTCGTAGTAGGACATGGTCGTGTCCGCCAGGGCCAGCCCCAGGTCGGCCAGCGTCTCCCGCAGGAGCGCGTACCCGTCCAGCACGAACTCCGCACCGCGCTCGACGACAGTCCGCGGGTCGCCGGGAACCAGCTCCTGCGACCACACCCGGCCACCGACGCGGTCGCGGGCCTCGAGGACCACCACATCGTGCCCGCGAGCGACCAGGTCGCTCGCGGCCCGCAGCCCGGCGAACCCGGCACCGACGACGAGGACGCGCATCTGCCCATCTTGTCGTGCCAAGGTGGCCCCATGGAGGCACGCCCCTTGTCGGCCGCCGAGCAGGTGGACCATCTGACCAACCGGATCGGTGACATCGACGCCGCGGGACCCGCCCTGCGCGCGGTGATCGAGACGAACCCGGACGCCATGGCGATCGCCATCGAGCGGGACGCGGAGCGACGTGACGGCAGGGTGCGCGGCCCGCTGCACGGCCGGCCCGTCCTGCTCAAGGACAACATCGACACCGGCGACGCCATGCTCACCTCGGCCGGCTCGCTGGCCCTGACCGCCAACCGGCCCCGTCAGGACGCACCGATCGCTGCCCGGCTGCGCGCGGCCGGAGCCGTGGTGCTGGGCAAGACGAACCTCAGCGAGTGGGCCAACATGCGGTCGCCCCACTCGTCCAGCGGTTGGAGCGCGCGGGGCGGCCAGACGCTCAACCCGTGGGACGTCACCCGAAGCCCGGGCGGGTCCTCGTCGGGGTCGGGCGCCGCGGTCGCCGCGGGACTCGCCCCGCTTGCCGTGGGAACCGAGACCGACGGCTCCATCGTGTGTCCGGCCTCCCTCAACGGCGTGGTCGGGCTGAAGCCGACGGTCGGGCTGCTGCCCGGCGCCGGCATCGTCCCGATCGCGCACAGCCAGGACACCGCCGGCCCGATGGCCCGGTCGGTGCGGGAGGTGGCCGCGCTGCTGGAGGTGCTGGCCGGCCGGCCCGGCTACACCGCCGCGTGCACCGACGATGCGGCCGCCGACGGGCTGGCCGGGGTGCGGATCGGCGTCGCGCGGACCTGCTTCGGCGACCATGGCGGGACCGACGCCGTGGCAGAGGCAGCGCTGTCCCTGCTGTCGGCCGCCGGCGCCGAGCTGGTCGACCCGGCGGACCTTCCCACCTTCCCCTCGTACGACGCCGGCGACGACGAGCTCACCGTCCTGCTGCACGAGCTGAAGCACGACCTGGAGGCCTATCTCGGCGACCGACCGGACGGGACGCCCCGCACGCTGGCCGAGCTCATCGCGTTCAACCGCAGCCACGCCGACCGTGAGCTCGCCTGGTTCGGACAGGAGTTCTTCGAGCAGGCGGCTGACCTCGGCGACCTGACGGCGCCGGCCTACGTCGAGGCGCGCGACCGGGGCCGACGACGCGCCGGCGCGGAGGGCATCGACGCGGTGGCGGCCGAGCACCGGCTCGACGTGTTCGTGGCGCCGGCGTTCTCACCGGCGTGGAAGATCGACCTGGTCAACGGCGACCAGATGACCGGCGGCAAGGCCACGACCGCCCCCGCGATCGCCGGCTACCCGATCCTGTCGGTTCCGATGGGGCTGGTGCACGGCCTGCCGGTCGGACTGGCGGTGTTCGGGCCGGCCGGCTGCGAGGCGATGCTGCTCCGGGTCGCCCACGTCGTGGAGCTCCGCCTCGGCCTGCTCCGGGATGGGGCGCTGGTGCCGCCGGTGTGACGGGTCAGCCGCGGTGGAGCTGACGGGCGGCCTCGGCCACCGAGCCGGACAGCGACGGGTAGACGGTGAAGGCGTCGGCAACCTGGTCGACGGTCAGTCCCAGCCGCACCGCGATCGACAACGGGTGGATGAGCTCGCTGGCACGCGGCGCGACGACGACTCCCCCCATGACGATCCCGGTCCCGGGGCGGCAGAAGATCTTCACGAACCCGTCGTCGATGGCCTGCATCTTCGCCCGGGCGTTGGTCGCCAGGGACAGCTTCACCGTCGCCGCCTGGACCTCGTCCGCCTCGACCTGGCGCTGGGACCACCCCACCGTGGCGATCTCGGGATCGGTGAAGACGTTGCTCGCCACGACCCGTAGGTCCAGGGGCTGCACCGCCTGGCCCAGGAGGTGGCGGATGGCGATGCGGCCCTGCATGGCTGCGACCGACGCCAGCATCAGGACTCCGGTGACGTCGCCCGCGGCATACACCCCAGGGCACGACGTCCGCGAGACGCGGTCCACGGTCACGAAGCCGCGGTCGTCGGTGACCACGCCCGCCTCGGCCAGTCCGAGGCCCTCGGTGTTCGGGATGGACCCAACCGCCATCAGCACGTGTGACCCCTGGAGGACGCGCCCGTCCTCGAGCCGCACGGCGACGCCGTCGCCGGTCCGCTGCGCGGCCACTGCGCGCGACCGACCGAGCACGGTCATCCCGCGCCGGGCGAAGACCTCCTCCAGCACCGTTGCGGCGTCGACGTCCTCACCCGGCAGCACCCGGTCCCGGGACGACACCAGCGTCACCGACGACCCGAGCGCCTGGTAGGCGCCGGCGAACTCGGCGCCGGTGACCCCGGAACCGACCACGATCAGCCGGTCCGGAAGCTCGCCCAGCTCGTACAGCTGCGTCCAGTTCAGGATCCGCTCACCGTCCGGCTCCGCATCGGCCAGCACCCGCGGGCGGGCGCCGGTGGCCACCAGGACGGCGTCCGCCGCCAGCGTCTCGCCACCGCCGGCCGTGAGCTCGGCGACGACCCGGTGCGGTCCGTCCAGTCGCGCCCGCCCGGCCAGCACCCGCACCCCGTCGTCGGCCAGGTGCCGGGCCACGTCGGCCGACTGGGCCGCCGCCAGCTCGCGCACCCGGCGGTTCACCACCCCCAGGTCGACGGTCGTGTCCCCCTCGAAGCGGACGCCGAGGGCTCGGGAGTCGACGACCTCGTCCATCACGTCGGCCACCGCGACCAGGGTCTTGCTGGGCACGCAGTCGGTGAGCACCGCCGAACCGCCGAGGCCGTCGGTCTCCACGAGGCTGACCTCGGCGCCGAGCTGCGCGGCCACCAGGGCGGCCTCGTACCCGCCGGGACCACCGCCGATGATCACCACGCTCGCCACGCGTGCATTCTGGCCTACCGGTCCCTCCGACTGCCCAGGTCCACCCCTACGCTTGGCGGCCATGGCGCTCTACGCCGCCTACGGCAGCAACATGGACCCCGAGCAGATGGCCGCCCGGGCCCCGCACTCGCCGATGACCGGTGCCGGGTGGCTCACCGGCTGGCGGCTCACCTTCGGCGGCGAGGACCTCGGCTGGGAGGGTGCCCTCGCCACCGTGGTCCCGGACGACGACGACCAGGTGTTCGTCGTGCTGTACGACCTGACGCGGGCCGACGAGCGCGCTCTCGACGGCTGGGAGGGCGGCCTCGGCCTGTACCGCAAGCTCCGCGTCCGTGTCCACGCTCTGGACGGTGACCGCAGGGCCTGGCTGTACGTGCTCGACGCCTGGGAGGGCGGGCTGCCCTCGGCCCGCTACCTGGGAATCATGGCCGACGCCGCCGAGGCGGCGGGCGCGCCGGACGACTACGTCCGCGACCTGCGCGGACGCCCCTGCCGGTCGGTCGGTCCCTGACCGTCGGGCAGTCCCCCGCAGCACCGGGCGGCGGCGGCTCAACCCGAGGTGGGTTCGCTACGATGAGTAGCCCATGGGTGCGGTCATGCGTGACGAAGTCCGGATCATCCGGCCGGCGGCCATCCTCGACGAGAGGGCGGCCTCCCGGGTTCTGGACGAGCTGAAGCGGCTCGACGTGTCGAACGGCGGGGTCTGGAACGCCACCTCGTCGCTGTGGCAGCGCTACGACCTGGAGTGGGACGGCCCGGGTGGGACCCGCGGCCGGGCCCGGCTGCTCGGCTCGGTCGCGGTGATGTACGACGCGCCGAACCGACACCAGATCACCATCTACAAGGTGACGATCACGCCGTTCGGCCTGGAGTCCGGCTGGGCGGTGGAGACCCTGACCGACGACGCCCTCACCTGGGCCGGCCTCACGCTCGACACCTGCCCGCGGGCCGAGCTGGGCGACCCGCCGGTGCGCGACCCGTTCCGGGCGGGCCTGGCCGACCTCCCCGAGACCTGACGCCCCGGGCGGTCCGGTCCGCCTCCTGCGAAGCCGGTTCGGACTGACGGCTGCGCCCGAGGATCGGTAGCGTGCAGAGCGTGACCGCCGACACCCCAGACCCCACCGACACCTCCGCCGATCCGACCCGGCTGGCCGCCGACGCTGCCCATGCGCTGCTCGCGGCCACCGGCTTCGACGGCTTCGACGTCGCGCTGGTCCTCGGGTCCGGGTGGCTTCCCGCAGCCGACGCCCTGGGCGCGCCCGAGGCGGAGCTGGCGTTCACCGCCCTCCCCGGCTTCGCGCCCCCCGCGGTCGAGGGGCACTCCGGGCGCCTTCGCGCCCTGCGCGTCGACGGTCGACGCGTCCTGGTGATGCTGGGCCGCACCCACCTGTACGAGGGTCGCGGCACCGAGGCTGTTGCCCACGGCGTCCGCACCGCGGCCGCCGCAGGGTGCCGCGTCGTCGTCCTCACCAACGGCTGCGGCAGCCTTCGGCCGGAGTGGTCACCGGGCACTCCCGTGCTGATCAGCGACCACCTCAACCTGACCCACGCCTCCCCCCTGCGGGGGGCCACCTTCGTCGACCTCACCGACCTGTACAGCCCTCGCCTGCGCGACCTGTGCCGCCAGATCGACCCCACGCTCGACGAGGGTGTGTACGCCCAGCTGCGCGGGCCCCAGTACGAGACCCCGGCCGAGATCCGCATGCTCCGCACCGTCGGTGCCGACCTCGTGGGCATGTCCACCACGCTGGAGGCCATCGCGGCACGCGAGGCCGGCCTCGAGGTCCTCGGCGTCTCGCTGGTCACGAACGCGGCCGCCGGGATGACCGGCGAGCCGCTCAACCACCTGGAGGTCCTCCAGGCCGGCCAGGCGGCGGCGGCCCGCATGGGGGCCCTGCTCCGCCAGGTGGTGGCGCAGGCGTGACCTCGGTGCCGGGCGAGCTGACAACCCGGGTCCGGTCCTGGCTGGCTGACGACCCGGACCCGCGGACCAGGGACGAGCTGGCACAGCTCGTCGAGTCGGCGCAGTCCGACCAGACGGCGGCCGCCGACCTCG
>Ga0224505_10002593_pt1 | contig 10528 bp, 9 predicted proteins | sample SF_Jan12_sed_USG_FD_169102 | JGI IMG/M metagenome (GOLD analysis project Ga0224505, IMG submission 169102) | Sediment microbial communities from San Francisco Bay, California, United States - SF_Jan12_sed_USGS_4_1 | ecosystem: Environmental > Aquatic > Marine > Sediment | place: USA: California...
CGGCGATCCACGAGACAACAAACCCGGGCAGCGGATTGTCATTCCTGAGCACCCCTCGCAGATAGCCGTTGTTGACGTGGATCTCGAGCATGTGCGGCGCTCCTATGTGCGTCATGCGTTGGAAGCGGTTCACGGTGAACAACCAATGAGCGAAATTGATCTGGATTTTTTAGCCGCGGAGACACGCAGCAGCCGCGCCTATGTTAAGGAGGCCGTGAATGAATGGCATCGAACGACCTGATGATTTTGAGTCGCGTCGGGCCCACCTGCGGAAGCTGGCAGACTCCGAACTGCACGCCTATTTCTGGGAACTGGCGGAAAAGATCGTTGATCCCCTGATCGATGAAGCTAGAACTCACACCACGCCTTCCATCGAGCGGGCGGTCCTGTTGCGGATGGGCTTTTCAAGTTTCGAAGCCAAGGCGTTGGTGGACCAGATGCGGGGACGTGGTCTTCTTGGGCACGGGGCAGGACATTTGGTTTTGAACCTAGCAACCGCCAGAAACCTCTCAGTTCGTGCAGCAGGGGAAGCGCTTTTAGATGGTCACCATTGGGAGGTGCTATCGACATGAAATTATCTCCCGATCAAAAGCTTGATATCCGTGAGGTCCTCAAAGACCTTGCCTTGTACCGGCCGAGGCGAAAGGGATGGATTTGGCGTCAGCCAATTACCGATCACCAGGTCGGGCCGTTTATTCTGAAGGATACTTCAAAGAATCTGAAGAACTCGGTTCCGCTCCCGGCGGCTCATGCCTTTGAGAATATGGATCCCCAATGTGCTGTGGTGGTCACGACAGAGATTGCATCAGGGCGTTTCGAAGACGATCTGCGGCGCATGCGAATGGTGGCCTGGCACGGTGCCGATCACATCATGGTGATTCGGACAACGGGACAATCCCATATTGACGGGCTCATCGAGGGCACGCCCGAAGGCGTCGGGGGGATACCGGTTACCCGCAAGCAGATCCGTGCCACGCGCAAAGCGCTGGATGCCATTGAGGAGGAGGTGGGACGACCGATCAATTTCCACTCGTATGTGAGCGGCCGGGCCGGTCCCGAAATGGCCGTCTTATTTGTGGAGGAAGGGGTAAATGGGGCCCATCAGGATCCGCAGTACAACATCCTCTATCGTGATATCAATATGCACCGCTCGTTCGTGGATGCGGCTGAAGCCAAGAGGATCTTGGCGGATGGGGCGATTCTTCAACTGGATGGTGCGCACAATGCCAATGCCACGGCCAAAGAAGCCTGGAAAGTTACGCCTGAACTTTTTGTCCAGCATGCCATCAATAGTGCGTTCTCCCGAGCGGTGGGGATGAAAAAATCTTACATCGCTCTCTCCACCGTTCCACCAACGGCGCCCCCTGCACCCAAGATGCGTTTGGATTTGACCTATGCCGTGGCGCTTCGTGAGATATTTGAAGGGTATACCTTCCGGGCACAGCAAAATACCCGGTACATGGAAACCGACACCATGGAAACGACTGTGACCCATGTGCTGGACACGCTGATCTCCCGGCTCACTCCGACGAACATTCAAAGCACGATCACACCTGACGAGGGACGCAATATTCCCTGGCATTACAATAATGTGGCCGGCGTGAATACGGCACGACAAACGTTCATGGGACTGGATGGGCTGGACGACCTTCTCACGCTGCGTGAAGAGGGGAAGTGGCGGGAGGAGGCACGCAACCTTAAAGAACGCGCGGTCCTCTTTTTGGAAGAAATCCTGAAGGGGGGAGGATATTATGCCGCCGTTGCAGCCGGACAATTCGTCGACTCCGGGTTTTTCCCGGAACGAAAGGGAGATGGCATTGTCCGTCTTCCCGATAAAGGTGATGATGCCGATACCGTCATCCCGCGGGCTTCCGACTACGGAGCTCCTGTGTGCAGTCACTTTGGCGACAATATCTACACCTCCGAGAATGGGAAGGCCTGCGAGGCGTATGGAGGATGTACGCTCTGTGATCCTTCCAAGATCCGATACATCGACGAAATCGATTCCGAAGACAATGTGGAAACACGTTTAAGCAAACCTCTGGCGGACCTGGCGGCGGGAAAACTTAGCCCGGAAGTTGAGAAACATGCCGACGGTGTGGTGTGTGTGACCATTTTTGTGCCGGATAATCCCGAGATAGCTGAAGCAGCGGCCATTGAAATGGCCAAGCACATGGGACTGACTCATCTGGAGGTCATCAGCCGACGGGTCATGCATCCGGCTGAAGGCAGTGTGTTTGAAATCAAAGGCGTGCTTCAGGTGGAAATCAATAAGCATGAGCTGTCGCTGACTGTTCCAGAGCAACCCTTGGCTGATAAAGAGATTGAAGCGTGGGTGCGACCGCGGCGTTTGCACATTGTGGCAGCGACGGTTGGGGAGGATGAGCACTCCGTGGGGCTCCATGAAATTCTTGATATTAAACATGGCGGGATTGAAAAGTATGGATTCTTGTGTCATGACCTGGGAACTTCAGTCACGATTGAGCGGCTTCTTGATGCTGCCATGGAATACCAGGCCTGCGCCATTTTGATCTCCACCATCGTCACGCATGCTCATGTTCATGAACAGCACATGGAGCGTCTCCAGAAGCTGGCTACTCAACGGAGAGTGCGGGATCGCCTGGTGTTACTGGCTGGAGGAACGCAGGTCACTGACGAACTGGCCCGGACATGTGGTATGGATGGCGGGTTCGGGCGAGGGACGACTGGCCGGGACGTGGCGAGTTTCCTCGTGCGCACGCTGCGTCAAAAGGAGGTCAAATAGACACGCCTTGGCCTCTCCCTACCTGACGATCGACCTCAACAAAATCGAACATAATAGCCGGACAATCGTCAGCGTGTGTCAGTCGCACGGAATTAGTGTCACCGGTGTGACTAAGGGCGTCTGTGGTCAACCGGAAGTGGCCAAAGCCATGCTGCGCGGCGGTGTCTCGTCTCTGGCCGACTCCCGTATGGAAAATATCCACCGTCTACAGGCAGCGGGGATTCACACTCGCTACATGCTATTGCGCCTTCCCCCGTTGTCGGAGGTCGAGGAGGTCGTGGGGACGATCGATGTCAGTGTGAACTCGGAGATTGCCGTGGCGGAAGCCTTGTCGCAAGCTGCCTGCCGTCGTGGCATGGTGCATGACGTGATGTTGATGGTTGAGCTGGGTGATTTGCGTGAAGGCATTCCACCGGACCAACTCCTTCCCTTTGTCCGTGCCGCCATGCAGCTTTCCGGTATCCGTATTCAAGGAATTGGAACCAATCTGGCGTGCTTCGGAGGTGTCGTGCCGAGCACTGACAACATGGCGCGACTCGTCGAGCTGGCCACCGCAGTGGAGGAACTTGTCGGGTACCGTCTTGAGTGGATCTCAGGTATGAACTCAAGCGGGCTTGATCTTCTCGTGGCTGGAGAGACTCCGATGCGGATCAACCATGCACGGATAGGGGAGGCCATCCTCTTGGGGCGCGAGACGGTGCATCGCCGGCCATGGCCAGGTACCTTTCAGGATGCCTTTCTTCTGCATGCTGAAATTCTGGAGCTCAAGAAAAAACCCTCATTGCCAGTGGGCACACGAAGCGAGGATGCCTTTGGGGAGTTGCCTGAGTATCAGGATCGTGGGGAAATGATCCGGGCGCTCTTGAATGTAGGACGAGAAGATGTGGTGATCGAAGGGATGACACCCCTTGATTCACAGGTCACAATTGTGGGTGCTTCGAGCGGGTATCTTGTCGTCGATGTGACCCGAACAGACACCGCGTATGGTGTGGGAGATGAGCTGATTTTTTCCCTCAACTATGCCGCTCTCCTTCGGGTTTCAACGTCAGAGTACGTCAAAAAACGACCGTTTCAAGCCGGTGTCCGGTCAAGCGATGCATGACAGACCAATGTCTGAGCAGTCCATTCGTCTGACGAAAGCCTTCGTCAACCTTCATCATCTCACGCACAATATGCGTCTGCTTCAGGAACTCGTCGGGAGCCGTCAATTGTGGCCCTGTATTAAGGCCGATGCGTATGGACACGGGGCGACCATCATTGCCCGCCACCTGACGAGTTTGGGGTACACGACCTTCGGTATTGCTGACTTCGAAGAAGGCATGGCTCTGGTCCAGGAAGGCATTCAGGCTACCTATATTGTGCTTTCGGAACCCCTTCCTGAACATGCCCCGGCGCTTGTCGCCCACAGTTTTGAATCGACCATTTCCACCTTCGACATGGCAGAGGCTCTGGCCCGGGAGGCGGAAAGGGTAGGGAAACGGATCGCCGTGCATGTGAAGGTGGACACAGGAATGGGACGGTTGGGCTTACAGCCGGACTCCGTCCGGAATTTTCTAGAGCACTGCCAGGCATTTCCGGCGCTGCACATCAGGGGCATCATGAGCCATTTTCCGCGTGCCGACGAACGGGATAAGGAGTACTCCTTAGAACAACTAGGCCGTTTCCGCCAGGTTCTGGCAGGAACCCAGGGGTATGGAATCGAGGTTCGGCACATGGCTAACAGCGCGGCGATTTTTGATCTACCTGATTCCTACTTTGATGCCGCACGGCCTGGGATTGCGATCTACGGCCTTCACCCCTCGCGCGAGATTGCCAATTCCCGGGTCAATGAACTGAAACCCGTTCTGGAATGGAAAACCCGCATCGTGTTTCTCAAGGAAGTGCCGGCCGGCATGGGATTAAGTTATGGGCATGCCTACCACACTAAGAGGCAGTCATTGATTGCCACTGTGCCAGTGGGATATGGGGATGGCTTGAGCCGGAATCTTTCCAATCATTGCACGATGTTGGTTCACGGGGTTCGCTGTCGCCAGGTGGGGCGTATCACGATGGATTTGACACTGTTGGACGTGACAGCTCTCCGTGGCAAAGTTCAGCAGGGCGACGAGGTTGTGATCATCGGCCGCCAAGGCGCTGAAGAAGTGACGGCGGATGAGCTGGCCCAGAAGCTGGGGACCATTAATTACGAGATTGTCACCTGTATTTCACACCGTGTTCCGCGTATACCAATCTCGTAAGATAGAGAAATCAGGCCGTGAATAGGTAAATGGGGCCCTAATCCTCATTTCCCCGGCGGGTTTCCATACGATAACCTCGACAATTATAATAAGTGTGTTGGTAAGGGAATCACCCTCATAGGAGATTGAGGCTTTTTCCGTTGATGTGTGAATGATGGCCGGGGGAAAAGGAGAATGCAAGGGAAACACGATGAAAATTGACACCAAAAGAAATCCTTTTACCTCTTCAGGGCTGAGAGAACACAGGTTAATGTCGTGAAGAAACGTATCCTTCTTGTCGATGACCATCAGTTAGCCAGGGGAGCCTTGAAGCTGTTCCTTGAGACGCAGGGCTATTATGTTGAAGAAGCCGAAAATGGGGCAGAAGGATTGGCGGCCATTGAACAAGGCCGCACATTTGATCTCGTGATTTCTGATAATCAAATGCCTGTGATGACCGGAATAGAACTTATTCAACACCTCGCTCAGCGGTCCTATCTTTCTTCCCATCCCCTAATCCTTTACTCCGGGAATCTCACTCCGGAATTAGAACAGCAGGCCCATGATCTGGGCGTGTCTGCGGTTCTCTCGAAACCGTATAATTTCACCGAACTCCTCGCCTTCATCCATCAAGTGTGTGAACCCCCAAATCCTTGATTCTCCTGGATCTTTCACGGAGCACTATCGGGGGATTCTCCACGGTTATGGATGGCCCAGGAGAGAGAAGTTTCCTGTGGTGGGGCTTTCTATGAATTTGTAAAAACTTTGGTTGACAGGAGGGACCGGACAAACTGCTATCCGATCGGAAGGTGGACAAGGTCTTTTTTCTTTGCTTGATCCTTTAGTTTCTAAGGGGTAAGGTGCATCGGCATGAAATTCATGTTGCATCATCTGACTGGAAGTCTAAGGGGTCAAACCCAATATTTTGATGCAGACTCCCTCCGTTTCGGGACTGGAAACGACTGCGATGTGCGATTCGATGCGACAGGGGATCGACAAGTCGCTCTCTCTCATGCCGAGTTGGCTCTTCATGATCATTCTCCCATTCTTCGTGATCTGACCGGACAGCACGCCCTCTTTATCAATAATCGGCAGACTGGGCAGGCGGCCTTGCACGATGCCGATCTGATTCAACTTGGTGATCATGGCCCGCTGTTACGATTCCGGGTGCTCCCTGATCAGTCGGATGGGAGAAAGCCCTGGCGCTATATCGTCGAGGATTCACAGGATATTGTGGTCCGAACTCCGCATCGGGCGTACACCTCACTGTTTTATCTTGGGCGGCACGTGATAAGTGATATTGCCCGGTATGGTTCACCGACGGCAAAAATGGTCGCTCTTCTCTTGGGCTTGTTGCCCATTCTTTTGATTGGAATCTTGAGTGTGAGTGTGTATTACGAGTACCAGGCTGCCGAGGTCGCCAGGCAAAAAGTCGCCGATCTGGTCAGTCAGGTGGAAACGGGGCGACTGAGCCAAGACGAACTTGAATCACGGGTTGCCCTGGAACGTGAAGTGAGGATCAAGCTGCAACAGGAGCAGGAGGAATTGAAGGCCAATTTGAAAGCGGCCTTCGAAAATCGACAGGCCCTACGCCAGTCTCAGGAAGAGCTCCGAGAGATTCAAAAGCAATTGAACGAATTGGAAAGTGAACAGCGGTTTGCGGAAGAAGTGATTCAACGATTTCAGGGTGGGGTCGGATTTTTACAGGGGGGCTATGGGATTGTTGAAAAAGGAACCGGGCGTCCACTTCGCTATCAGGAGTACAGTCAAGAGCGTGGACCTTTACTTGATGAAAACGGAGTGCCGTTGCTGACTCTTGAGGGGAGCACGCCGGTCGTGATTATCTTTTTTTCGGGAACCGGTTTGCTCATTGATCAGAAGGGGACCGTGTTGACCAACCGGCATTTGGTGCGGATGTGGGAAGCCTATGAGCCGGTGAAAGCCATTTTGGAAAAGGGTTTTGAGGCATCCGTGGAATTCCTGCGTATTTTTTTCCCAGGGTCTAAAGAGTTTTATGAATTGAAAGAGGTGTTGATTTCTCAGGACAATGATTTTGCCATTCTCCGGACCACCCGTCCACCGAAAGGACATCCCCCCCTCCCATTGGCTTCAGCCGATCATCCGATTCGCGTTGGAGAACCGGTTATTATCATGAGTTACCCGGGGACTCTTGACAGTATTCTGAGTCGGTTATCGCGAACCGTCGGTGAGCAGATCGTCAGCCAGGTTGGCGGGGATCCGGTGGCCCTTCCTGAAAGACTGGCCACCGAGGGGTTGATCCGGCCGCTCGCCACCCATGGGCATGTGTCGGATGTGTCCAAAGATGTCGTGACCTTCGAGGCGCGGTCTTCCCAAGGCAGCAGTGGAGGGGCGGTCTTAAACCGTGAGGGCCTGGTTATTGCCGTCAACCATTCCGGGCTAAGAGGTATGGGCGGCATCAACCTTGGAGTGCCCATCCATGTAATCAGAGAACAGTTGAAGCGGTTGGGCTTAACGCCATCTGGAAAACTGTAGACTAATTTGAGTCTGAAGTATCCGTAGCCGGTATCGTTCCAGTGCCATGAAAATTCTTCTTGCCGTCGACGCATCTCCACATTCCAAGCATGCCGTGCAGATGGTGAAAAATCTGTCTGCACTCGTGCATCTATCCATTCTCTATGTAGTGGATGTCCCTTCCTTGAAACATGCCTATCTTTCCTCGGAATGTTCAGAAAAAGACTTTGAGGGGTATCGGCAGGAGGTGGCCCGTCTTTCCCAACATATCCTCCATGAAACGCGTGACGAATTGCTCTCTTCCGTGCACGAGATACAATTAATCGCTGATAATGGGGATCCTGCGGAAAGTATTATCCAAACTGCTGAGGAACATGACGTGGGTTTAATTCTGCTCGGGCATCGGGGTATGACGCCGTCCTCCACCTTTCTTCTGGGGGGCGTCTCGCAAAAAGTCGCCACCTATGCGCCATGTTCGGTGTTGATCTGTAAAAAACCGGTGCCCGTTCTTGATCGCATATTGCTGGCAGTGGATGGATCGGATGCTTCAAAACATGCTGCCCAATTTTTAGGAAAATTACCATTTAAAGGACCACTGCATCTGATGATTGAGATGGTGTGGGACCCCCCTCCTTCCAGTCTGTTGGCCTCCGTCGCTCAATCCTCAGTTGTTTCCCCCAAAGCTTCATCGGCCAAAAATAAGGGGGAAACCTTTTTGCGTGAGGTCGCTGAGCCGTTTCAGAAAGGACCCTATGAGGTGGAATTTGAATGGAAATGTGGCGACCCTCCGTTGGCCATCCTCGAATCAGCCAAACAGCATAATGTTCAAATGATTGTGGTGGGGGCTCGCGGATTGAAAGGGATCAAGCGGTTTCTGCTCGGGAGCGTCTCGCAAAAAATTCTCACGCATGCGCCCTGTTCTGTCCTGATTGTTCGCTGAAGATAGAGGAAGGGGGGCTTAGCCGGAATTTGTGGATCTCATTCTTCTGAAAGTAACGATGCACCTGAAATTCAAGCAGCAAAAACTAATCGATATAAACAGAGGGAAAAGCCTTGGTAGAGAAAAAGGAGACAGTCGGAACTGTCTCCTTTTTTCTGACAACTTCAGGTTCGCCGGGTATCTGGTTCAATTCTTACAAAACGCTGCACGTCCTAATGATTTATGAAGAGCTGGTTTTTAAACTGCCTCAAAGGCGTTTAAAAGGTGCTTCCTTGTGTCCGTGGCGGATTCGTGGGACTGGTTGTAGTTCCGCCTCCTCCCTTGCAGCCGCATATCACGGTTTTTTCGGCGCCTCCTTCTTTGCATGCGCAAAACCGCCCCTCCCCCGGTGTTCCACAAGGCTTTTCAATCTCTGAGCAGCTCCGTGTTCCGACCGGCTTTGGTTTTTTCTTGGTTTTGTCCTTTCCCTTTTGCACCGTAGGACCCGAGGTGAAGGTTGGCTCAATACTTGATCCCGCCTTATGGATGGCAGGGCTCATGCTTGAGGGATCAATATTGGCTCCTGCTTGTTCTGCCGCAGAACCCACGCTTGGGACAATAATAAAGCTCGAGAAAGCCAGTGCCAGAAACAGTAGTGTAGTGTTGTAATTATTACGCATAGGCCGTAATTTCCTCCCCCCTGTGAAATACCGTTATTAAAAATAGCCTACCCCTCGGCTAGGGACACTTTGCGTTCTTCAACAAGATTGCCAAAAAATTCATCCATCATCTTTTATGAAGAGAAGGTAATAATCTCAGCTTGGTTGGCTGTTTTTCAATCCCTAAAATTGGGAAGAATCCAAATTTTGACATTCTGAGACTGCGTATCCTTGAGGAAAGAGGATGAAGGGTTCACCAGATGTTCATGCTGTATCTACCTGAGACAGGTGATCGTGCATCTGCTTAGGGTCTGCCGGTGAGGCTGGTAAGAAAGCCTCCACAGCTGAATATTTCGTCCGTAAAGACGGGGGAAGACCACTTCCAACTCAGCCTCGAACTAGTTTAGATTGACACCGATGATCGGGAATAGAAGGAGGAAATGGCCATGCATATGAAGTGGAAAACAGAGGATGGTGGTTGGAGTCCTTATCTCGCTGGATCTTTAGTCGGCCTTCTGGCCATTGCTTCGGTGTATGCGACCACCGAGTGGATGGGGGCAACCAACTACTTGGGCGCGTCGACGACTTTCGTGCGTGCGGCAGGCATGCTTGAACGCACGGTGGTTCCGGAGCATGTCACAGCCAATGAGTACTTTACCAAGGAGAAGGTCCGCGTTGATTGGCAATTCATGTTGGTTCTCGGCATCTTCTTTGGGGCGCTGATCTCCTCAGTGACCGATCGAAGCTTCAAGCTGGAACGTCTTCCACCGGTATGGGAACAGCGCTTTGGTCCCTCTCTCACAAAACGGGCGATGGGAGCCATCCTGGGAGGCATGATTGCCATGATCGGCGTGCGAATGGCAGACGGCTGTCCATCCGGACATGGCCTGAGCGGAATAATGCAGCTCTCGGTCAGCGGATTGAGCGCCATGACCATGTTCTTCGGAGTCGGGGTGTTGGTTGCCGTTCTCGTCTATGGAAGGAGGGCATCATGAGTATCGATCAGGGGCTGGGACTCATGACAGGTATACTGTTTGGATTTCTCTTACAGAAAGGTCGCGTGTTGCGCTTTGAAAGACAAGTGGGCGCCATGCTGCTGAAGGATATGACGATCTTGAAGTTTATGCTGTCTGCGATTCTCGTCGGCATGGTCGGAATAACCCTGCTGACGGATTCCGGGATGGCCGCCCTTCGCCATAAGCCGATGAATCTCGGTGCCGTGGTGCTTGGAGGCGCTTTATTCGGAGCCGGGTGGGCGGTGATGGGGTATTGCCCCGGTACGTCGATCGGTGCGTTGGGCGAAGGGCGATGGCATGCGGTTTTCGCTGTTGTGGGAATGCTGATGGGAGCAGCCCTTTATGCGGAACTCTATCCCTTCTTCCAAACAACGGTTCTGGCGTGGAAAGATTTCGGCAAGATTGGAGTGCCGGAAACCCTGGGGATTTCAGCATGGGTCATCATTCCAATGTTCTGGGTA
>Ga0224505_10002594_pt1 | contig 10527 bp, 8 predicted proteins | sample SF_Jan12_sed_USG_FD_169102 | JGI IMG/M metagenome (GOLD analysis project Ga0224505, IMG submission 169102) | Sediment microbial communities from San Francisco Bay, California, United States - SF_Jan12_sed_USGS_4_1 | ecosystem: Environmental > Aquatic > Marine > Sediment | place: USA: California...
AGGTCAGCGACCACGCCTGCTTTGCCCGCGTGCCGCAGGGCGACCGCGTCGTGCACGCGGCCGACCTGCTGCCGATCGCGTTCACGCCGGCCGCGCTGGACATCCTGGCGGCCAACGTGCAGCGCGTGCAGGACCGGCTGCGCCGGCCGATCGCGGTCGAGAACCTGGCGGCTTACCTGGCCTGGGCCGACGACGCCATGCCGGAGCCCGAGTTCTTCAATGCACTGCTGCGCCGCACCGGCTGCCGGCTGCTGCTGGACGTCAACAACCTGGTGGTCAATGCGTTCAACGAGGGCGCCGATCCGGTCGCCGCGGCTTGTGCCTGGGTCGATGCGATCGACGCGCCGTCGGTGGCCGAGATCCACCTGGCCGGTTACAGCGAACAAGAGGCCATCGTCATCGACGATCACGGCAGCCGGGTGCGCGCGCCGGTGTGGCAGGTCTACGCGCACGCGGTACGCCGCGTCGGCCCGGTGCCGACCCTGGTCGAATGGGACACCGACCTGCCGCCGCTGGCGGTGCTGCTGGACGAGGCGGCACAGGCCGACCGCCTGGCCTGCCGATGAGCGCCGATGCCGCGCGCGAAGCGGAACGCCAGCGCGTGCTGCTGCAGGCCGTTCAAGGCGACGCCGGCGCGCTGGCCGCCTGGCTGCGCACCGCGCCGGCGCGCCAGGCGCGGGCGCTGCAGGCCTACCAGGCGCACGCCGGCGCGCAGGCCGAGCGCGCCCTGGCCGCGGCCTACCCGACCGTGCAGCAGGTGGTCGGCGGCGAGACCTTTGCGGCGCTGGCGCGTCGCTACGGGCGACACGCGCCGGCGGCGCGCGGCGACCTGGCCGAGTGGGGCGCCACGCTGCCGTCGTTCCTGCGGGCCGATGCGGCGCTGGCCGACGAACCCTACCTGCCCGATCTGGCGCGCGTCGACTGGGCCGTGCACCGGGCGCAGACGGCCGTTGATGCCGCACCCGATCCCGCCAGCCTGCGCCGTCTGGCCGAGGAGGACGCGGCGGGCCTGACCCTGAAGCCGGCCCCCGGCGCGGCGCTGGTCGACAGCCGCCACCCGGTGGCGACGATCTGGCGGGCCCACCGCAGCGCCGCCGCCGATCGCTTCGCGCCGGCGCGCGCCGCGCTGGCGGCCGCGCAGGCCGAAGCCGCTCTCGTCTGGCGCCGCGGCTGGCGCGTGGCGGTGGCCGCCGTCGCCCCGGCGGACACGGCCTTCGTGCAGGCGTGGCTGGCCGGCGAGGCGCTCGGCGCCGCGCTCGACCAGGCCGATGCCGCCTTCGACTTCGGCCCGTGGCTGCAGCGCGCCGTCGGCGAAGGCTGGCTGCTGGGCGTGTGCGATGCGTAGAAACCGCCGCCGTCCACCGGCGCGCCACCCAGCGGGCGGACACGAGCCGCGGCGCGCCGCGCGCCATTCGCGTCGGCTATCGTCCGGCCGCCCCCACTGACATGACGATGATGCTGACACGACGCCACCTCCTGCTGGCGGCCTGCGCCCCGCTCGGCCTGCGCCCGGCGTGGGCGCAGGCCGCCTGGGCCGCCATCGAGTCGGCGGCACGCGGCCAGACGGTGTACTTCAACGCCTGGGGCGGCAGCGAGCGCATCAACGCCTACATCCGGTGGGCCGGGTCGGAACTCCGGCGCCTGCACGGCGTGGCGCTGGAGCACGTCAAGCTGGCCGACACCGCCGAGATGGTGCGCCGGGTGCGCGCCGAGAAGGCGGCCGGGCGCAGCGACGGCTCGGCCGACCTGGTCTGGATCAACGGCGAGAACTTCCTGGCCATGAAGCGCGAGGGCCTGCTGTTCGGGCCGTTCGCCGAGGCGCTGCCCAACTACCGCTACGTCGACATCGATGGCAAGCCGACCACCCGCATCGACTTCGCCGAGCCGGTGGACGGGATGGAGGCGGCCTGGGGCATGGCGCAGCTGACCTTCTACGTCGACGCTGCGCGAGCGCCGCTGCCGCAGCCCACCGGCGTCGCCGGCCTGCTGGACTGGTGCCGCGCGCAGCCGGGGCGCTTCAGCTACCCCAAGCCGCCGCAGTTCATCGGCACGACGTTCCTCAAGCAGGTGCTGGCGGAACTGGGCGGCGACCGCGCCGCGCTGGCCCGGCCTTACACGGCCGAGGCCTTCGCGCGCCTGACGCCGCCGCTTTGGACCGCGTTGGACCGGCTGCACCCGCACCTGTGGCGCGGCGGCCTGCAGTTCCCGGCCAGCCCGGGCGCCCTGCGCCAGATGGTGTCCGACGGTGAGCTCGCGATGGGCCTGACCTTCAACCCGAACGAGGCCGCCAACGAGATTGCCGCCCAGACGCTGCCACCCACGGTGACCAGCTTCCAGCCCCGTGCCGGCAGCATCGGCAACACGCACTTCGTGGCGATTCCGTTCAATGCCCGTGCCAGCGCGGGTGCGCAGGTGGCGGCCAACTTCCTGCAGTCGCCGCTGGCGCAGGCCCGCAAGGCCGACATCCGCCACTGGGGCGACCCGACCGTGCTGGCGCTGGACAAGCTGGGCCCGGCCGACCGGGCCCTGTTCTCCGCCAGCGCCGGGGCCCCGGGCATGGTGCGCGAGCCGGCCCCGGTCTGGCCGGAGCCGCACGGCAGCTGGGTCGAGCCGCTGGAGGCGGAATGGCTGCGCCGTTACGGCTGAGGTGGCGCAAGCCCACGTGCTGAGCGCTGGCGTCCGAGGCGGGCAGGCGCTGGCGCGCGTCGCTGCCGGACTGCTGTTCGCGCTGCCGCTGGCGGCGGCGGTGCCGCTGGCGCTGCACGAGGCCGCGGACGCGGGCGCCTGGCGGGCCCTGGCGTCGGACCCGCAGACGCTGCCGGCCGCCTGGCTGGCCCTGTCGAGCGCCGTGCTCGGCACGGCGATCGCGGCCGCGCTTGCCCTGTGGCTGACGACGGCGCTGCACGGCAGCCCTGCCTGGCAGCGCCTGAGCGCAGCGCTGGCGCCGATGCTGGCGCTGCCGCACGCCGCCTTCGCGATCGGCCTGGCCTGGCTGGTGGCGCCCACCGGCGCCATCGCACGCGCGCTCGCGGCGCTGCTCGGATGGCAGGCGCCGCCACCATGGCAGAGCGTGAACGACCCCTGGGCGCTGGGCCTGACGGCGGTGCTGGTCTTCAAGGAACTGCCCTTCATCCTGTGGAACATGGCGGCGCTGCTGGCGCGGCCCGAGGTGGCGGCCGACATCGAGCGCCAGGTGGCCGTGGCCCGCACCATGGGCTACGACCGGCGCAGCTGGTGGTGGCGCGTGGGCTGGCCGCAGTGGTCGCCGCGCCTGGCGTGGCCGCTGCTGGCGGTGCTGGCCTACGCACTGACGGTGGTGGACCTGGGGCTGATCATCGGCCCGGGTTCGCCGCCGACGCTGGCGGTGCTGGCCTACGCCGACCTGCAAGCCGGCAGCCCGGCGCGCAACGCCCGCGGCGCCGCGGCCACGGTGCTGCTGGCCCTGTTGCTGGCCTGCACGGTCGCCGCGGTGGCGGTGGCCTGGCGGGTGGGCGCAGCCGCCTGGCGCCGCGCTGCGACGCGCGGGCGTCGGCCGGCGCCGGCCCGCCACGGCAGCGCGGGGGCGGGATGGGCGGCGCCGGCACTGCAGGTCGTGTACGCGCTGGTGGGGGTCACGCTGCTCGTGCTCAGCGTGGCCGGTGTCTGGACCTTTCCGGCGGCCTGGCCGCAGAGCCTGACGCTGGAGGCCTGGCGCCAGGTTCACGCCGCGGCCGACTCCGTCGGCTTCACGGCCGCGCTGGCGGCGTCGGCGTCGCTGGCGGCGCTGGTGCTCACGGTGGCCTGGCTGGAGGCCACGCCGCCGCGCTGGGACCGCCGGGCGAGCGTGCTCGTGCTGGCGCCGCTGGTGCTGCCACCCCTGCTGCTGATGGCCGGGCTGTACCAGGGCGCGCTGTACCTGCGGCTGGACGGCTCCTGGCTGGGCCTGGCATGGGTGCACACCCTGGTCGTGCTGCCCTACAGCTTCATCACGCTGCAGCCGGCCTGGCGCAGCTTCGACCCGCGCTATGAGCCGGTGGCGCTGGCCCTCGGGCGGCGCCGCTGGGCCTTCTGGTGGCGCGTGAAGTGGCCGCTGCTGGCCGCCCCGCTGGCGGCGTCGGCGGCGGTGGGCTTTGCCGTCAGCGTGGCGCAGTTCCTGGCCACGCAGTTCCTCGGCGCCGGGCGCCACGCCACCGTCACCACCGAAGCCGTCACGCTGGCCAGCGGCGGCCAGCGCACGTTGGCGGCTGCCTTTGCCCTGCTGCAGGCGCTGTTGCCACTGGCCGGTTTCGCAGCCGCCGCATGGGTGCGGCGCCGGACAATGCACCGATGAGCCTGGCGCTGCACTCGGTGACAATCGCCTTGCACGACCGCGTGCTGGTGCCGCCGCTGAGCGCCACCGTGGCGGACGGCGAGGTGCTGGTGGTGATGGGCGCCAGCGGCTCGGGCAAGAGTTCGCTGCTGTCGTACCTGGCCGGGCTGCTGGTGCCGCCCTTGCAGGGCGCAGGGCGCGTGCTGCTGGGCGGGCGCGACATCACGCCCCTGCCGGTGGAGCAGCGCCGTGTCGGCCTGCTGTTCCAGGACGACCTGCTGTTCCCGCACCTGAGCGTGCGCGACAACCTGCTGTTCGCACTGCCCGCCGGCCGCCGTGCCGACCGGCTTGCGGCGGCCGAGGCCGCGATCGCCGAAGCCGAGCTGCCCGGGCTGGGCGACCGCCGGCCGTCGCAACTGTCGGGCGGCCAGCGCGCACGCGTGTCGCTGCTGCGCGCCCTGCTGGCCGACCCGCAGGCGCTGCTGCTGGACGAGCCGTTTTCCAAGCTCGACACCGCGTTGCGCGAGCGCATGCGCGAATTCACGTGGCGCGAACTGCGGCAGCGTGCGGTGCCTGCGGTGCTGGTCACGCACGATCGCGACGACGCGCCTGCCGGCGCCACGGTGGTCGAGTTGCCGCCGCATGCTTGACCGGCTGGCGATCGCGGCGCTCAAGCCGGCGCTGGACGCGGCGGCGGCCCGGCTGGTGCGCGCCGGTGTCGGCGCCGACGGGGTGACGCTGGCCGGTTTTGCGCTTGGCATGGCGGCGGCCGCCGCGATCGCACTGCAGCGGCCGCTGGCCGGGCTGGTGCTGCTGCTGGCGAGCCGCCTGTGCGACGGGCTGGATGGCGCGGTGGCGCGCCTGACCCGGCCCACCGACGCCGGCGCCTTCCTGGACATCTCGCTCGACTTCCTCTTCTACGCCGGCATGCCGCTGGCCTTTGCCCTGGCCGACCCGGCGGCCAACGCGCTGCCGGCAGCGCTGCTGCTGGCCGCCTTCATCGGCACCGGATCGAGTTTCCTCGCCTTCGCGATCCTGGCCGAGCGGCGCGGGCTGGACAGCAGCGCCTATCCGGACAAGGGCTTCTACTACCTGGGCGGCCTGACCGAGGCCACCGAGACGCTGGTCTGCTTTGCCCTGATGTGCCTGTGGCCGGACCGGTTCGCGGTGCTGGCGTACGGCTTCGCCGCCCTGTGCGGGGTGACCGTGATCACGCGTATCGTCGGCGGCTGGCAATTGCTGCGCGCGTAAGGCGCCGGGCCCCTGAACGACCCAAGGCGAGGCAGGAGAAGAGGTTGAACAAGCAGAAGATCGGTCTCGGGCTCGTCCTGGTGGTCCTGGTGGTGGCATTCTTCGCGCTCGACCTCGGGCGCTTCTTCAGCCTGGACTACGCCAAGGGCGCGCGCGAGCAGTTCGTCGATCTGTACCGGTCGCACCCCTTGCTGGAGATCGGCGCGTTCATGGCCATCTACATCGCCGTGACGGCGCTGTCGCTGCCGGGCGCGGCCATCATGACGCTGGTGGCGGGCGCGATCTTCGGGCTCTTCGTCGGCACCGTCATCGTGTCGTTCGCGTCGTCGATCGGCGCCACGCTGGCGATGCTGGTGGCGCGCTACGTGCTGCGCGACAGCGTCAAAGGCCGCTTCGGGGCACGCCTGGCCGAGATCGACAAGGGCGTGCAGCGGGAGGGCGCGTTCTACCTGTTCACGCTGCGGCTGGTGCCGGTGTTCCCGTTCTTCGTCATCAACCTGCTGATGGGCCTGACGTCGATGAAGGCGCGCACCTTCTACTGGGTGAGCCAGCTGGGCATGCTGGCCGGCACCGTCGTCTACGTCAATGCCGGCACGCAGCTGGGCCAGATCGAGTCGCTGAAGAGCATCCTGTCGCCGGGGCTGGTCGGCAGCTTCGTGCTGCTGGGGCTGTTCCCCCTCATCGCCAAGAAGATCGTCGACGTCGTCAAGGCGCGCAAGGTCTATGCGCCATGGGCCGACAGGAAGCCGGCCACCTTCGACCGCAACATGGTCGTCATCGGCGCCGGCGCGGCCGGCCTGGTGACGAGCTACATCGCCGCGGCGGTGAAGGCCAAGGTGACGCTGGTCGAGAACCACAAGATGGGCGGCGACTGCCTGAACTACGGCTGCGTGCCGAGCAAGGCGCTGATCAAGACCGCCACGCTGGCGCGCCAGATGCGCCACAGCGCCGACTACGGCATCGCCCGGGCCGAGTTCACGCTGAACTTCGCCGAGGTGATGGAGCGCGTGGCCCGGGTCGTGCGCGCGGTCGAGCCGCACGACTCGGTGGAGCGCTACACCGCGCTCGGCGTCGACGTGGTCGAGGGCACGGCGAAGATCGTCGACCCCTGGCGCGTGAAGATCACCACCGCCAGCGGCGGCGAGCAGACGCTGAGCACGCGCAGCATCGTCATCGCCACCGGCGCGCGGCCCTTCGTGCCGCCGCTGCCGGGGCTGGACGAGGTGGGTTACCTGACGAGCGACACGCTGTGGGCGTTGCGCGAGCTGCCCGCCCGGCTGGTGGTGCTGGGCGGCGGGCCGATCGGCTGCGAGCTGGCGCAGAGCTTCGCGCGCCTGGGCTCGCAGGTGACGCAGGTCGAGATGGCGCCGCGCATCATGATCCGCGAGGACGAGGAAGTCTCGGCCTATGCGCGCAAGGCGCTCGAGGCCGACGGCGTGGCGGTGCTGACCGGCCACAAGGCGCTGCGCTGCGAGAAGGAGGGCGACGCCCGGTTCATCGTCGTCGACGCGGGTGGGGCGGAAAAGCGCATCGGCTTCGACGTGCTGCTGTGCGCGGTGGGTCGTGTGGCGCGGCTGCAGGGTTTCGGGCTGGAGGAGCTTGGCATCCCCGCCCAGCGCACGGTGCAGGTCGACGAGTACCTGCGGACCGTCTATCCCAACATCCTGGCCGCCGGCGACGTCGCCGGGCCGTTCCAGTTCACGCACACCGCCGGGCACCAGGCCTGGTACGCGGCGGTGAACGGGCTGTTCGGCAGCCTCAGGAAGTTCAGGGCCGACTATTCGGTGATCCCCTGGGCCACCTTCATCGACCCCGAGGTCGCGCGCGTGGGCCTGAACGAGCAGGAGGCGAAGGAGAAGGGCATCGCCTACGAGGTCACGCGCTACGGCATCGACGACCTGGACCGCGCCATCGCCGACAGCGCGGCGCACGGCTGGGTCAAGGTGCTGACGGTGCCCGGCAAGGACAGGATCCTGGGCGTGACCATCGTCGGCGTGCATGCGGGCGATCTGCTGGCCGAGTACGTGCTGGCGATGAAACACGGCCTGGGACTCAACAAGATCCTGGGCACCATCCACACCTACCCGACGCTGGCCGAGGCGAACAAGTACGCGGCTGGCGAATGGAAGCGCGCGCACCAGCCGCTGGGGCTGCTGCGCTGGGTCAAGCGCTTTCACGACTGGCGGCGCGGGTGACCCGGTTGGCTGCTCACGGCGCATGGCGGACCTCGGGGCGATCCTGCGCGCAGGCATCGAGGCGGCCCAGTGTGCGGGGTGACCGCCGCCGCTCATGTCCCCCGGGGCGCGCTGCGCACGCCCCTCCTCCTCTACTTCCCTTCGACGGTCACCCCGCCCGCCCGATCCTGCGCCGGCGCCGGCAGCCGCGGTGGACGCCAACGCGGGTGTCCGCCATGCGCCGCCAGAGGAACTCCACGCTCTCAAACCCGTCGCACTGAAGTGATGAAGAAACTTCTCGCCTGCCTGCTCACGCTGTGGCTGTCTGCAACGGCCTGGGGCCAGGGCTTCGACCACGACTACCGGGCGTGGGACGCGCTGCTGAAGAAGCACGTGCAGTGGCTGCCCGACGGCAAGCAAAGCCGTGTCGACTATGCCGCGTTCCAGCGTGACCGCGCGGCCCTCAAGCAGGTGCTGGACACGCTCAGCGCGCTGGAGCCGTCTGACTTCGGCGCGTTCAACCGCGAGCAGCAGATGGCGTTCCTGATCAACGCCTACAACGCGTTCACCGTCGAGCTGATCCTGACCAAATACCCTGACCTGAAGTCGATCAAGGACCTGGGGTCCGTGTTCACCAGCCCGTGGAAGATCGAGTTCTTCACGCTGCTGGGGGCCAGGCGCCACCTGGACTGGATCGAGCACGAGCGCTTGCGACCGAACTACCAGGATCCGCGCGTGCACGCCGCGGTGAACTGCGCGTCCATCGGCTGCCCGGCGCTGCGCGACGAAGCCTTCACGGCCGGCAAGCTGGACAGCCAGCTGAACGACGGCATGCGCCGCTTCATGGCCGACCGCACACGCAACCGGGTGAAGGACGGCGAGGTCCATGTCAGCTCGATCTTCAAGTGGTTCGGCAAGGACTTCGAGCAGGGCCACCAGGGCTTCAGCCGGCTGGAAGACGTCTTCGCCACCTATGCCGCCGAACTGACCGACCTGCCGGCGGAGCAGGCCAGGCTGCGTGCGCGCGCGCTGCCGGTCAGCTTCCTGGCCTACGACTGGTCTTTGAACGTGGCCGGCCGATGAGGCGCCTGGGCATTGCAGGGGTGCTGCTCGGGTTGTGCGCCGGCGCCGGTGCCGCCGACCTCGCGCGCCTGGGCGACCCACCTTGGCGCGAGGCCGGGCTGCCCCGGCAGACCTTGCCGATGACCCGCTTCGCGCGCGTCGACCTCGACGGCCGGCAGGTGCTGCGCATCACGTCCGACGCCTCCTACGGCAACCTGGTGACGCCGGTGCGTGGCGGCCGGACGCTGTCCTGGTCGTGGCGGCTGGACCGGCCACTGGCCGGCGCCGACCTGCGGCGCAAGGCCGGAGACGACACCGCGCTCAAGGTCTGTGCGATGTTCGACCTGCCGCTGGCTGCGCTGTCGATTGCCGAACAGGCCAGGATGGAACTGGCGCGCACCGTGGCCGGAGAGCACTTGCCTGCGGCCACGCTGTGCTATGTCTGGGACCCGACCTTGCCGGCCGGCACGCAGCTGCCCAACGCCTACACGCCGCGCCTGCGCTGGTGGGTGCTGCGTGGCAGTGGCACGCCCCTGCAGAGCTGGCAGGCCGAGACGCGCGACCTGCAGGCCGATTTCCTGCAGGCCTTCGGCAGCGATACGCAGACGGTGCCGCCGCTGGTCACGCTGGGTGTCGGCGCCGATGCCGACAACACGCGCGGCCAGGGCCTGGGCTACGTGGTCGACCTGAGGCTGCAGCCTTGAAACGCCTGCTGCTGGCTGGCGGCGGGCATGCGCACGTGCACGTGCTGCACAGCCTGGCTGAGCGGCATCTGGACGGTGTCGACGTCACCCTGGTCACGCCGTTCGAGCGCCAGATGTACTCGGGCATGGTGCCCGGCCTGGTGGCCGGCCACTACCGTACCGACGACTGCGTGATCCCGCTGCCGGGGCTGGCCAGCGCCGCCGGCGCCGAGTTCGTGCGCGGCCAGATCGTGGCGCTGGACGCGGCCGCACGCCGGGTCAGGCTGGATGACGGCCGTGCGATCGACTACGACCTGCTGTCGCTGGACACCGGGCCGGTGATGGACCGGGACGCCTTGCCCGGGGCGCGCGCGCATGGCCTGTTCGTGCGCCCGATCGAGCACTTCGTGACCTCGTTCGAGCAACTGCTGGCGACGGCCTGGGCCGGGCCGCTGAAGGTGGCGGTGATCGGCGCCGGCGCGGCCGGGGTCGAGCTGGCGCTGGCGCTGTCGTGGCGGCTGGGGCCGACGCACAGCGTGCTGCTTGTCAGTGGCGATGTCGAGCCGTTGGACGGCTTTGCCGCCGGCGTGCGGCGGCGCGCCGTGGCGGCGCTGGGGCGCCGGGGCATCACCGTGCTGGCCACGGCCTGCACGGCCGTCGCCGCCGATCACGTGCAGCTGGCCAACGGCGCGCGCGTGCCGTGCGACGTGGCGCTGGTGTCGATCGGTGCCAGCGCACCGGCCTGGCTGGCGGGCAGCGGGCTGGCCCTGGACGCGCGAGGCTTCGTGGCCACCGGGCCGACGCTGCAGAGCCGGTCCCACTCGGAAGTCTTTGCTGCCGGTGACGTGGCCACCCGCACCGACGCACCGCACCCCAAGAGCGGCGTCTACGCCGTGCGCGCCGGCCCGCCGCTGGCAGGCAATCTGCGCGCCTGGCTCGCCGGCTCGGCGCTGGCGCGCTACACGCCGCAGCGGCGCACGCTGTACCTGCTGTCGCTGGGCGAGCAGCGCGCGATCGCCAGCTGGGGGCTGTGGGCGGCGGAAGGGCGCTGGGTGTGGCGCTGGAAGGA
>Ga0224505_10002595_pt1 | contig 10526 bp, 7 predicted proteins | sample SF_Jan12_sed_USG_FD_169102 | JGI IMG/M metagenome (GOLD analysis project Ga0224505, IMG submission 169102) | Sediment microbial communities from San Francisco Bay, California, United States - SF_Jan12_sed_USGS_4_1 | ecosystem: Environmental > Aquatic > Marine > Sediment | place: USA: California...
ACGGTCCTGGAGGTTCAGCACGAACGGGATGCCGTTGAACATCTGGGTCTGCTCGACCTCGAGATCGCGCCAGTAGTCGTTGCGCTTGTTCGCCTTCGTGAAGAAGTACGTGCGCGGGTCGTTGGTGCGCTCCTCGTACCCGCCGACCTCGGCGAAGGGGTCGCGCGCCGCGGCGATCTCGTCCTCGGTCACCGGTCGGTGCGGGTAGCCGGTGTGCGAGATCAACATGGCGTAGTGGTCGTCGATCGGCACGAAGCTGCGCAGGTTCACGGCATCGCCCACCGAGATCATCGTGTGGAACGGGAAGATGAACTGGTTGATGCGGTGCCAGTCGGTGCCGTCGCCGAGGGCGCGCGCCGCGCTGTAGAACACCCCGTAGTCGGTGCGCACCACGTCGAGGCGCGGCGGTTCGGGATCGGGGTTCCAGAAGCCCTGGATGCCCAGCTTGGGCGGCTCGGAGTCGCGGTCGAGGCGCCGGTGGATGAAGTCGAGGTGGACCGAGTCGAGGTCGCCCTCCATGTTCTGGACCCAGTTCGCTTCCTCCATCATGATCTGCGGCGGCAGGACGTTCTCGGCCGGCAGCTCCAGCAGGGGGAAGCGGGGGAACGGAGGCGGGGTGATGCGCGGGCCCAGGTAGACCCACACCATGTGGTTGACCTCGTGGCACGGGTACGAGCGGATGCGCACCGTCTCCATCAGGTGGGCCTTGATGCGCGAGTCGGACCGTTCGGTCGGCACGTCGACGCAGGTGCCGTTCCGATCGAACTTCCAGCCGTGGTACGCGCAGCGCAGGCCGCACTCCTCGTTGCGCCCGAAGTACATCGACGCGCCCCGGTGGGGGCAGGCCTCGGCCATGGCGCCCATCTGGCCCTCGCTGTCGCGGAACATGACGAAGTTCTCACCCATGATCGTCATGCGCTTCGCGGGCGAATCGGGCTCGGGGAACTCGTGGGACGGCAGCGCGGGGATCCAGTACTGGCGCAGGAGGTCGCCCATCGGGGTGCCGGCACCGACCCGGCACAGCAGCTCGTTCTCTTCGCGGGACAGCATGGCGAGAACCCCTTCGAACGTGGCCGACCGTGCCGTAACGATCGGCTGGCGCGCTCAGTATGGCCGCTCCGCCCCCCTCTCGCTCGACCCGCCTACCACGCGCTCGGCGAAACCGTCTCACCCGGCTGGTAGAACAGCGGCGTGGCCGAAATCGTGTTGGGAATCGGAACGTCGCACAGCCCGCTGCTGTCCTTCAGCGCGACCTCGTGGGAACCGTGGGGCCGGCGCGACAGCCAGATCCCGGCGTTCCACGACGACGGTGGCACGGTGCTCACCTACGACGACCTGCTGGCACGGCCGCACCCGGGCCTGGCCGAGCGGCTCGACCTCGCCGTCTACGAGGACAACGTCGTGCGCTGCCGGGCCGCCATCGACCAGCTCGGCGCCACGCTGCGCGACGCCCGGCTGGACGCGCTGGTCGTCGTCGGCGACGACCAGGCCGAGCACCTCCACTCCGACAACCTGCCGCCGATCCTCGTCTACCACGGCGCCACGCTGCGCAACACCGTGGCCGACCCCCCGCCCGACGCCCCCGCCGAGATCGTCGAGCTCATCCGCGGCTACCACGAGCCCGACGTCGACGTCGACTACCCCGTCCATGTCGAGCTCGCCCACCACGTCATCTCCCACCTCTTCGACGCGGGGTTCGACGTCGCCACGTCCGACCGGCTGCCACGCGAGCGCGCCGAGGGCCACGCCATCCAGTTCCCGCACCGGCGCATCGTCGGTCCCGAGCTGCCGATCGTGCCCATCCTGTTGAACACCTACAACCCGCCCAGCCAGCCTCGCGTCGGGCGGTGCTTCCAGCTCGGTTCGGCGGTGGCCGAGGCGTTGCGCGCGTACGACGGGCTCGGTCGCGTCGGGCTGCTCGCTTCGGGCGGCCTCAGCCACTTCGTCGTGCTCGAGGAGTTCGACCGGCGGGTGTTGCAGGCCCTCGCCGACAAGGACCACGACTGGCTCTGCGCCATCCCCGAGGCCGTGCTGCAATCCGGCACCTCGGAGATCAAGAACTGGGTCACCGTCGCCGCCGCGTGCGCCCACCTCGACTTCGCGCCGATCGACTACGTGCCCGGCTACCGCACCCCGGCAGGGACGGGCACCGGGCTCGCCTTCGGCGTGTGGAGCTGATGGTGGCGCCTCCCTGGCTCGACCGTCTCGCCCGGCTCGACTCGTGCGCGCTGTCCGACGCGCTCGACTCGCTCGGCTTGCACGGGGTCGCCGATGGGCTCGGCCCGCTCACGGGGCCGGCCCGGGTCGCGGGCCGCGTCGTCACGGTGGAGCTGGGCCGGCCGGGGGCGCAGCGTTCCCACCGTCACCTCTGCACCGCAGCGGTGGTCGGCGCCGAGCCCGGCGATGTGATCGTCGTCGCCCACCAGGGCCGCACCGATTGCGCCGGTTGGGGTGGCAACCTCTCGCGGGCCGCCGGGCGTGCCGGTCTCGGCGGCGTCATCGTCGACGGGGCGGCGCGCGACATCGACGAGTCGCGCGAGGTCGGGTTCCCGGTCTTCGCTTCGGCCGCGACGCCGCGCACCGCGCGCGGGCGGGCGGTCGAGGTCTCGTGGGGCGAACCGGTCTCGATCGCCGGTGTCGCGGTCGCTGCGGGCGACGCCGTGCTCGCCGACGGCACGGGCGTCGTCTTCGTCCCGGCCGGCCGGCTCGAGGAGGTGCTGGCCGTCGCCGAGCAGATCGCGGCGAAGGAGGCGGCCATGGCTTCGGCCATCGCCGCTGGCACCCCGGTCGACCAGGTCATGGGTGCCGACTACGAGCACCTGCTGCACCGTGCCCCCGGCGGCGCGAGGCAGGCGCCGTGAGCGGCGGGCCCACCCCGAGCCCCCGGGCCACGCCGGGCCGGCCGCCCGACGGCGACATCGCCGACCGGCTCGCCGCGCTCGACACCCCCGCGCTGTCCGACGCGCTCGACCGGCTCGGGATCGACGGTCAGGTCGTGGGCATCCTGCCGCTCGACCCGGGGTTCCGCCTGGTCGGTACCGCCTATACCGTGCGCATGCTGCCCCAGGGCCGTTCGGGGCACTCGGTCGGCGACTACATCGACGAGGTGGCACCGGGGCAGGTGGTCGTCATCGACAACGGCGGACGGCTCGACGCCACCGTCTGGGGCGACATCCTCACCACCGTCGCCCACCGCGACGGCGTCGCCGGCACGGTGATCGATGGGGTCTGCCGCGACGTCGGTCGCAGCCTCGAGCTCGGCTATCCCATCTACTCACGCTCGAACACGATGCGCACCGGCAAGGACCGCGTCAGCGCCGAGGCCTACAACGAGGCGGTGCAGCTGGCCGGGGTCCGCGTCGAGCCCGGCGACTGGCTCCGGGGCGACGCCGACGGCGTGGTCGTCATCCCCGCCGATGCCGTGGGCGAGGTGCTGGCCGCGGCCGAGGGCGTCGCCGCCGCCGAAGACCAGATCCGACGCCTGGTCGGCGAGGGCGGCCGGCTCGACGAGATCCGCTCCCGTCTCGACTACCACCGGCTCCAGAGCCGCAGCGACCGATGAGCGTCGAGGCCCATCCCGCGGTCGTGGCCACCACGGCCGGCCGGCTCCAGGGCACGTGGGCCGAGCGGGCCGGGGTCGCGGTGTTTCGCGGGGTGCCCTTCGCGGCACCGCCGGTCGGCGAGCGGCGCTGGCGCGAGCCCGAGCCGGCCGAGGCGTGGGACGGCGTCCGATCGGCGGTCGCGTTCGGGGCCGACTGCCCGCAAGCGCCCTACGAGCGCAGCCGGGCCAACCGCATGGACGAGGACTGCCTCACGCTGAACATCTGGACCCCTGCCGTCGACCGCCAGGCCAAGCTCCCGGTGCTGGTGTGGTTCTACGGCGGCAGCTTCCTGTTCGGCTCGGCGTCCGACCCCCGTTCCGACGGGGCCGAACTGGCGGCGCGCGGCGCGGTCGTCGTGACGGCCAACTACCGCGTCGGGCTGTTCGGGTTCCTCGCCCATCCGGGCCTGTCGGCCGCGTCGGCATCGGCCACCTCGGGCAACTACGGCCTGGCCGACAACCTCGCCGCCCTGCGCTGGGTACAGGACAACATCAAGGCGTTCGGTGGCGACCCGGGTCGGGTCACGCCGTTCGGGGTGTCGGCCGGCAGCGCCTCGCTCGGCCTGCTGATGACCTCGCCCGCCGCTCGCGGCCTGTTCAGCCGGATGATCCTGCAGAGCCCCGGTGCCTTCCGGCCGCTCGCCCCGCTCGCCGACGCCGAAGCGGCCGGCCTGGCGCTCGGGCCCGACATCGAGGCGCTCCGCTCGCTCGACGCGTCCGAGGTCCTCGCGCGCACGGCGCTGCTGGCCCCCAAGGTCCGCAGCCTCACGTCGCATCGCGTGCTGCGTCCCATCCGCGACGGCGTGCTCGTGCCCGCCGACGACCGCGTCGCGTTCGGCACCGGCCGCTTCCACGCGGTGCCCACGCTCGTCGGCGGCATGGTCGACGAGGGCAGCAAGCTGGTCGCGGCGTGGCCCCACGCCACCGTCGCCGACTGGGACGAGCTGGTGGCCGCCAACTTCGGCACCGCGGCAGCAGAGGTGGCCCAGCACTATCGCGTCGCGAACGACGCCGACGTGGCAGGCCGCGTCGCCGAGTTGTTCGGCGACACCCAGTTCACCTACGGCGCCCGAGGTATCGCCCGGGGGGTCGCGGCGCGCGGCGTCGCGGCCTATCGCTACCTGTTCACCCGCCGCGCCGGCCGGGGCGATGGATCGGGTCCCCACCACGGCGACTGCGTTCCCTACGTCTTCGGAGGCGTCGGCCGGGGCGACTCTGGCCCCTACGACGAGGCCGACGCCGCGCTCGCCGAGCGCATCGGCGCCGCCTGGGTCCGCTTCGCGGCGACGGGAGACCCCAATGGCGCCGGGCTGAGCGGCTGGGCCCCCTACGACCCCGAGGCCGATTCCCACTACGAGCTCGGCGACCGTTGCGGCCCGGGCTCGGGCTGGCGCCGCGGCGCGCTCGACTTCCTCGACCGCTTCTACGAGTACGGTTCGCCGAGCCCGACCTAGCCCGCCAGCGCGTTCGAGGGGGAGACATGCACATCGGTCCGGGGATCCTCGACGGGGTCCGCGTGCTCGACCTGACCCGCGTCGTCGCCGGTCCGTCCGGCACCCGCGTGCTCGCCGACCTGGGCGCCGACGTCGTCAAGATCGAGCCGCCCGAGGGCGACATCCTGCGCGGCGGCGCACCCCGCAAGGGCGGCATCGCCGTGCTCTTCGCCGGACAGAACGCCGGCAAGCGCTTCTGCTCGGTCGACCTCGGCCGTCCCGAGGGCGTCGCGCTGGTGCTCGATCTCGCCGAGCGGTGCGACGTGGTGTGCGAGAACTTCCGGCCCGGCGTCGCCGACCGGCTCGGTGTGGGCTACGAGCACGTCCGCGCCCGCAGGCCCGACGTCGTGTACGCCTCGGTGTCGGGCTACGGCCAGGACGGCCGCGACGCCCAGCGCCGCGCCTACGCGCCGGTCGTGCATGCCGAGGTCGGCCTGTTGCACTACAAGGCCCGCGAGGTCGGCCACGACCCCGCTCCCGAGCCCGTGTCGCACGCCGACATCGCCGCCGGCATGGCCGCAGCCCAGGGCATCCTCGCCGCGCTGTTCCGCCGCGAGCGCACGGGCCAGGGTGCCCACATCGACGCGTCGATGTGCGAAGCGATGATCGCCATGAACGAGTGGACCACGGTCGAGGTCAACGGCGGGCCCGACTACGTGAACTCGCCCTTCCGGCCCGGCCGGGCGCCGGTGGTCCAGCTCGGCGACGGTACCTGGGTGGCGTTGCCGGGCAGCCCGGCCGCCGTGCTCGAGGCGGTCGCCAACCTGTGGGGTCGCCCCGACATCCTGGCCGACGAGCGCTTCGCCACCCTTCAGGCCCGCTCGGCCCGTCTCGACGAGTGCACCGAGTTGATCGCCGAGTACGCCGCGACCTTCGACGACTTCGAGACCTTCGAGTCGACACTGTCCAACGGCGCGCGCCTGCCGGTCGGCCGGCTCGCCACGATGGCCGACACGGTGAGCACCGGCTGGGCCGTCGACCGCCACGCCTACGTCGAGGTTCCCTCGGGCGACGAAGCAGACGACGCCACCGTCGTGGTGCATCGCAGCCCGCTGCGCATCACCGGCGCCGACTGCGGTCCTCGCCGCGGCGTCAAGCATCTCGGTGCCGACAACCGCGAGGTGATGGCCGAGCTCCTCGGGCTCGACGACGCCGAGATCGATCGGCTCGAAGCTGCCGGCATCCTGGTCAGCGCCCGGATCCCCGCGAGCTGACCAGCCCGCCGACGCGCCAGACCAGACCAGCCCTCCCCACGCGCCAGACCAGCCCTGCGCTGCGCACGCAGGTCCGGTCCGCCATCGGTGTTGGCGGGGGATGCTCGCCGGGTTCAGCCGGAGGCGATGGCGTTGAGCACGTCGAGGCGGGCGGCGCGGCGGGCGGGCAGGACGGCGGTGGCCACCCCGGCGAGGCCGGCGCCCGCGGCGATGACCGTGACGGTGAGCAGCGATCCGAGCGGGATCGACAGGTCGTGCAGCCCCTGGCCCGCCAGGGAGTGCAGGGCCGCGTAGGTGAGGAACGTGCCCAGGCCGAGCCCGAGACCGGCGCCGAACAGGGCGATGATGACCGACTCCCAGCGGACCGACGCCCGGACCTGGGCCCGGCTCATGCCGACCGCGCGAAGCAGTCCGAGCTCGCGGCGGCGTTCGTGGATCGACAGGGCCAGCGTGTTCGCCACGCCGAGCAGCGCGATGAGCACGGCCATGCCCAGCAGCACGGTGACGAGCGCGAGGATCGTGTCGAGCCGGCCGCTCTGCTGGGCGATGAACCCCTCGACGCCGAGCACCTTGGCGGTGGGAAAGGCCGAAGCGGCCCGCTCGACGACGGTGAGGTCGTCGGCGTCGAGGTAGATCCGCGAGTCGAGCTTCGCCGGGAGGTGCGCTTCGAACGCCGCCAGGTCGACGAACTGCGAGAACTCGAATCCGTCCAGCGAGTCGTAGATGGCTCGAACGGTGAAGGTGCTCGGACCGCCCGGGAAGGTGACGGTTCGGGTATCGCCGAGGTGGGCGGCGGGCTCGGTCCCGGTCCCGGTGAAGACCGCGATGCCGTCGGCGCCGAGGTCGGCGAGGTCGCCGTGTACGGGGCCGAGGTCGAACAGGGTGGCGATCGTCGCGGTGTCGAACGCGACCAGCTCGTCGGGTGATCCGTCGATCTCGACCGCGCTGGTTCGCTGCTCGGAGACCGTGCGAACCCCCGGTTGGGTCTCGAGCTCCGCGGCCAGGGTCGGGCTGAGTCCGCTGGTCGCGTCGTAGGCGCCCGAGTCGACGATGGCGGTGCCGTGGTAGTGCGTGCGCAGGCTGGCGGCGCCGTTGGCCTGGACGGAGGCGGCGAACATGGTGAGGAAGCTGACGAGGGCCACGCCGATCATCAGCGAGGCGGCGGTCCGCGCGGTGCGCGTCGGGTTCCGCATCGCGTTCTGCCGGGCGATGACGCCAGCGGTGCCCCGTAGCTTGGCGATCGGCGCACCGAGCACCGCCGCCGCGGGACGGGCGAGGACCGGGCCGAGCATCGACACGGCGAGGAAGAGCGCGACCGCGCCCGCGCCGACGAGCTCGACGTTGGTGGCGTCGAGCCCGGCGAGCAGGGTGGCGGCCGCGGCCGCGGTCGAGACCGAGCCGATCACGACCCGGCGCCTCGAAACCGCGGTGCGGTCCCGGGCGACGTCGCGCAGCGCGGCGATCGGCGCGACCCGCGACGCTCGCCGGGCCGGCATCGCCGCGGACACGACGGTCACGACGAAACCCACGGCCATGCAGATCAGCACCGTCGAGGTGGTGATCACGGTGGCACCGACCGGGATGTCCACCCCGAGCGCACCGAAGAGGGCGAGAAGCCCGTTGGCCACCGCGACGCCCGCTGCGAGCCCCACGGTGGAGGCCACGACGCCGGTCGCGGCGGCCTCGGCGAGCACCGAGGCGCGGACCTGGCGGCCGCTCGCCCCGATGGCGCGGAGCAGCGCCATCTCCCGGGTCCGCTGCGTGACGATGATCGAGTACGTGTTGTTGATGATGAACGCGCCGACGAACACGGCGATGAGCGCGAAGATCGTCAGGAACGTGCCGAACTGGCCGACCTCCACGCCGATGTCGTCCTGGTGCTCCCTGGTGAGCGTCGCCCCGGAGACGACCTCGTTCGAGTCGCCGACGACCGGGGCGAGCCGGGCGACGAGCGTGTCGGGCTCGACGCCCTCCGCGGCGGTCACCGCGATCGCGTCGATCTGGCCCGGTCGGTGCAGCACCGCCTGCGCCGTGACGTCGTCGAAGAGCACGACGGACAGCCCGCCGGCGGTGTCGACCTCGCCGAAGCGGGCGACGCCGACGATGGTCGCCGGGTGGGGTGCCCCGGCCGACAGCACCGTGGTGCGGTCGCCGACGCCGAGGTGGGCGAGCTCGGCGGAGTGCTTGTCGATCGCGATCTCACCCGGCCCCGCCGGGGCTCGACCCGAGCTGAGCGTGAACGGATTGAGCGCATCGACCGTGGCCCAGTTCATGCCGAGCACGCCGGTGTCGGGCGTGCCGACGGCCTTGCCGGCCCGGTCGACGATTTGGGCGTAGCCCGAAACCGCCACGCTGACCTGGTCGACGCCGTCGACGGCGCGGACGGCGTCGACGAGGGAGGCGTCGAGCGTCCCTGCGCTCTCGCCGTAACCGAGGCCCAGCGCGCTGGGGTTGCGCACGTAGGCGTCGGTGCCGGCATCCGCGCTGGCGAGGAGGGTGTCGAAGGTACGGCCGATGGTGTCGGTGAGGATGAGGGTGCCGGCGAGGAACGCGACCCCGAGGACGACGGCGAACGCGGTGGCGAGAAGCCGGAGCTTGTTCGCGGCGAGCTGCCTGATGGTGAGCGTGGCGATCATGGTGGTCAGCTTCCGAGGTTCTTGAGGTGGTCGAGGACGGTTGCTGCGCTGGGCTCGGCGAGATCGTCGACGATGCGGCCGTCGGCGAGGAACACGGCACGGTCGGCGTAGGCGGCGGCCGTCGGGTCGTGGGTGACCATCACGACGGTCTGGTCGAGCTCGCGCACGGCGTTGCGCAGGAAGGTGAGGATCTCGGCACCGGAGCGCGAATCCAGGTTGCCGGTCGGTTCGTCGGCGAGGATGAGCTCGGGCTGCGACACCAGGGCGCGGGCCACCGCGACACGCTGTTGCTGGCCGCCCGACAGCTCCGACGGGCGGTGCCTGAGCCTCGGGCGCAGCCCGACGGCATCGATGACGTGGTCGAGCCAGGCCGCCTCGGGCTGGCGGCCGGCGAGGGACATCGGCAGGGTGATGTTCTCGAGCGTGTTCAGCGTGGGAATGAGGTTGAACGACTGGAAGACGAACCCGATCCGGTCGCGGCGCAGCCAGGTGAGCTCGTTGTCGCGCAGCGTGGCGAGGTCGATCTCGCCGATGTGGATCGAGCCCGCCGTGAGCGTGTCGAGTCCGGCCAGGCAGTGCAGTAGGGTCGACTTGCCCGAGCCGGACGGCCCCATCATCGCGGTGAACCGCCCTGCCTCGAACGCGACGCTCACGCCGTCGAGTGCGTGCACGACCGCGTCGTGTGACCCGTAGGTCTTCCTGGCATCGAATGCGGCCGCGACGATGCGACGCGGCGGGACCGGGGTGGTGGGTGGGGCGAGTGTTGCGCTCGTGCTCATGGAGCTCACCCTGCGCCGACGCGCCGGGCCGCACATCGGGCCGGCGTCGTTGTCTCGTGCGCTCGGTGATGATCTGCCGCCCCGGCCGCTCACCCTGAAGGCGTACGACCGTCTCATCCCGGGGGCCGACGTGCGGCGCGCGGGCAGGGGTTACGGTGCCCGACGAGATGGACCTCCTGGGCGCGACGCGCCGCGACATCCGAGCCCACGCCTGGGACTACGTCCTCGCTGCTGGGATGGTCGGGTTCGCCCTCGTCGTGCTGGCCACCAGGATCGACGTCCAGCCGACGGACACCTACGTCGTCAACGCCGACAGCGTGGCGAGCTGGCTGCTCACGATCGCGCTGTGCGCGACCCTCGCGGGTCGGCGGCGGTGGCCGCTGCGGTCCCTGGCGGTCGGGCTCGTGCTGCTCGTCCCCCTCGAGCTGGCCGGCCAGCGCGACACCGTCGGGTTCTTCGCGCTGGTGATCGGCCTGTACAGCGTGGCGGCGCACCTGCCGTTGCGGCTCGCCTGGCGTGGCGTCGGCCTGATCGTCGCGCTCTACTCGACGTTGGTCGCCCTCGGATCGGTCGCGCTACGGGGCGGTCCCCAGGTCGGCAACCTGCTCTTCGCGACAGCGTTCGCGCTCGGACGGATGCTGCGACGGGCGCGGCTGCGCCAGGAACGCGAGGCGGAGGCGGCGATGGAGCGGGCGGCCCGCGCCGTGGAGACCGCCGAGTTGCACGCCGCCGACGATCGCCTGCGCATGGCGCAGGAGCTCCACGACGTCGTCGCCCACTCGTTGAGCGTGATCGCGGTGCAG
>Ga0224505_10002596_pt1 | contig 10525 bp, 9 predicted proteins | sample SF_Jan12_sed_USG_FD_169102 | JGI IMG/M metagenome (GOLD analysis project Ga0224505, IMG submission 169102) | Sediment microbial communities from San Francisco Bay, California, United States - SF_Jan12_sed_USGS_4_1 | ecosystem: Environmental > Aquatic > Marine > Sediment | place: USA: California...
GGGCACTGCCACTTCGCCATCTCTTTTTCCAGGAACCTCTCCATGCCATACCTCTTTATGTACTCCAGGTTCTCTATCATACTCATATGATAAAAAGTGCGATAGCGCTTGTCGAGAGTCTTTAGGTGGCGGCATGGGAAATTCCCGCAGTCGTAGCAGAACCGCACAAGTCCTTTCCTCAATAGTTCACACTGCCTTTTGTAGTGACAATTCTTGCTGCCTGGTAGGCAGCCGGCGCAGTACGTCTTCCCAAGCCCCTTCTTCCTCAGGTCGTTCTTCATCGCCAGGTAGCTGGAGCACAAGCCGCAGTTCATCCCGCAGGGAGCGATTAGTCGTTCATTCATGACTTCCACAACAATGAATATACAGGATTTCAAGCGATAGACACCAGTTCGATAAGGGTCAGTCAGCCTCAACCCTGGAGCGAGTAATAGGTAAGTGAGTCAAGGGGACTTGCCAGCACAGCAAGTTGACGATAATCCAATAAAGGGATATTATTAATGTGCAATGTTTTGCATTTACTACTACAACGAAATAAAGAGGGAAAATGGGATCAACTCTGGAGCAATATCTATATATCATAGTTGCTCTTGCTCTTGTCTTGGGCGTCCTTATTGGGTACTTTGTCAGGCAGCTCGTAGCCAATCGGGAGATCCAAAGGACAAGAAAAGAGGCACAGAACTTACTAGGTGAGGCAACAACCAAGTATAACGAGCTGCTCCGTGCAGCTAGAGAAGAAGCCATCAAGGTTGCCAACGCTGCCGAGGCGGAAAACAAGGAACGTCGCCTTGAAATACAACGAATAGAAAAACGCGCTAGCCAGAAAGCAGAGGCGCTGGACCGGAAGGTAGAGGGGGTAGAGCGGCGTGAGCGTGACCTAGAAAACAAGAAGAAAGAAGCTGAGAGGATAACAGCTGAACTTCAGGTAATCAGAGAAAAACAGCTGGCAAAATTGGAATCCCTCTCCGGCACATCCAGTGTAGAAGCAAAGACGCTGCTGCTTCAAGAGCTAAAACAGGAGGTTGAAGAAGAGGTCTCGCGACAGGTTAGGGTTTGGGAGGCGCAGGTAAAGGAAGAGGCTGAGGGAAGGGTTCGCGATATTCTGGCTACAGCTATCCAAAGGTGTGCTACCGATGTTGTTTCGGAAACTACAATATCCGCAGTTCCCTTGCCTAATGACGAGATGAAGGGGCGGCTTATCGGGCGCGAGGGACGTAATATCCGGGCTTTAGAGCAAGCTACTGGCGTTGACCTTATCATCGACGACACTCCGGAGGCAGTTACCATCTCGAGCTTTGACCCCGTGAGACGTGAAGTAGCTCGCCTTGCCTTGGGCAAACTCATCCTGGATGGGCGAATTCATCCCGCCCGGATTAAAGAAATAGTGGACAAGACCAAAACCGAGGTTGAAGCTACTGTTCGTAGTGAAGGCGAACGTGCTGCCTACGAAGCTGGGGTGCCAGGCTTACATCCTGAGCTGATTAAGCTACTTGGCCAGCTCAAGTTTCGCACCAGCTACGGTCAGAATGTTTTGCTTCACAGTCTCGAAGTTTCTCATCTGGCAGGCATGATGGCTAGCGAAATCGGGGTTAATGTCACCGCCGCTAGAAAAGCCGGCCTCCTTCATGATATTGGCAAGGCAGTAGATCACCAAACACAGGGGCCACATGCCTTGATAGGTGCTGACCTGGTCAAGCAGTGGGACAAACATCAAGATGTGGTTCAAGCCATTGCTGAACATCATGGCGAGGCAGAGACCAGCACTGTCATGGGGTTTGTCATTGCTGCTGCCGATGCCATAAGCGGTTCGCGGCCCGGCGCCAGACGTGAGTCCCTGGAACAGTATTTGAAGCGTATTACGGACCTAGAGGACATAGCTGCTGGTTTCCCCGGTGTGGAAAAGGCTTTCGCTATCCAAGCCGGGCGTGAAGTGCGCGTCATGGTAAAACCAGACAAGGTGGATGATCTGACCGCAGTCAGATTAGCTCGAGATATTGCCAAGAAAATAGAGGAGAGTCTAACCTATCCTGGCCAGATAAAGATAATGGTGATAAGGGAGACTACGGCGACAGACTACGCCAAATAGATTTGAAAATACTGGCAATAGGTGACATCATCGGCAAGCCCGGCAGGAACGCGGTGAAGGAGATCCTGCCAGGCTTATGTGGTAAACACAATATTGACCTCGTTATAGGCAATGGCGAGAATGCTGCCGGCGGGTTGGGGCTGACCCCCAGTATAGCAGAAGAACTCTTTGACTCTGGAATTGACGTCATAACCAGCGGCAACCATATTTGGGCTTATAACGAGATCATTCCTTGTCTGGACAGTGAGCTGGCCATTCTGCGGCCGTTGAATTACCCACCGATGAATCCTGGTCGAGGCTACTTGCTCAAAAACAATGCTCTGGTAGTTAACCTGGTGGGGCGCGTTTTTATGACCCATGTTGATTGTCCCTTTAGAGCCATGGACCAACTGCTGGTCGAGTTTGAACATAAATCAATCCCTATCATTGTTGACTTCCATGCTGAGGCGACCTCGGAGAAGGTGGCCATGGGCAGATACCTGGACGGACGAGTCAGTGCTGTGCTGGGCACCCATACTCACGTGGGCACCATTGATGCTCGCATATTGCCCCGAGGCACTGCCTGTGTCACCGATATAGGCATGGTCGGCCCCACAGATTCGGTCATCGGGGATGACCCAGATTCTGTAATCAAGCGCTTCCTTACGCAGATACCCAGTCGGCTCGCGGTTGGCAAAGGAACAGTTGGCTTCGATGCAATTCTGGTCGAAGTGGATCAGAAGACCGGAAAAGCAGCAGGTATCCAGCGTATTCAAGAAGTAGTGCACCAGTAGGAACAAGGAAGCACCCGGCAGCCGGTTTGGCTCAAACTTGATAGCTAAGACAGCCTTACTCTCTTGATCACTTCGGACATTATCTGGCCAGCTTTACCCCGGATGACCACCTCGGCGTAGTCGTCGAAGGGAGTTGGAGTTAGATTAACGATAGCTAACTTGGCCCCAGCCTCTCTGGCGTAAGTCGGAATGTAGGCGGCAGGGTAGATAACGAGGGTGGAACCGATGACGATGAAAAGGTCGCAGTTTTGCGCGCGGCGGATAGCTTCCCGCAACGTACCTTGTGGCAATGCCTCACCGAAAAACACTGCATCTGGCTTCAGAATACCCTGACAGTCGGGGCAATCGGGAGCTTCCACCCCTTCCTTTATCTTTCGCAATACTTCCGGCATCGTAAAGCGCCTATGGCAGCCCAGGCACACCACCCATCCCATATTACCGTGAAGCTCAAATACCTTGTCTTCAGGGACCCCGGCTTTCTGGTGCAGGTTGTCGATATTCTGAGTGATGACGCAGTCTAGTTTGCCCAGCTGGTAAAGGTCAGCGATGGCATAGTGAGCGAGATTTGGCTTAGCTTCAGTGAGTAGCCCGCCTTCGAGGGACATCTTCCAGATAGTCCTGCGAGCGGCCGGGCCGCTGAGGAACTTCTGAATGGTGAAGTCCTCAGGGTCATATCTGCTCCAGATTCCTCCCGGGCTGCGAAAATCGGGGATGCCCGACTCCGTGCTTATTCCAGCCCCGGTGAACACTACCACCCTCTGGCGCTGTATAATGAGCTGAGCCAGGTGTTCCACTTCTTCCATCATCTTACTTTCTCAGAACTGACTTTGTGGCCGTAACCCGACCTTTACTACCCTTTCGATACCGCCCAGGTCGGAGATCAACTCGATACTGGCCCACCAGAAATGGTCATTCACCAGCGAGGTCACGATTTCACCCTGTCCCTGGCCTATTTCCAAGAGGAGATACGCCGGTCTCTCACCGAGGTGGGCACCCCATTTCCCACCCATCTGGTCGAACATCTCCCGTATCTTGTCTAGGCCATCTCTACCGCCGGCCAGTGCTAGCGTTGGCTCGTATTCCCTTATCTCCGGGCTCAAATCTACAAATTCACAGTCTTTGACATAGGGTAGGTTGGCTACTATCACGTCCACGGCTTGAGGCAATGGTTCAAGCAGATTACCTTGCAGAAGTTCCACCCGGCCGCTAACGCCGTGGCGACAGCAATTTACTTCGGCTACCTGCAGAGCTGAAGGTGAAATATCGGTGGCATAGATTCTGGCCTGGGGCAAAGCTAAGGCCAGGCTGATGGCAACAGCTCCGCAACCTGTGCCGACGTCGGCTATGGCAGTCTGCACTCCCTGGTGGGAAATACGCTGGCCAAGGTCTACGGCCTCTTCCACGAGCAATTCTGTTTCCGGTCTGGGGATAAGAGCGCGAGAATCAATGTAAAAGTCGATTCCGTAGAACTCGCAGTGCCCTAGAATATAAGCGGTGGGTTCTCGGTCAAGGCGCCGCCGCACAAGATTGCGTAGACGCTCACTTTCCGCTGAAGTTAGGCTCCTTTCTGGCTCTGTGTAAAGCCCTGTTTTGGACATTCCTAAGACGTGCCCGAGCAAGACCTCAGCCTCAACAGAGGCATCAGCAATTCTCGCTCTGCGTAATGTTTGGGTGACTGATTGTAAAGCTTCGCCTAGAATCACGTAACGGCCGCTTCCAGTTGTTCCACCTGCTCTTTACTGATCAGGGCTTCAATGATTTCATCCAGGTCTCCGTCCAGAATCTGCTGAAGGTTGTGAAAACTCAGATCGACCCGGTGGTCGGTGACCCTGTTCTGGGGAAAATTGTAGGTGCGAATCTTCTCTGCCCGCTGACCGCTGCCTACCTGCATCCGCCGTTCCTTGCCTATACTTTCGGATTGCTTCCTTTGCTCATGGTCCAGCAGCCTGGCTCGAAGTACCGCCATGGCCTTCATCCTGTTCCTTATCTGAGACCTTTCATCCTGACAGGAAGCCATTATGCCGGTGGGTAAGTGTGTTAGCCGGACCGCCGTAGTTACTTTATTCACATTCTGCCCGCCTGCGCCCCGGCTGTGGAAGAACTCCATCTTGATGTCGTCAGGACCGATGTTGAGCTCGACTTCTTCCGCCTCAGGCAGGACCGCCACCGTGGTCGTCGAAGTGTGAATTCGTCCCGAAGCTTCGGTGACCGGCACCCTTTGCACTCGGTGAACACCTCGCTCGTGCTTGAAGCGGCTGAAAGCGCCCTTGCCTCTGATTTCAAATATCAGCTCCTTGAACCCCCCTCTTTCGCTTTGATTGCTGTCAATGACCTCCACCTGCCAGCCTTTTGCCTGCGCATATCGGCTATACATGCGGAATAGGTCTCCGGCGAAAAGGCTCGCCTCCTCACCGCCGGTGCCAGCCCTTATCTCCACAATGACGTCCATATCATCATTAGGGTCTTTGGGCATCAGGGCAAGCTTGAGTTTGCCAACAAGCTGCTCTTGCCGTTCTTTGAGCTTGCCCACTTCTTCCTTGACCAAGGCTGTCATCTCCGCCTCACCATGGGCATTGAGCAGCGCTTCGAGTTCACCCAGTTCTTTGCCCCTGGTTTTGTACTCCTGGTACATGCCGATAATGTCTTCAAGACCGGCCCTCTCCTTGCTCAACTCCTGAAGCCGCTTGGGGTCGGTAGCTATCTCCACTTGAGCCAGAAGCTGGCTCAGTTCGTCATAGCGTCTTTGAATTAATTCCAGTTTCTCAAACATAGCTAATGCCATTATAATACAGCGGCACAAGCTGCTCAAACTTGAGCTAGGTTGACTGGAATGAAACTGGCACCAGGTTGCTACGAATGCCTGCGCCGATTAATAGAGCAGGCTGCAGAGCTGGCCACGGACGATGTTCGGCTGAAGCAAAAGGCAATCGGGGAAGCGATGAAGATATTGGACCATGAGTTTTCTTATGACCAAATATCTCTGGTGATTGCCGCCAGGATTCACAAGCTAGTAAGAGAAGTGACTCACAATCCTGATCCTTATCGGACAATGAAGGAAAGGGAGATGAGGCTCGCCAGGGAATTGTACCTTCAGCTAGATTATCAAGATAGGGATGATCTTCAGGCTCGTCTTCAACTGGCCGCGGCAGCGAATGCTCTTGATTTCTTTAAGGATCTCGGCTCGACCGGAGATGACATCAGGAAACCTGTGAGCTTTGTTGTAGATGATTCGGAGCGTCTTGAAGAAAAGCTAAGGAGTGCCTCAAAAGTCTTATATCTGGCAGACAATGCCGGGGAACTCTACTTCGATTTGCCCCTCGTCAAGTGGATGAAGCAATCCGCCCAGGTTCTTTACGTAGTTAAGCCATCGCCAGTTCAGAACGATTTGACGCTGGAAGATGTCGGTAGGTCTGGCCTGGAGGCTGAGTTTGGAAGAGTCATGAGCACGGGCGTAGCTTCACCGGGAGTAGTCTTTGCTCTGGCTTCAGCTCAGTTCAAACGAGAATTTGAGTCAGCAGATCTTATATTTGCCAAGGGGATGGGACATTACGAGGCTTTATCTGAGCTGTTCCCTGAAGGGAGATTCTTCTATTGCCTCAAGGCCAAGTGCCAACCAGTGGCTGACTCGCTTGGGGTGCCTGTAAATAGTTATGTGGCTATGCTGCAGTGACCCGCTTCCTTAACTTGAGTTTCGCAAGCTGTTTTGTTATATTCTTGAATCACACGGGGCTGTAGCTCAATCGGGAGAGCGTCTGACTGGCAGTCAGAAGGTAGTGGGTTCGAATCCCATCAGCTCCACCAATCCCAAAGCCAAAAAGTTCACGACCCAGCTCCTAGATAAGTTCATCTCTTTCCGTCCTGAAGGCTTGAGCAAGAGAACAATTGAGTTCTACCGATATACACTCACCAAGTTAAATCAGGACTATCTGCTAGGGTGGTCCCAGCTTTGGGTGGCTGGGAGACTACTGCAATGGTTGAACAATACTCGAAATCACCTACCTCTGATGATGCCCTTCAACTTCATAGGCAGGCCAAGACCATGAAGTCTGAGGATAGTTTGTGGGATTATGGGGGCGGAGGTTCAACATGAACTTGGTCAATGCAACGGACTTCATAACCTTTATCCCACAAGAACTGGGCCAAGTAAGAGCCACCTCGCGGTCTTAGGACTAACTCGAAAAGTGGTACAATTATCTGAGGAGGGTAGGTCAATGATCATTGATGTTCATGTCCATCCACAATTCTTGGAACCACAACCAGGAAACATTCCATCTCAACTTGAGACCAGAAAACTCGATATTGTAGCCAATCCCCAACACTTTCCTATAGCGTTAGGCCTGACATCCCGGTACTACTACCAAAGGGACCATGTCATGTTACCGTTGCCAGAGTTTGTTAGCCAAATGGATGAAGCAAAAATCGACAAAATCACACTGGTAAACCCGGCAATAAAAGGTGTACCTGTAAGACCAATGAACGAAGGCGTGGCAAAATTGTTGGAAGCTTATCCAGACAGGTTCATCGGCTTCGCAGGCTTCGACCCAAACAACGGGGCACAAGCCGTACAGGAGATTGAATATGCCGTAGAAAACCTCGGATTCTCAGGTATCAAAAGCGTCCCGTCGACACTTGAATTGGATATCAATGATAAAGCATTCTACCCATGCTATAAGAAAGCTGAGGAACTCGGTATCCCAATTCTGGTTCACACAGGGTCGGTGATTATTAAAGGATGTAGAGTCAAATATGTTCATCCATTGATGATTGATGATGTTGCTTTTGATTTCCCAGACCTAAAGATAATATGCGCTCACTTAGGTGGATGGCAGTATATGGATGCCATAAACATGCTAGTCCATCATGCCAATGTGTTTGCTGACATCTCCTTTTGGCCGTTAAATCCATTTTATGTAGATATGGTTCCATGGAGTCTGTTAGAGAAGACGGTATCGAATAAAATACTGTTTGGGAGTGACTATCCAGCGGGGCAGACTCCGAAAGAAGCGGCTGCAGCCGTGCAAAAATTACCTATAAGTCAAGGCTTCAAAGAGAGAATTCTAGGCAAAAACGCAGCGAAGATATTAGGATTGCAGGGGTGATTAAAGTAACCAGCCTCTTCACTTCTACCTCGTCTCAATAGAATCATACCCTTGGTCAGTAGCAGAGGGAATACGTCTACTGGGGCAACATTTGGTTGGTAGGTAAGGCTTCAAAGCTAAATTGTTGACAAGGCAACGGGGGATACCCTGGGGAAATTGCTGCTACCTACGCCTAGCCAGGGATATGGTTGGCTCGTAGAAAAATCCAGCCAATTCTGAAATCCGCTGTTGTTATCACCAGCAATCTGGAGTACTGTTAAGTTGATTATCTTCCACAACAGGTGGAACACCGAGGTTTGGCTTTTGTTATTCCTTCTTTCAACTTCCCGCAGGAGTGACAATATCTCTCTTTGTACTCAGGGTTCCCGTGTCTCTTCCATACCTTGTAACAGTCCAGACAGTGCGGTGCATCTACATTATGGTCTATGCGTTTACCACACCGAATGCAGAAACCTGGCTCACTAGTGCTTCTGTAACCTCTCGTTTTTCTAGGTCTATCTTCAGTCTGCGAGTCGACCAGTGACTTTGCCTCTTTGCCTATCGCCTCAAAGATACCCTTGACTGTACTGTCCTTTCTGGCACTGGTAACTATGTACTCTGCTTCACGAAGTGCTTCTTTCAAAACTGATTCATCTTCAGCCAAGTGCAAGAGAACCCCCATCTCCCTGTTATATTGCTGTGAGTGTTCATGTAGGTTCAAAGATGTGATTACCATTGCATATTCATTGTAGAAACACTTTGCATGCAGGTTCTCATCAAATCGGAGTTCCAGATGCCTTAGCTGTTTGAGCTTGGACCTCTCTTCAGATGCCAACTCCTTTCCTCTGCAAACCACTACTGTCTTCATACCCTTCCCATCTTTATACTTCAGTCGGGCAAACAAATCGTCTGCCATTTTGATATAGGGAGTTATCAAGACAACTTCATTACTAGCCCCCTCTATTATTGATACAATTTCGGCATATGCTTTGTCCTTGTTCAGAAACTCTGCCATCGTTTGCTCCTTAAATCTGCTTCAGCTCTACTCACCATCAAAGGCATACATCGTAATCCTAATCATACCACAGGCGAGTTTGGCTAGCTTTTGGGAAAACGGAGTCTAAGTCAAAGTTGTGCTATCCGCACTACCATGCCACCTAAAAGCTCGCCTGAACCCTAACTCTTCCGTCTCTTTGACCGTCTCCACATAACGCTCATTCCTCTCTTCTTCAATGAGTGTTCTATCGTATTGTTGGTCAAAAGGAAGATGATAAATCTTTGTTCCGTCCCTTCGGGAGATATTGCACTTTATGGAAGGGTAACGCCCAAGAGGATGGTTCTCAGTCAACTTAATATCCAACGCCCCTGCAAATTGCCTTGCCCTGTCTGACAATGTTGTCGAAGTTATGAACCAAGGAATGACCTGCATTGCTGGATGGTCTATTCGATAGGCTATGACGGTGCCCAACAACTGAAAGATATGCTTTTCATGTATCCGTTTCTCTTGAGACCAACACTTGCACTGGACAACTTCCACTCTCTTATCTTTGACGCATACCAAATCTCGCCCTAAATCAGCAAGTCCCTCAACAATGCCTTGGTAGTAGACGCCATAGCCCTTTGACTCATAAAGGTAACCAATGTAACGCTCGTAATCCCGTCCGATCTCCCACTTCGTTTTTGGTTTCCGCCAATAACGGTCAAGTGCTCGTTGATTCCTCTCTGCAACTGGTAATTGGCTGTACTCAGATTGTGTCAGCCATCTCTTCACAGGGTCTTCCAACTCATGGGGCTCTTCTTTGCCTTTCTCTTTTCTCTCCATGATTTGCCTTATTAGGTCATCGATGTCTTCGCCCGTAAAATCGATGAGCCAGGGGAAGAGATTCTCATAGTATTCGAGCTTGTACTTGAGGACTCGGTAGAGTCTTTCTGCAACCCTACGCTGAGAAGCGACCTGCCTAACTTGCTCAGCAGCCTTTGGCGCAGGGTGTGACTTATGTTGAAGATGACTGGCTTTATTTAAGTCCTTAAGATATGCATAATCGGCATACGCCTTGGCTAGCCAAGGAAAACCTTCAGTTTTCTCTTTCACCAGAGTCTCGATTGCGTGAATATCAGATTGGACTTCTGTTTCCCAGTCCTTTTGCTTACGCTTCAGTTCCGACTCTTTCGATTCCAGTTCACCCTTATATTTGTCTAGATTGTCTAACCTTGGCTTCAACTCGACATACTTCTTGGCTTTGCCTCGGAGGTCAGATATCTTGTGAATAAGAGCGGAAATGAGCGTGATGCCAGCTAGTATTCCGATGATGATAAGAAGACCTTCCATAGTGCCCCCTTTTGGCGTCTTCCAGCCTCACCCTGCCCCTCAGAAGCTCTTCGACTTGTTTCTCCGTGCTCCCACAGCTTCATTCTCCGCAGTCAACGCACCTGCTCATCGTGTCTATTTCTCATAGACCAAGTGAGTCTATATAACAAGGCTGAAATGGTCAGAACTTCTTGAACTTGATGGAAGGCTTGAAGCCCTTTGCAGCATTACGAGCGTCTGCAGACACCTCACCCGTGTAGGCAAAGAGCCCTTGGACGTA
>Ga0224505_10002597_pt1 | contig 10521 bp, 9 predicted proteins | sample SF_Jan12_sed_USG_FD_169102 | JGI IMG/M metagenome (GOLD analysis project Ga0224505, IMG submission 169102) | Sediment microbial communities from San Francisco Bay, California, United States - SF_Jan12_sed_USGS_4_1 | ecosystem: Environmental > Aquatic > Marine > Sediment | place: USA: California...
TCGGCCGTGGCGAGTGGTTCGGGGTGGGCCTCGGCGCGAGCGTGCAGAAGCTGTTCTACCTGCCGGAGGCGCACACCGACTTCGTGTTTGCGGTACTGGCGGAGGAGTTCGGGTTCGCGGGCGTCATCGTCGTGCTCGGCCTGTTCGCCGTGCTGGTGGGCCGCGCGCTGGCGATCTCGCGCAATGCGTCGGAGGCGGGCCTCACGTTCCAGTCGTATCTCGCGGCGGCCATCGGCATCTGGCTGGGCCTGCAGGCCTTCGTGAACGTCGGCGTCAACATGGGGCTGTTGCCCACCAAGGGCCTGACGCTGCCGCTCCTGTCGTACGGCGGCAGCAGCATGCTGGTGACGCTCGCATGGCTCGGCGTGCTGCTGCGGGTTCACCACGAGACGCAGATGACCGGCCGATCGGCCGTGGCACGCGAGGGGCGACGCACGTGACCCGCGACGTGGCACTGATCATGGCCGGCGGCACGGGTGGGCACGTCTTCCCGGCGCTCGCGACCGCCCGCGTGCTGCAGAGACGCGGCTACCGCATCGTCTGGCTCGGCACGCAGCGCGGCATCGAGGCGCGGCTCGTGCCGGCCGAGGGCATTCCCGTCGAGTGGCTCAGCGTGAGCGGTCTGCGCGGCAAGGGCGTCGTCACCTTGCTGGCCGCGCCGTTCCGCCTGCTCGTCGCGCTCGTACAGGCCCTGCGGGCCGTGCGCAAGCATCGGCCGAGTGTCGTGCTGGGAGCGGGCGGCTTCGTCTCCGGGCCCGGCGGCCTCGCCGCCTGGCTGCTGCGACGTCCCCTCGTCGTGCACGAGCAGAACGCTGTCGCGGGCCTTACCAACCGTGTGCTCGCGAGGCTCGCGGATCGCGTCCTCGAGGGCTTCCCTGGCAGTTTCGGTCGCGGCGTGCGCGCCGAGCGGGTCGGCAACCCGGTGCGTCCGGAGATCGCGGCTGTGGCACCGCCCGAGCGTCGCTACGCGGGTCGCGAAGGCAGGGTGCGGCTGCTCGTCTTCGGCGGCAGCCAGGGTTCCGCACGGCTGAATGCGGTGGTGCCCGCCGCGCTGGCCGAATTGCCGAAGGACCTGCGACCGGACGTGCTCCACCAGACCGGTACGCGCGGACTCGACGAGACCCGGGCGGCGTACCGGACGCGCGGCATCGATGCCGACGTGCGACCGTTCATCGACGACATGGCGGGCGCGTACGGCTGGGCGGACCTCGCGGTCTGCCGCGCCGGTGCCCTGACGGTCGCCGAGCTCGCCGCGGCCGGCGTGCCGGCGGTGCTCGTGCCGTTCCCGGCGGCGGTGGACGACCACCAGACGCGCAATGCCGAGTACGTGGTCGAGGCAGGCGCGGCGATCCTGCTCCCCGAGTCCGACCTCACGCCGGTCTCGCTCGCGGCGGTGCTGCGGGATCTGCTCACGGCCGGGCGGCCGCGGCTCGTGACGATGGCGGCGGCGGCGCGCCGCACCGCCATCACCGACGCGGACGAGCGGCTCGCGGACGCCTGCGTGGCGGCGGCCGGAGGTGCCTCATGAGGGACCGGATGCGCCGGATCCACACGATCCACTTCGTCGGCATCGGCGGCAGCGGCATGAGCGGCATCGCCGAGGTACTGCTCAACCTGGGCTATGCGGTCCAGGGCAGCGACCTCAAGGCGAGCGCCGTGACGCGCCGCCTCGAATCGCTGGGGGCCCGCGTGATGTCCGGCCACCGCGAGGAGAACGTGCAGGGCGCCGACGTCGTCGTCGTGTCGAGCGCGATCAACACCGAGAACCCGGAAGTGGCGTGGGCGCTGGCGCAGCGCGTTCCCGTCGTACAGCGCGCAGAGATGCTCGGCGAGCTGATGCGCTTCCGCTACTCCATCGCCGTCGCGGGTACGCACGGCAAGACCACCACGACCAGCCTCGTCGCGAGCGTGCTGGCCGAGGGCGGCGAGGATCCGACCTTCGTGATCGGCGGGCGCCTGAAGAGCGCTGCGACGAACGCGCGGCTCGGCGCAGGCCGCTACCTGGTCGCCGAGGCCGACGAGAGCGACGCCTCGTTCATGCACCTGCAGCCGATGATCGCGATCGTCACCAACGTGGATGCCGACCACCTCGGTACGCACGGTGGCGACTTCGAGAAGCTCAAGGCGAGCTTCGTCGAGTTCCTGCACAACCTGCCGTTCTACGGGCTCGCGGTGATCTGTGCGGACGACCGCGAGGCCGCCGCGCTGGTGCCGCACATCGCGCGGCCCTACGTCACCTACGGTTTCGACGAGGGTGCCGACATCCGCGCGGTGTCCGTGGAGCGCCACGGCGGACAGTCGCGGTTCGACGTGCTGCGCCCCGGCGCCGGGCAGCCGTTGCCCGTGACGCTGAACCTGCCCGGCCGCCACAACGTGCTCAATTCGCTCGCTGCCATCGCGGTCGCCACGGAACTCGGGATCGAGGACGCCGCGATCCAGCGCGCCCTCGCGGGCTTCCAGGGCATCGATCGCCGGCTGCAGGTGCTCGGCGACGTCGACGCGGGCTTCGGTCGGGTCACCCTCGTCGACGACTACGGGCACCATCCGACCGAGATTGCGGCGACGCTCGACGCCGCGCGGCAGGCCTGGCCGGACCGGCGCATCGTGCTGGTGTTCGAGCCGCATCGCTACACGCGCACGCGGGATCTGCTCGACGACTTCGCGCAGGTCCTGTCGACCGCCGACGTCCTGGTCGTCGCCGAGGTCTACCCGGCGGGCGAGGCGCCCATCGCCGGTGCGGACGGCAAGGCGCTCTGCCGCGCGATCCGCTCGCGGGGCGTCGTCGAGCCCGTGCTGCTCAGGTCGCTGGACGAACTGCCGCAGGTGCTCGGCGACATCGCGCGGGACGGCGACGTCGTGCTGACGATGGGCGCGGGCAGCATCGGTGCGGCCGCACACGACCTGCCCGCAGCGCTGCAGGCTGCGACCGCCGTGGGAGGTGCGTCGTGACGCGTCCCGTGCACCAGGCGACGGATCCCCGCGACTTCGGGCGCGTGGCGGTGCTGATGGGCGGCACGTCGTCGGAGCGCGAGGTATCGCTCGATTCCGGTCGCAACGTGCTCGAGGCGCTGCTGCGCAAGGGTGTGGACGCCACCGCCGTGGACGGCATCCCGGCGCTGGTCGAGGCGCTGACGGGCTCCGGCGGACGACGCTTCGACCGCGTCTTCAACATCCTGCACGGCAACCGCGGCGGCGGCGAAGACGGCGTGGTGCAGGGACTGCTCGAGGCGCTCAGTGTGCCGTACACGGGCTCCGGCGTGCTCGGTTCGTCGCTCTCGATGGACAAGATCCGCACCAAGCAGGTGTGGCTGTCGCTCGGCCTGCCGACGCCGGCCTACGCCAGCGTCGAACGTGGCGACGACGTCGCGGCCGCCGCACGCAAGATCGGACTCCCTGTGATCGTCAAGCCGGCCTGCGAGGGCTCGAGCGTCGGGATCAGCCGGTGTTTCAGGGACAGCGACCTCCAGGGCGCCGCGGAACTGGCGGCGCGCTACGAGGGCCCGCTGCTCGTCGAGCAGCTCGTCCAGGGCGAGGAGTACACGGTCGGGGTGCTGGGCGCGGAGGCGCTGCCGTCGATCCGCATCGTGCCGGCGGGCGAGTACTACGACTACCACGCGAAGTACCTGGCGGACGACACGCAGTACCTCTGCCCGGGCGCGACCGGCGCCACCGAGCAGGAACTCGGCAGCCTCGCGCTCGCCGCGTTCTTCGCCGCCGGCTGCAGCGGCTGGGGCCGCATCGACTTCATGCGCGACCGGGCGGGCCGCCCCTGGCTGCTCGAGGTCAACACCGCCCCCGGCATGACCAGCCACTCGCTGGTGCCGAAGGCGGCGCGCCAGCGCGGCATCGACTTCGACGACCTGGTCTGGCGCGTGCTCGAGACCAGCTTCGCCTCGCGGGCAGGGTGAGGACTGACCATGACGCTGCCCTGGAAGAAGCGCAATCGCAGGCAGGCCAAGGTCGAGGGACCGTCGCTCCTCGAGCGCGTGAACTGGCGCGCCGTCGGCCGGGCCGCCGGGACCGTCGCCGCCTGCACGGCGTTCGCGCTGCTGCTCGGCCTGGCCCTCGACCGCCCCGTGCGCCGGGTGCTGGTGGAGGGTTCGTTCCAGCGTGTGGCGCCGCCCGAGATCGAAGCCGCCGTCGTGCAGGTCGTGCAGGGCGGGCTCGCGACCGTGGACCTCGACGAGGTCCGGGATCGCATCGAGGGCATCGACTGGGTCGACCACGCGGTGGTGCAGCGGCGCTGGCCGGACGCGCTGCGGGTGGTGGTGACCGAGGAGGTCGCGGCGGCGCGCTGGAACGACGCGGGCCTGCTCAATGCCCGCGGGGATCTCTTCATTCGCAATGCGCGCTACGTGCCGCCCGAACTCCCGCTGCTCGAGGGACCGGAGGGTGGCGAGGGCGTGGTCGCGCAGCTGTACCTCGATGCCCAGGGCCGGCTGCTCGAGGCCGGCGTGCGCCTCACCGGCGTGCGCCTCGACGAGCGCGGGGCCTGGGAGCTGCAGCTTTCGAACGGCGTGCGCGTCAAGCTCGGCCGCCTCGCGGTCACCGAGCGACTCGACCGCTTCATCCGTCTCGCGGGTCCCCTCGTCGCCAAGCGTGCGGCCGAGATCACCTACGTGGACATGCGCTACACCAATGGATTCAGCGTGGGCTGGAACGAGCGTTCCGCCCTCGCCGTCGTCCCCCAGGAGGACGCGACCCCCGATGCCTAGAAAGCCTGAACGCAACCTGATCGTCGGACTCGACATCGGCACCTCGAAGGTGGTCGCGATCGTCGGCGAGCTCGAACCCGACGGCACCATCGAGGTCGTCGGCGTGGGGTCGCACCCCTCGCGCGGCCTGAAGAAGGGCGTCGTGGTCAACATCGACTCGACGGTGCAGTCGATCCAGCGGGCCGTGGAGGAAGCGGAGCTGATGGCCGGCTGCGAGATCCACTCGGTGTTCGCCGGCATCGCCGGCAACCACGTGCGCAGCCTGAACTCCCACGGCATCGTCGCGATCCGCGACAAGGAAGTGACGCCGGGCGACGTCGACCGCGTGATCGACGCGGCGCGCGCCGTCGCCATCCCCGCCGACCAGAAGATCCTGCACATTCTGCCGCAGGAATTCATCATCGATGCGCAGGAAGGCATCCGCGAGCCGATCGGCATGTCGGGCGTGCGCCTCGAGGCCAAGGTGCACATCGTCACGGGCGCCGACAGCGCCGCCCAGAACATCGTCAAGTGCGTGCAGCGCTGCGGGCTCGAGGTCGAGGACATCGTGCTCGAGCAGCTGGCGTCGAGCTACGCGGTGCTCGCCGACGACGAGAAGGAACTCGGCGTGTGCCTGGTCGACATCGGCGGCGGCACGACGGACATCGCGGTGTTCTCCGGCGGCGCGATCCGCCACACGGCGGTGATCCCGATCGCGGGCGACCAGGTCACCAACGACATCGCGCTGAGCCTGCGCACGCCGACCCACCACGCCGAGGATCTCAAGATCCGCTACGCCTGCGCCCTGTCGCAGCTGGCGAATCCGGACGAGACGATCGAGGTGCCGAGCGTCGGCGACCGTCCGGCCCGCCGACTGGCGCGCCAGACGCTCGCCGAGGTGGTCGAGCCGCGCTACGAGGAACTCTTCGCGCTGGTGCGCGAGGAACTGCGCCGCTCCGGCTTCGACGAGCTGATCGCGGCCGGCGTCGTGCTCACGGGCGGCAGCGCGAAGATGGAAGGCGTCATCGAGCTGGCCGAAGAGATCTTCCACGCGCCGGTGCGGCTCGGCCTGCCGCAGGGCGTGAGCGGGCTCGTGGACGTCGTCAGGAACCCGATCCACTCCACCGGCGTGGGACTGCTGCTGTTCGGGCGCGAGAACTACGTGCGCCGCGGCGGCGGGCGTTCCGCGCCCGTCGCGAACGGCATGCGCAGCGTCGTGGAGCGGATGCGGGCGTGGTTCCAGGGGAATTTCTGAGGGCAGGGAATGGGGCAGGGGACAGGCGCGGAGCGGAATCGGCGGATCGGGAAGGGAACAGGTTTCAACAGCGGATCGGTCAGGCAGCGGGTTTCCACGGCTGACTGACCACGGGTCATCGATCACTTTCTTACGGAGCAGCACACAATGTTCGTACTTGCAGACACGGAGAATCAGGGGGCCATCATCAAGGTCGTCGGGGTCGGCGGCGGTGGCGGCAACGCGGTCACGCACATGGTCAGCTCGGGCATCGAGGGCGTCGACTTCGTCTGCGTCAACACCGATGCCCAGGCCTTGAAGCACTCCAAGGTCAAGACGAGCCTGCAGATCGGCTCGAACATCACCAAGGGCCTCGGTGCCGGCGCGGACCCGGAGGTCGGTCGCCAGGCGGCGATGGAAGATCGCGACCGGATCGTCGAGCTGGTCGACGGTGCCGACATGATCTTCATCACCGCCGGCATGGGCGGCGGCACCGGCACGGGCGCGGCGCCGGTCGTGGCGCAGGTCGCGAAGGAACTCGGCATCCTCACCGTGGCGGTGGTGACCAAGCCCTTCGAGATGGAGGGCCACAAGCGCCAGGCGCTCGCCGACCAGGGCATCGGCGAGCTCGGCAAGTACGTCGACTCGCTGATCACCATCCCGAACCAGAAGCTGCTCACGGTGCTCGGCGGCGACACGACGCTGCTCGACGCCTTCCGCTCCGCGAACGAGGTGCTGCAGGGCGCCGTGCAGGGCATCGCCGAACTCATCACCCGTCCCGGCCTCATCAACGTGGACTTCGCCGACGTGCGCACCGTGATGGCCGAGACCGGCATGGCGATGATGGGCTCGGGCAACGCGACGGGCGAGGATCGCGCACGCGCGGCCGCCGAGGCCGCGATCTCGAGCCCGCTGCTCGAGGACGTGAACCTCTCCGGGGCCCACGGCCTGCTGATCAACGTCACGGCCGGCATGGACCTGCGCACCAGCGAGTTCCACGTCGTGGGCGACACCATCAAGCAGTACGCCTCCGAGGACGCGACGGTGGTCGTCGGCTACGTGATCGATCCCGAGATGACCGACCAGATCCGCGTGACCGTGGTCGCCACCGGCATCGGCCGTCCCGCGGCGGTTCGCGGCATGCCCCAGGGAACGCAGCCGAAGGTCGAGGTCGTGGCCGGTGGCCGCGGACGTCGTCCGCTCGACAACTATGCCGACCTCGACACGCCGGCGGCCTTCCGTCGGCGCCAGCGGGCCGTCGGGGACGACGTCCGCGTCGACTCGGACGACTCCTACCTCGACATCCCGGCGTTCCTGCGCCGGCAGGCGGACTGACCCGGGCGGTCCGGGACCATGGACCGTGGGGAGCGCTTCGACTGCTCCGGCTTCCCACGGTCCGTCCTGTCCGGCACCGGGCCCCCTGTGCTATCTTCTCCGGCTAATTTTCCCGGGGACGCTCCCGTCCGAGCGCACCACGCCCCAGCATGCTCAAGCAAAGAACGCTGAAGAACACCATCCGCGCCACTGGCGTCGGCCTGCACACGGGCCGCAAGGTACTGATGGCCCTGCGGCCCGCGCCGGCCAACAGCGGCATCACCTTCCGCCGCACGGACCTCGACGAGCCGATGGACATTCCCGCCCGCGCGGAGAACGTCGGCGAGACCACGCTCGGGACCACGCTGGTCCGCGACGGCGTCAAGGTCTCGACCATCGAGCACCTGCTGTCGGCCCTCGCGGGCCTCGGCATCGACAACATCATCATCGAGCTGAGTTCGGGCGAAGTGCCGATCATGGACGGCAGCGCCGGCCCGTTCGTCTTCCTGCTGCAGTCGGCCGGCATCGAGGAGCAGAACGCGGCGAAGCGCTTCGTGCGCATCCGCAAGAGCGTCAAGGTCGAGGACGGCGACAAGTGGGCGCGCTTCGATCCCTACGACGGTTTCAAGGTTAACTTCGAAATCGAGTTCGACCATCCGGTGTTCAAGCGGCGCTCCCAGGTCGCCTCGATGGACTTCTCGACGACGACGTTTCTCCGCGAGGTCAGCCGCGCGCGGACCTTCGGATTCATGCGCGACCTCGAGTACATGCGGTCGCACAACCTCGCGCTCGGCGGCAACCTCGACAACGCGATCGTCCTCGACGACTACCGCATCCTCAACGAGGACGGCCTGCGCTACGAGGACGAGTTCGTGAAGCACAAGATCCTCGATGCGATCGGCGATCTCTACCTGCTCGGCCACAGCCTCATCGGCGAGTTCAGCGGCTTCAAGTCGGGCCACGGCCTCAACAATCGCCTGCTGCGCACGCTGATGGCAGACGCGTCGGCGTGGGAGGAAGTGACCTTCGAGACGCTGGCGGACGCGCCGATTTCCTACGTCGCCGCCGCGACGGCCTGACCCGGCGGCGCAACCGCGACGTCCTGATCAGGATCCGCGGCCCACGCGCACCCGCAGCCTGCCCGCGACGGGCTCCCCCGCGGCCTGCAACTGCTCGCGCAGCCGCGGGCCGGCATAGCGCACGCGCGCCGACCACGCGGCGGAATCCACGATGATCACGAGGTCCTCGCTGCGACGCACCGCCGCGAGCACGTGCGGCCGCAACTCGGCCGGCAGCAACTCCTGGACGGTGGTGGTCAGGCCTGCGGCCGCCGCGGCCTTGCGCGCCAGCGTCTCGAGCGCCGAGCCGGAGCCCGAAAAGAGGGGTTTCAAGGGGTCGGACATCGTTTAGTAATACTTTACAAAAGACCGTTTCGATTGCCAGCCCGTCATCGTTCGTTCATAGTCTGCCCCCTTGTCACTGGACGGGTCCACCTCCTGTTCGCCAACAATAGAATGGCGGCGCGCAGGCGGGGAGTTGACTCCCGCAAACCCGTCCCGCTTGGTGCAGAACGCAAGGCCGGCCCGCCCGGGTCGGTCTCGGCGTGCAAGCTCGACGGCTGCTACGAGGGGTCAGCGCCGCAATGAATCTACAGATTGTGTCAGGCCGGGCTGGGCGAGTGCTCCAGTTCGACCTGCGGCGACCGGCGACGATGGCGGCTTTCGCCGCGGGCGCGCTGCTGTTTGCCGCCGCGGTTTTCGTCGCCGGCATGCAGCTCGGGCAGTTCGTCGCCGGGCCGCTCGATCGCGCCGCACTGGCGCGCGAGATGGACCAGCAGCGACTCGACCTCAATGCGGTGCGCGGGCAGATGCAGGGCAAGGTGGACGCCCTGGCCATGCGCATCGGCACCCTGAATGCGCATCTCATCCGGCTCGATGCGCTGGGTCGGCGCGTCACGGATCTCGCGGGCCTCGATCGCGGCGAATTCAACTTCGACGATCCCCCGCCGGTGGGCGGGCCCGAGGGTGGCGAATATGCCGGCGGCTCTGCCCAGGTGCCCGACCTGACGGCGGCGCTCGACCTGCTCGAGCTGCAGCTGCACGACCGCCAGCAGCAGCTGGCCGTGCTCGAGAGCCTGATGTCCACGCGCAGCCTCGGCGAGCGCGTGATTCCCGGCGGCTGGCCCATCGTCGGTGGATGGATCTCCTCGCACTTCGGCCGTCGCTCCGATCCGTTCACGGGCCACAGCGCCTTTCACGCGGGCGTGGATTTCGCCGGCCCCCCGGGCAGCCGCGTGATCACCACCGGCCCCGGCGTGGTCAGCTTCTCGGGCTACAAGAACGGCTACGGCAACGTCGTCGAGGTCACGCATCCCACCGGCTACGTGACCCGCTACGGCCACAACTCGCGCAACCTCGTGCGCGAGGGCCAGACCGTGCAGAAGGGCGACGCGATCGCCGTGATCGGCAACACGGGCCGCTCGACCGGCACGCACGTGCATTTCGAAGTCGAGCGCGACGGCAACAAGCTGAACCCGATGCGCTACCTCTCGGCGCCGTAGGCGCCGGCGACGGAGGCCGTGACCCGGGAGCCAGGAGCGGCACGGCGCCGACGCCGGTCGCTGCGCGGGAACTCTGGCGACCGGCGGCCCCCTAATCAGGACCCCCTTCCTGTAAAATCCCGCGTTTCCCGTTACGCCCCTCCCTGGAGCCCCAGTGGCCAATTGGTTTGCACGCATTTTCGGTAGCCGCAACCAGCGGCTGATCAGCCAGTACTCCGGAATCGTCAAGAAGATCAACGCGATGGAGTCCGGGCTGCAGGCGCTGAGCGACGCCCAGCTCGCGGCCAGAACAGTACAGTTCCGCGAGCAGCTCGAGGCCGGCAAGGCGCTCGACGACCTCGTGGCCGACGCCTTCGCCGTGGTCCGCGAGGCCTCGCGCCGCACCCTCGGCCTGCGGCACTTCGACGTGCAGCTGATCGGCGGCATGGTGCTGCACCTCGGCAAGATCTCCGAGATGCGCACCGGCGAGGGCAAGACGCTCGTCGCGACGCTGGCGGCCTACCTGAACGCGCTGCCCGGCAAGGGGACGCACATCGTCACGGTCAACGAGTACCTGGCGAGCCGCGACGCCGAGTGGATGGGCCCGATCTTCCAGTTCCTCGGCATGACGGTCGGCGTGGTGAAGGCCGGACAGACCGCCGAGGAGAAGCGCGCGGCCTACGCGGCCGACATCACCTACGGCACCAACAACGAGTTCGGCTTCGACTACCTGCGCGACA
>Ga0224505_10002598_pt1 | contig 10519 bp, 5 predicted proteins | sample SF_Jan12_sed_USG_FD_169102 | JGI IMG/M metagenome (GOLD analysis project Ga0224505, IMG submission 169102) | Sediment microbial communities from San Francisco Bay, California, United States - SF_Jan12_sed_USGS_4_1 | ecosystem: Environmental > Aquatic > Marine > Sediment | place: USA: California...
CTCGAGAACACCACCACGGGAGAAAGTCGCCTCGGGGCGTTCGTTGTCGGCGACACGATCGGGGGTGGCGGGGGAAGGGGCACGCGAGGTGGCGGTCCCTGCGCCTGGACCACCGCTTGCGACAGCGCCATGGCCAGCATGGCCTCCATCGGCGTCATGCGCGTACCTCCAGTGATGGCGCCGGGCATCCGACCAGACGCGACGGCAGGGACGGCTGCCCAACCGCGGTGGCGAGGCGCCCTTCGACCAGCTCAACCAGCGGATTCACCGCGTGCGCGCGGCCCGGCAGCCGATCGGCGATCTCGATCAGGCGAGCCAGGGCGAGCGTGGTCCACGCGTTCAGTGACCTCCGCGCCTCGTCTCGCAGCCCTGCTTCCGCCCGGGCCATGAAGGCCGGGGCGCAATCGGGGTGCACCGAGCCGTCTCGCAGACCGAGCTCGATGAGGTGCGCGAGGCAGTTGCCGGCGTCGAGCGCTGGCGGTGCCAGGCAGTACAGGTCCAGGTCCACGACATACGCGTGCGACCCGGTGATCAGCACCTGATCGGAGTAGAAGTCGCGGTGGGCCGGCACCAGAGGACCTGCGTGCAGCCGACCCGCCAGCGTGCGGCAGGCCTCCAGCATCCGGGTCAGCCGACCGGCCAGGCGCGGCCGGCGCGCGGCCAGCGTGCCGAGACGCCGCTCGAGCGTGAGCAGCTCCGCGGCAGTGGTGTGGGTACGACCGACGCGTGGTCCGCGAGCGGCCAGCGCCCGCGTGACGTCGGCCAGGCGTTCGGCGACCTGCCGGGCTCCCGGCGCCGACAGCAGCGACGAGGCCGACACCCCGTCGACACCGCGCTGCAGCCACAGGCCGAGGTCCGGCGCGGTTCCGCAGACCTCGGGTGTCGCGATACCGGAGGCGTGGCCTTCGTCGAACCCCGCCTCTCTCAGGCTCTGCTGCACGCTCGCGCTGCGCCGATCCACACCGCGGTGATGCATCTTGCCAACGAGCGCGAAGGCGGCCGTGCCGGAGCGAAGCTCGTACCGAATCACGGCACGACGGGCGAGCTTGTGGCGGACGAGCACCGCCGAGACGAGCGCGCTGTCTGGGGCCACGGCAGGCGACGCCGCGAGCGCGGCGCGCGCCGCGTCGAGGTCCAGCGCGCGCGGCAGCCACGGGAGGCCGGGGTCGTCGGCGCTTCGTGAGGCGTGCCCGCGACCCTGCTGCGGAGCCCCAGCGACCGGCGTGCGACGCCTGGCCCGCGGCCTGCAACGCTCGGGACGATGCCGATCCAACCGGCGCTCGACCGCGCCCACGATGGATTTCGTGAGCGTGCGCCATGAAGTCGATCGCCGGCGGAACGGAAGGGGCGCCAGCGCGAACAGCGCTGCTGCCCGGGCCACACCCACTCCAGCGGGCGGCGCAGCGGCGGAGTGGTAGCCCTCGAGGAACCCGTCCGCCAGCCACGATGCGCGGTCGTGCGACAGGTCGCCTCGGAGCACCAGGTAATCGAGATCGGCGAGCCACGCGCCCAGGTCGAGTCGGGCATCGGCAGCCACCAGCTCGTCGAGGTCTATGAAGCGTGGACCCGCGGGGCTCAATACGACCTGCCGCGCAGCAAAGTCGCCGTGGTTGAGCGACAGCCGACTCGTCGTCGGCAGCGCCTGCGCGACCCGCTCCGCGAGTGCACGTGCGCGACTCGCAGCCTCGGGGACGAGCGCGGCCACGGCCTCGCCGTAGGTCAGCACGCGAGTGCGCTCTTCGGCAGTCGTCATCACGGGCAGTCCGTCGGCGGGCGCCTGGTGCAAGTCGGCCAGCGCACGCCCTGTCGCCACAACCGTGTCACGAGCGACCGTCGTCAGCTGGCGATCGAGGGATACGCCTTCCAGCCAGGCGGCTGCCGTCATCGGCAGGTCCGGATGCCGCTGCTCGCGCGCGCCTGCGTGCGGAACCGGGTGGCGCTGCAGGCGGTGGACGCGGGCCACCCGCTGGGCGAACTCCGGCTCACTGTACGCCCGAACGACCGCGGTGCCGAACGGCCCACGCACGCGCGCGACCAACCGCCGCTCGGGCCGGTAGCTCAGGATGTGCATCGAGCACGCGGGAGACGACGGACAAGCCAAGCCGAGCTGGCGCAGCAGCCGCGGCAGCCGCGTGGGCGTGAAGCGCCCCAGCGCGCGGATCTTCGCGTCGTGCGGGAACGCGGTCATCACGAGCGCCCGAGATCCATCCACCAGGGCCGGCAGGCGGCCGGGCTTGGCCTCGGTCCATCGCCGCGCCTTGTCGAGCGGCGCGAGTTCATCGTAGGGATAGGCCTTCACGGTGAAGGGAAGCACGCCCGCGCGGGTGACGAGTCCGCCGCCGGCGAGACAGTTCGTGCCTGGCTTGTAGCGCACGTATGTCACCGTCACGGAGCGGACGTCGAGATCCGCCCACCCGCGGGACGCCCACTCGGCCAGCGCCGTTTCGTCGAGCGCGAGCGCCAGACCGGGAACCGCACGGTCGGCCGCGACCACCCGCGCGTCATCCCGCGAGAGCATGAGTCCTCCCCGCCAGCACGCTGGCAACCGCCCTGGCATAGGGGCCGCCCTGCGCCTTCAACTCCGCCGGTGAGCCGGCTTCCAGCACGCGGCCGTGATCGAGCCACACCACGACATCCGCGTCGCGCTCGGCGAGATCGAGTTCGTGGGTGATGAAGAGCGTCGTGCGCCCCTCGCAGAGCCGGCTAAGTGCGTCGAGCACCTGCGACCGGCTGTGCTCGTCGAGACCCGTCGTCGGTTCGTCGAGGATGACGATGGGCGCGCGGCGGATGGCCGCGCGTGCAATGGCAAGACGCTGGCGCTGACCCGACGACAGTGCGACGCCGCGCTCCCCGAGCGGCGTGTCGTAGCCAAGTGGCAGGGCCGCGATGAAACCGGCCGCGTCGGCCAGCTCGGCCGCCGCCATGACCTCGGCATCGGTGGCGGTGGTCACGCCGCACGCGATGTTCTCGCGCACGGTGCCGGCGAAGAGCAGTGTGTCCTGCAGCACGGTGGAGCATTGACGTCGCAGCGACTCGGCGGTGACGCGGGCGATGTCGTGGCCGTCCACCCGGACGACCCCGCGTTCGGGGCGATAGAGCCGCAGCAGCAGTGCGGCCAGCGTGGTCTTGCCCGACCCGGATGGTCCAAGCAGGTAGACATGCTGGCCGGGCGCCGCCGTGAAGGAGATGTCGTGCAGCGCCGTCCTCCCCGGCTCGTACGCAAACGACACTCGCTCGAACGCGAGCGCTCCACGAGACTCAGCCAGGGCGAGGGCGTGCGGGCCATCGGCCTGCTCGGGTGTCTCGTCCAGCACGTCGAGCACGCGGTCGGCCGCCGCCGCGGCTTTCGAGAGCCGGCCGGCGTATTTCGCGAAATCGCGTACGGGGCGGAATCCCGTTCGGAGGTATGCCAGAAACACCAGCAGGTCGCCGACAGAGAGCTGACCCCCGAGTACCAGACGCGCGCCGTACCACAGGACGAAGGCGGTTGCCGCCGCCACCACCATGTCGGCACTCCGCTCCAGCCTGGCTTCGAGCCGCTTTCCGGCCACGCCGTCCCGGAAGCTCTTGCCCTCGCTGGCGCCAAACGCGTCGCCGACCTGCGATTCGAGCGACAGCGCGCGCACGACGCGCACGGCGGCCAGCGACTCGGCGGCCCGAGCGGCCAGGTTCCCTTCGTGACGCCGCTGGCTCGTGGCCGTGTCGTGGATGCGACGTCCCAGCCGGCGTGTGGACAGCGCCAGCACGGGCAGCAACGCCATGGCCACCAGCGCCAGCTGCCAGTGGAACCACGCCATCACCGCTGCCATGCCGACGAGCACCAGCATGTTGCTGACGAGCGGCAGGAGTGCCGTGACCGTGGCGTCTTTCATGACGTTCACATCGCTGGTGAGGCGCACTGTGAGGTCGCCCGTTCGGGATCGCGCGTGGAACGACAGCGGCAGGCGCTGCAGGTGCGTGTAGAGCGCCTCGCGCAGGCGCGCCACGATACGGCTGCCGGCCAGCGCACCCCCGATGGTGCTGGCGTAGGCGACGGCGGCGCGGACCGCGGTAATGGCCAGCAGCGCCGCTGCGGCGGCGATCAGCTGCCCATCACGACCGACCGTGTCCAGCCATGGCAGGCCGGAGGCCTTGGGCTCGACGGCCAGCACCGTGTCGAAGACGAGCTTGAGCGGCCATGGCTCGAGCAGTCGGAGACCCATCTCGGCCAGCAGGGCCGTCGTGGTGCCGACCAGGAGTGGACGTTCCCGTCTGACGGCGGGTGCGGCATGTCGCCACAGTCGTCGCCACACCGGCATGGTCTCGGCGATGGAGCGCGGGCGGCTCATGCGCGCCTCCATGCGCGATCCGAGAGTGCCGGCGCGAACGACACTCCGGCCAGGCGGGCCACGGCCTGGGCGACGTCTCGCCAGGTGCGGCCATTGGCCACAAAGGCCCGCGCGGCGGCGCCGAGTCGGCTGCAGGCAATCGGGTCGGCCGCGAGCGTCACCAGGGCGTCGGCGAGCGCGCTCGGGTCGCCGGGCGGCACCAGACGCCCGGTCACGCCGTCGGCGACCAGGTCGCGGATCTGCCCGATATCGCTGGCCACCACCGTACGCCCGGAGGCCATGTACTCCAGTACCTTGAGTGGTGAGAAATAGAACCTGTCCAGCGCCGGGTACGGAGCAGTGGCGACATCCATGTCGCGCAGGAGGGCGGGTACGTCCTCGTGCGCGACCGCGCCGGTGAACGTGACGCGGTCGGTCAGGCCACGCGCGGCGACCAGCAACGCGAGCGACTCGCGCTCGGGGCCGTCTCCCACGATGAGCAGGTGCAGCCGAGGCACGCGTGCCGCCGCCAGGTTCACGGCTTCGATCAGCGTGTCCACACCATGCCAGGGCTTGAGGGAACCGAGGAAGCCCACCGTGAAGCGATCGGCAGCGTCGCGCCGGGCCACGGGCGCCGCAAAGCGCTCCATGGCCACGCCGTTGGCGACCACATCCACGCGCGCGCGACCGCTGGTGGCCGCTCGCACGTGCGCGGCGACCTCCGCTGACACGGCGACCACTGCCGTGGCGCTCTCCGCCGCTCGCTGGAACAGGCGCTCGGCCACGCGGCGGTACACGAGCGTGCGGTAACGAATCTGCTCGTCGACGAGCGGGGCGTTCACCTCGAGCATGCTCGGCGTCGCGGTGCGGGCGGCGTACACCGGACCGGCCACACTCCAGAGCGCCGCGCGCTCGTACACCAGATCGAACGGACCGAGCGCGGTCAGCGCTTCGATCGTGGCGCGGTTGAGCGCCACGGCCTCGCGTTCGCGCGCCGCGCCTGTCTGGGCCCGCCGCGCCGGCAGTGGAATGACCTCGACGCCACGCAGAGACGGGGGTGCCGCGCCGAACGCTCCAGACGCACACAGCGTGACCTCCGCCCCCAGTGCAGTGAAGGCTGCGCACAGTTCCCGCACGTGGATGGCGCACCCCTTGTGCCCGAACACTGGGATGCCCGCGTCGGTCGAGACGTAGGCGATGCGCATCAGACGGCCTCCTGCAGCGCGGGCAGGGCCGCGTCGGCGAACGCGGCACGCAGGGCCGCGGCGTTGGCATGAATGTCGAATTGCCGTTCGATCAGCCGGCGCGCCTCCGCGGACAGGCGCACGCCCAGGGAAGGCTCGTCGAGGAGCCGGCCGATGGCGGCGGCCAGCGCCGGAGCGTCACGCTCGGGCACGAGCAGGCCGGTGCGGCCGTGCTGCACGACTTCCGGGACGCCCGTCGTGGCCGACGCCACCACGGGCGTGCCGCATGCCATGGCCTCGAGGATGGTGGTGGGTAGCCCCTCGCGGTTGCCTTCGTGGTCCACGAGCGAGGGCGCCGCGAAGACACGGGCACGACCGAACGCAGCCAGGACATCGGCCTGCGGCAGCGGCCCGGTGAAGCGCACACGGTCACCCAGGCCGAGCGCCACGGCCTGCGACTTGAGCGAGGCCTCGAGTTCTCCAGCGCCGACGATGGTGGCGTTCACCGATCGGGCGCCTGTCTCGAGCTGCGCGAGCGCGTCGAGCAGCACGGCGAAACCTTTCTTCTCGACGAGCCTGCCAACCGCCAGCACGTCGATGTCGGGCTCGGCTCGCCAACGGTGCGGCAGCCGCTCAACGTCGAGGCCGTTGTAGATGCGCGCGATGCGATCGGCCGAGTCGGGAAAACGCGAACGGAGGTCATGCAGGTTGAAGTCACTTACCGTGACCACCCGCGCGGCGCTGGCGAACTTCCGTGCCAGGTCGTCTTCGTCGGCCTGCTCGTGGAAGATGTCCTTGGCATGCGCCGTGACGCTCCATGTGAGTCCGGCGAGCGGCGCCGCCAGCCGCGCGACGCTTGCCGCCACGCTCGCAAAGTGCGCGTGCACGTGATCAAAGCCCCCTCGCCTCAGTAGGTCGGCGAGCGCGAGCGCCTGGTACGCCGTCCGACCGTCCTCGCCCTGGGCGCTCCGGAGGAAGGTGTCCATCCCGCCGCAGCTGGCCGTGGCCCTCTGGCACGCATCCCAGAAATCTGCCGTGCGAAGCCCCTCGCTCGGGATGTAACGCACCGGCGCGCGCAAGCGGCTGAGGATGTCCTGGAAGTGCGTGTCGGCGGGTGGCCGTAGCGAGAAGATTTCGACCTGGAGGCCCGCGGCCTCGTGTGCCAGGATCTCGTTGACGATGAAGGTCTCCGAGAACCGGGGGAAGACCTTGACGACGTAGGCGACGCGACCTAGCTCAGTGCGCATGTGCGGTCCTCTCGGTCGCGGGCCAGGCCGACGGAGCGGTCGGGCCGAGCAGCTCTTCGACGAGTCGCGTCACCCGGTGCGTCGCCGTCAGTCGCGGCCACGGCCCCACGGCCACCGATGTCTTGCCCTTCACCCAGGCGGAGAGCCTCGCGGAGGTGAGCTGATGGGTGGGCAGCACGTCCACCAGGCCGAGTACCCGGAACCGTTCGGCGCGGATGGCCTGCTCGCGCCGCGGATGTTCCCGCGGGACCAGCAGCGCCGGTTTCCGGTAGGTGAGGATCTCGCAGACGCTGTTGTACCCGGCCATCCCCACCACGCGCGACGCGCGCGACACGAGCGCCGCCGGGTTGTCGGCGAAGTCGATGACGTGCAGGTCGCCCCGAGCCCGAGCCAGCGCCTTCACCTCGTCCTGCACGCCTTCCGGCATGAAGGGACCGGTCAGCAGCACGCCGTGCTCACCACGCGGAAAGGCCGCGCCGGCAAAGGCCCGTGCGACTTCGCCGCCGTCCTGTCCCCCGCCGGCCATGCACAACGTGAACGCACCACGGACTTCGGAGAGCAGCGCCAGGTCGGCCGGCTCTGCCACAGCGCGTCGATCGAGGTACCCCACCCAGCGAACGCGAGCGCGGGTGCTCTCTGGAAAGCCGCACTCACGGGCGACGTCGTATACCGCAGGGTCGCCGTAGATCCAGACCTGGTCGTAGTACCTGGCGATGGCCTCGTGGTGGCCTGCGCGTGCCCATTCGCGCGTGATGACCCTCGGTTCGTCCAGCACGTCGCGCAATCCGAGCGCCACACGTGTGCGGCCCGACATGCCGAGCGAGGCGAGCGCGGGCTCCATCTCGCCGAGCGCCCCCAGCGGCACGTTGTCCACGACCAGTACGTCGGGCTCGAAGCTTTCGAGCGCCGAGCGCACGGTGCGAGCGCGGAGCGACACCAAGTCGCCGATGGACACGGGGAGATGGCGGGGCCCGTACGCGCCCGTCTGCTCGTGCTTGACGAGCGCGGGAAGCGTCAGGCAATCCACCCGGGGCGGCATGCGGAACGCGCCACCCAGATGCGTGCCCGAGATGAGCAGGACCGCCGTGTCGGGTCTGGCGCCGGCGATGGCCTGCGCCAGCTGGAGGTTGCGCCGGATGTGGCCCAGACCCATTGTGTCGTGTGAATACAGTGCGATTCGTGGCATACCCCGTCCTCGAACGCGGTCCGGGGCGCAACCGGCCGTGCGTGTAGGGTGTGACGATCGCGTGACGACCCGTAGAACAGGTTTCTTTGGCGGGAGTCGCGTTTACTGGGACGTCCGCTCACGCATGCCGCGGCCCGCCGTAGCCTCGCAGCCCGGGTCGGCCACGGAGTCGGGAGTCGACCCGCGCATCCTCAACGCCGGTGAGCGCTGCATCTAGCAGTCCGGGCTAGCGGCGGAACGCGACGACGGCGAGTGCGAGACCGATGAGCATCGCGACCGTGCCTGCAAGCGCCGACCATCGGGGCGCGCGCGACACCGGGCCGGTGTCGCCCGCGAGCACGAACGCTGCCCAGTAGTGGGGGTGGGCGAGAGCGCTGTTCGTCAGGAGCCGTCGCTTGGAGGCAGCCAACGCCTCGGCACGATCGTCGCCGCGCTGGAGGCGGTCGTAGAAGACCCGCATCAGCGATCGGGCGGCCTCGTCCGGGACGCGCCACAACGTGGTGACCGCCGAGCGCGCCCCGGCGGCCAGCAGCGCGCGGCCGAAGCCCTGCACGCCCTCGCCCCGCAGCAGCCGTCCGCGTTCGGTGTCGCACGCGCTCAACACAGCCAGCTCCACATCGTCCAGCGGCAGGTCGTAGACTTCGCGCAGAAACAGCGGTTCGGCCGGCCCGCCCTGGGTGACCGGCGAGAAGAGCAAGCGCGATCGCTCCGCGGCCGTCGGGTCGGCCACCCCGTGCGTGGCGACGTGGAGGATACGCGGATGGGCCGCGAGCGCCTCGGCCAGATTACCCTTGAGATCGTCCGCGCCCGTGAACAGCGCATGCCGTCCGCCCAGCGTCGCCGCAATGTCGCGGACTTCTTCCGCGCTGGCCGGCAATGGCGGCGTGCCGATGCCCGACCTCGACCAGTCGTCCGCCCCCGGCAGTGGATCACCGAAGGCCGCCATCGTCGCGGACCACGGCAAGCGCCAGCTGCCCGTGGGCGACGCCGGCCTGAGCAACGCCGCGGCCGTGGGCAGGTAGCTGACCGACATGCGTGCGACCAGCGGTTCGCCGTCTACGGGGAGCACTTCGAACGGAGTCAATCCCAGCGGTCCGTCCGGCACGACGATGAGGTGCCGTGCGCCTCCCAGCGCACCCTCGGGGACGAGCGCGGCGCCGACCTCGGCTGCGGCGTCACGCCACTCGTCGTTGGCGCCTGCCTGCCGGAGTGCGTTGGTCAACCTGACGAGCGCCGCCGGCACGAGCTCGACCTCGTGCACGTCGGCGGTTGATCGGGTGACGCGGACGACAGTGGCGCCAGCGGTGGCATACCAGTACGACAGCAGCACCGTCCCTTCGGGCAGCGCGCGCTGCACGGCAGCGAGGTCCACGGTGCCGGCCAGTCCAAGGCGATCCCGCCATGCCCGCGCGCGGCTCTGTTCAAGTAGGGAGAAGACGAGCTCGACGGGATCGGTGTTCAGGCCCAGTCGAATCCGCGCGTCGAAGACCTCTCGCTTGTCCTGGAAGAAATCCGCCCGCGACGAGGGCAGTGTCAGAGTCTCGCGCAGCCCGTCGATGATGGAGAGGCCTCGATCGAGCGCGGCGCGGGCAGCCGCAAGGTCGCCATCCGCTGCGCGTGCCCGACCGAGCCCGTACCACGCCTTCCATTGCTCTTCCTGCGTGTCGAGACTCTCAGCCAGCTCTCGGCTGGCTTCGAAGTCCGCGCTGGCATCGCCCAGGCGCCCTGCCCGGAGCGCCGCCTCACCGCGGTACAGGCGGGCGAGGAGCTGCTCGCGGCGATTGCCCGTTCTCAATGCCAGGGACACGGCTTCGTCGAATGCGGCGATGGCCTCGGCCGGTGTCTGGAGGTCGAGCGCGAGCACGATGCCCCGATTGGTGATCGCGCCCAGTTCCCCTTCGGGACGCCCATGCTCGGCGAACATCAGCCGTGCGGCGCCGTACGCCTCGAGCGCCTTGTACGGATCGCCCAGCCGGCGATCGAGCACGCCTTGGTTCACCAGCACCTGCGCCTGCTCTTCGGGACGCATGTCGGCCGAAGTGCCCGCCATCGTGCGGTAGAGCGCAAGTGCCTCGGCGTACTGGCCCAATCGCTGGTGGAGGGCCGCCTGGTTGGCCAGCACGATCCGACGCCGCCGCGCGGCCCACGGCTCGGTGTCGTGCGCGTCCGCGACTGCGCTAGCGCGCAGGTAGGCCCGGGAGGCCTCGCCGTAGCGTCCCAGGAAGTAGAACGCACCCCCCAGGTTGGTGAGCTGCTCGGCGTGGCCGGCCAGGTCGGTGGCCGCCGCCGATTCCTGAACAGCAGCCTCCAGCTGCGCGATGGCGGCGGCGTACCGGCCGAGGTTCACTTCCGCCAACCCCGCCGTGTTTCTGGCGTCGGCGGCGCGGCGCCGGTCGCCCTGCCGCTCAAACCCCGACGCCGCCTCGGCGGCGTGGCCGGCCGCGGCCTCGTGGTCGCCGAGCCGGCTCTCGAGGATGGCCAGCGTGTTCAGGATACGAGGCTGCAGCGGATCCCCGGTGGGTGTGCGATCCAGCAGCTCGCGCAGGTCCGACCGCGCCTCGACGGCCTGGCCAGCCTGGGCCCGGCGTTGGGCGG
>Ga0224505_10002599_pt1 | contig 10517 bp, 10 predicted proteins | sample SF_Jan12_sed_USG_FD_169102 | JGI IMG/M metagenome (GOLD analysis project Ga0224505, IMG submission 169102) | Sediment microbial communities from San Francisco Bay, California, United States - SF_Jan12_sed_USGS_4_1 | ecosystem: Environmental > Aquatic > Marine > Sediment | place: USA: California...
TTCAGGCTAATGTAAACAACCAAATTCCCTTAAGTAGTAGTGTGGCTTGATAATTTTAAGGGCCCTTCTCGAGAATCCTCTTTAAAGACATTCCTTTAATCGGGTAATTAATGGAATTTTTCGCTATTTGTGGACTGTTGAATGGAGTGGCAGCCATTGGGCTTGCTTCCTTGGTTTATCTACGCGAACCCAAGGATCCTCGACATTGGACATTCGGTTTATTCGGAATTTCCACTGCCGTATGGAGTTTAGGGTATTTTGCTTGGCAAATCTCAGGTTCTGAGGCTTTTGCTCTCCTCAATCTCCGGATATTAATGGCCGGAGCCATATTTATCCCCATTACCTTCTTGCATCATGTTCTTTCTTTACTCCAGAAAGAGAATTCCTGTCGGACGATTATTAAATGGAATTACATTATCGGAGCGATTTTTTTAATTACAGATCTCACGCCTTTCTTTATTGAAGGGGTCCGCCCCATTTCTGTGTTTCCTTTTTGGGGTGTGCCTGGTATCGCCTTCCATTTTTGTTTAATTTGGTGGGTAGGTCTCGTAATTTTTGCTCACGTTCTTCTCTTTCAAGCCTATTCAACAGAGAAGGGATTGCGTCGAAGGCAATTTTTGTATCTTCTCATTGGGTCCGGGATCGGCTATGTGGGAGGGGCTACTAATTATCCCCTGTGGTATGGCATGGAAATCATTCCCTACGGGACCGTCGGCTTTGCGGTGTATATTTCAATCGTGGCTTATACATTGTTGCGATTTCATTGGTTGGGATTCTCAGTCTACGTTGAAAAGGGATTGTCCTATTTTGCCATTTTGTTGTTTGTTTCCCAACCCGTTTATCAGATGCTGCTACTTGCGCAGAAATCAGTTCTTGGTGCCATTAATATCAAGTTTTCGATCGTGCAACTTATGCTCTACCTCCTGATGGTTGCATGTGTGTACCAGATGAAGGTGGGAACCAAGGGTGCGGTAGCGAGAACCATACTGAAAGGAAGGGAACTGAGGACTCAAGCTCTTTCCAGTTTTTCATCGAAAGTCACCAATGTTCAAAATGTTCCAGATTTGGGCCAGGCTATTCTGGAAACTGTAGGAAAGGGTGTTGGAGCATCTAAAGCGGCCATCTTTGTTTTACAAGTTGAAGAAAATCGGTATCGGGCTGTTTCAAGCTTCGGGTTTTCTCAGGATCATCCTATTATTCAAAATGGATGGGCTATCTCGGATAATCTCCCACAAATGTTACTGTTCACACAGTCAAGAGTGTCCATTAAGGATTTAAAGGGGGACGACTCCAATGAAGATGAAAAGCGGGTAGCAGAAGAATTGGAAGAAGCCGGGTTGGAATTATTTTACCCCATTTTCGGGAATAACCAGTTATTGGGTTTTTTGGCACTTGCCCCTACATCCAGCGAAGCCATTCAAAGGATGGGTGGAAAAACTGTTTGGAATACCATAATCCAGGAATCGTCCTTAGCTTTAGAAAATGCCATTTTGCGAGAAGAAATTCACCGATCTCAAAACCTGCTTTGCCAGGTTGATCGGTTACGTTCCCTGGAAGCGATGGCAGATGGACTGACCCAAGAGCTGCATAGTCCATTAGTATCAATTAAAGCCTTTGTTCAAGTGGCTCAATTGCGCCGTCATGATGTGGAATTTATGGATAGGCTTAATTGTGTAGTTGGAGAAGATCTTGGGAAGATTGAAGAGTTAACGAGAGAGATCAGGGAGTATGTGAAGCCCTTATCGGGGTCGTTGAATGCCAAAATTCATGTTCACGATGTGATTGATTCCTGTCTTTTGTTTGTGGCGAGCAATCCTTCTTACCGGAATATTATGATTGAGAAGATATTTAGTCACGATGTTCCGATGGTATGTGTGGATAGACAGGGATTCATGCAGGCAGTTTTCAATGGGCTTTTATTCCTTTTAAAGGACCCTGCTCCATTGTCTGGAACTTTGCGCATTGAAACAAAAGCTGAGGGGCAGGGCATGGGACAAAATCTGCTCCAGGTTGCTGTGTGGTGGAAAGCTCAACGGGCATCGTTGGATTCTCAACTTGTTCCTATAGAGGAGTGGGGTTTTGAGAGTTCTTTTATTGATGTCCATGATCCTTCCGCCGCGCAAGGGTTAATTCTCGCCCATCACATTATTCAACGCCATTCTGGAAGGTTTCAGCTTTTGACTAACGATGATGTGATTTTTGGATTTCAAATCCAGCTGCCTCTTAGTCTACCCTACGACCAGAAAAATTCCTTCGCGTCTTTTCGTATTCCCTCTCTTCCTCTCAAGCCGGTTAATCTGACTCCAGGTACTTGACATCTTTTCTCCTAGAAGAAAATTGGTAGAATGTGAGGTACTGTTCGCTGACTTCTTATTAGTCAGGTAGTTAGTTGGATTGTGTCCTTCTCCTTTTATTTTTTATATGGATGTCTCTGTGCAAAATGAGTTTTCAATTTTGGACCATGTTCCCGTGGTGGTCTATCGTTGCATTCAACAGGGTATTGATCGAAAGTTTGATTTTGTCACTCGGTACGTCCATTCCTTACTGGGGCTGACTCCGGAGCAATTAATCAATGATTCCAGGGCGTTTTTCCGTCTGATACACCCGGAAGATCGAAATATGTTTTTGAGAGTTTGGGAGAATCACTCTCAAATGCCTGCAACAATTCGTTTGGATTATCGGATGCTCGGTGTGGGAAACCGTGTGATTTGGGTTCATGACAATTGTGTGATGTCTCAGGGGAAAATCGGAGCTGAAAAGATTTGTCAAGGGGTGTTAACGGAAATCTCTAATCACCAACAGATCAAAGACGAGCTTCAGCGGTGGGACCTAGAGCTTCAATCCTTGACGGGCAATCTCCCTGATATTATTGGAAGAATTGATCGCAAAAACAGGCTTTTGTATTTAAACCGATGGTGGGATAGCCTTGAGCCATTTCCTCCTGAACGGTATTTGGGGAAACAACTCGTAGATTTGGGATTATCTCAAAAGGTCGCAGGCATTTTTGAGGAAAAAATTCAAGCAGTTTGTGAAAATGGCACATCGGAATCCCTGGAGATTTCCCATCCCACTTCTCAAGGGATGAAAATCTTTGAAATGCGGTTTTGTCCTGAGCCAACAATTGGTGGGCAAATTTTAACTGTGTTGCTGATTTGTCGGGATGTGACAGATGTGCGGACAGCGGAGTCGGCCTTTAGGGACAGTGATGAAAAATTCCGTCAGTTGGCTGAAACCGTGGATAGCGTGTTTTGGATTTGGGATGTTGACCTGCAGCGAATGGTCTATGTGAGCCCCGCTTACGAACGGCTTTGGGGCGGGAATTCTCAAAAACTCATGAACAATCCGTTTGATTGGCTGACCGTCGTTTTTCAAGAAGATCGGGCTAGAGTTGAAAACCTTTTTTTGAAGCGGATTGATGGGAAAAGCCTTGATATTGAATATCGGATTGTCACCCATCGCAATGAGGTGCGATGGGTCCATAACCGAACTTTTCCAATGCAAGATCCATCGGGAGGCATTCACCGGGTCATTGGGGTTGCTCAGGATGTGACTGATAGAAAGAAATGGGAAGAGGAGCGATTAAGGGGGGCCAAGCTGGAGTCGCTTGGGCTCTTGGCGGGAGGGCTCGCCCATGATTTCAATAATTTACTCACAGCTATTTTAGGCCAATTGTCATTAGCGAAATATGAAATGGACCCGTCGCATCCCTTGTTCTATAGAATTTCAGAAGCTGAGCAAGCCTCCGTAAGGGCACAGGACATCGCTCGGCAGCTCCTAACGTTTTCTAAGGGCGGAGCCCCTGTAAAAAAGACTGTTTTCATTCGGGAAATATTAGAAGAGAATGTTCGTTTGGTACTTGCGGGTTCTAATGTCAGGCCCATTTTTCAGATTTCCGAAGAGCTGTATTCGGTCAATGCGGATGTAGGGCAAATTTGCCAAGTGATTCACAATCTTGTGATCAATGCACGTCAGGCGATGCCAGAAGGTGGGGACTGTATCGTCCAAGCTTATAATGTCCCGAGTAATGAGGTGGAAATATCGTGCTTGGGACAAGTGCCTTCTCATTTCGACCAATGGGTCAAAATCTCATTTATAGACCAGGGGGTTGGAATTTCTAGGGAAAATCTAGAAAAAATTTTTGATCCATATTTTACAACGAAGTCCGCAGGGTCTGGGCTGGGCTTGGCAACGTCCTACTCCATTGTCCGAAGCCATGGAGGAGTGTTGTCAGTGAAATCAGAGCTTGGGAAGGGTAGCGCGTTTTCTCTGTTTCTTCCCGCCATTCCAAATCTGAAGATACCATCAGGATCTCCTGAGCAGTGCGTCAAGGTGGGGCAAGGTAAGATTCTGATTATGGATGATGAAGTTCAAATTCGGAAGGTCCTTGGTGAGATGGTGAAGGCCTGTGGGTATAGTTATCAAACGGCTGAAGACGGAGAAGAGGCCTTGAGAATTTTTTGCAAAGCACAGGAAATCGGAGAACCCTTTTCTGCGGTTATTCTGGATTTAACCGTACCGGGGGGTGTGGGTGGTAAGGATGTGATCAGCAAGTTATTAACTATAGATCCTCACGTCAGAGCCATTGTGGTAAGTGGATATTCCAATGACCCTGTCCTCGCCAATTATCAGGAATATGGTTTCAAGGGTAGAGTGGCAAAACCTTTCAACCTTGTCGATTTAAGTGTCGTGCTCAATTCCGTGTTAGAAGGTACCCTCACGTAATTATTGACCCTGTATATCAAAAGGAAAACTCTAAAGCTGACAGCCAGGAAAAGGGATTCCATGGGTGATGCTTCCCCTTTGTTTAGAGCATTTCTAATTTGGGCACGGTCCTACTCCTGTGTCATGAAGGGATGAGGCAAGAGGAGTTAATCCCCTTGAAGGCTTAAATTTTTGTGACAACCAGGAATAAGTTGACTCCCTCAGGCTCTTGTTCAATGCGAATTTGATTCTCTGTAAAACCGCATTCTTGCGCAAGTCTGTATAAATGCTTTTTGCTCCGATGAAATAAATTCCATTTGAAGAGTTCCATGTAGCCGCGGCTGGGATTATCAACGGTGAAGTTTCCAATCACCATTTTCCCGTTTGGTTTTAGTAGAGCATGGAATCTCTCTAATGTTCGCTTGAAAACATTGTCATTGAAATAGTCAAATAATCCGGCCGACCAAATCAGGTGGTACGTTTTGGTTGGAATAAAACGAAATACATTTTTGTGGGTAAATTGGATATGAGCCAGAAAGTCCCGACAAAGTCCTTTGGCGTAGTTGATGGCTTGTGCATCCTGATCCACGCAGTCGATCTCAAGCTTTGATGTTCCCATGACCTTGAGGGCTTCATACATATCCCTTCCTGGGCCGGAGGCGAGGTTGAGGATATGGCTGGTTGAAGGGGTTTCCGCTTTTATTTTCCATAATTGGTCGAGGAAAAATGATAACCGGTTTCTGACTGCCTGGGGAGCTTTTTGGGTATGGAAATACTGGTCCCATTTGGCTAAATGGGGGTTTGAAGATGTGTGATAATTATATATTTTTTCAATAATTTGAAAGTCGCCCGCGTATCCTAAGGGTTTATGATATGCCCAACCTTGAATCGTCTCTGGAGAGAGGGCTTCTCCAAAAGCATTCCTGATCATATTCAAGTGTTCATCGGAAAAAATTTTTTGGATATTTTCTGCGGAAAATTGTTGAAGGAGGGTATTCAATATAGGATAGTCAGATGGGTCGGGGCCACCCTTTTTTGCAAAATGAGAGATGAAATCTGAAGTGCCTTGGGCGAGTTTTTGCACCTCTTGGGCACCAGTTGGAACAAATTGGGACAGAGGAAGAGTGTGTGTGAACATGGAAAACCTCCTGTTGTATTATTAGGAAAACGAAAGGTTGAAAATACACCAGAACGTCGAAGACGTTTGGAATTCGAAAGCAATGAAAGACTGGGTAGATGAAAGGAAATCGAACGGAAAGAAATATCTCAACGTTCCCATGTAATAGGAGCGGAGAAGAGGCAAACCCTTTTCCGGAATTCGTCCGCATGGTAGGACAAAGCCCCGGGGTTGCTGAAGAGTGACCGATTAGTTGGAATTAGGGAATTTCATGAGTCATCGTCTATTCCTCCAAATTTTTTTAAAAAAGTGGACATGTGGGGGAGAGTGCATGAAAAGGAATATATAATGACCCTGTTTAATGAAAGGGACATTAACCGATCACAGAGATGGTTGTCTAGAAAATGCGAAAAGTTCTGGTTAGGGCGATTTTTATTTAAAGTAATTTATGATATTTTTCCTCGGCTATTGCCAGAATCTAAGCGTGGACTTTTATTTTAATTTGTGGGTAGGGTTGGCCATTCGCCATGTAATGGTGGATGGTTTGGTGTCTGTGGTGGGTAGTTTACGGGTGTGAATCAATTCTTTACATGTCTGTCTTAAAAAAAATAAAAGGTAAAAAAATAACTGTGGGCCATGCAAAGGAGGCTCAGGTTATTCCTAAAGCCAAAAAGGGCAAGTTTCAGAACCGATTGCTGGAATGGTATGGGGAATTCGGTCGGGATCTTCCATGGCGGAGAACATCGGATCCGTATAGGATTCTGGTTTCAGAGGTGATGTTGCAACAAACGCAGGTGGATCGGGTGATTCCAAAATTCCACGAGTTTCTTGGAAAGTATCCGACTCTACAGGATCTTGCCATGGCTCACCCTGATGATGTTCGAAAGACATGGTATCCCTTAGGGTATAATATCCGGCCCTACCGTCTTCATAGCATCGCTTGTGAGGCGGTTGAGCGGTATGGAGGAGCCATTCCCAGTAAAGCCGAAGAGCTTCTGTCCTTGAAAGGAATCGGTCGTTACACCGCCGGGGCAATCAGATCGTTTGCGTTTAACAAAGATGCGCCTATTTTGGATACCAACGTAATGCGGGTGTTGCATCGGATATTTATTGGGAGAGGTGATCCCAAAAAACAAAAGTCCGAGCTATGGGTTCTTTCTGAAAAACTGATACCTCGGGGAAAAGGCTATGATTTCAATCAGGCCCTAATGGATTTTGGGGCCATGGTGTGTACGGCCAGAAAACCTCTTTGTTTGCTGTGTCCAATGAGAAGTCTTTGCCTAACTGCTTCCTCCGATGAATAATAGGGATCTCCAGGCCTCCGTTCCTATTGTTGTGGCCGCAGCCATTATCCAGCAGGAAGAGAAATTTCTCTTAACAAGGAGGAAGCCGGAATCCGACCTGGGGGGGCTTTGGGAATTCCCGGGAGGGAAAAAGGAACCCGGAGAGACGTTGAGAGATTGTTTGCGCAGGGAGGTGAAAGAGGAGCTAGGTGTTGAGATCAGTGAACCACAGCATTTTCATTCTCTCCGGCATCAGTATCCCGAAAAGCAGGTAGAGTTGCATTTCTTCACCTGTTGTATCATTAAAGGATACCCTCAAGCGTTAGATTGTGCCGAAATAGCGTGGGTTTACAAACATGAATTGATTTCCTATGAATTCCCGTCTGCAGATGTTCCCGTATTAAAAAAAATCATTCAATCGGGATGTGCGGAAGAGTCGGTTTCTTAAACTTTCATAAAGGTTTGGCGGCGATGAAGGTTGTCCTTGATATCGAAACCATCCAGGCTACCCGGTCAGAATGGGCAAAGGTATTAGGGATTGAACTCGTGTTGCCACCCGAAGCTTCTCTTCAATCGGAAGCCGACCTTTTTTCCTATGCGGGATATGAAGAAAGGATCCACAAAGAAAATGAACTCTATGAACGATCCGCCTTTGATGGAACATTTAGCCGGATTGTGGTCATTGGAGTCTTAGTGTTCTCGGACGCCATGGTTCCGCAAGGAGCTATCGCCTGGTATGGGAATAATGAGACGGAGATGCTTCACCTGTTTTGGGATCGTATGGGCCAGCTTCGCCCGTCTCTCATCATCACGCATAATGGGCTGGGTTTTGATTTGCCTTTTATTAAAAAACGGTCAATTATTCATCAAATTAAACCGCCGTTTGATATTAATCTGGCAAAATTCAGGACGGAACCCGTGTACGACACAATGGCCATTTGGAGTAATTGGGACATGCGGGGGTGGATAAAACTAGATGTACTGGCCAGGGCCTTGAATGTGCCAACCAAGTCAGGGAGCGGCGCTCAAGTAGCGGAGATGTGGGATCAGGGGTTGCAGAAAGAAACGGCAGCATATTGTCTCCAAGATACCTTTGTGACGTATGCCTGCTATTGTCGGATGACGTTTCGAGACCTGTGCGGTCGTGATGAAGTCCTCCAGGGTGCTCAATTCATTGATGTAGGGGCATGACCTATTCATGGAGGTGCCGTTTGTTTGAGGCGCCGAATTTCTTCGGTTTGTTGGTCTACTTTCCTTCGTAAATCCCTCAGCTGTTCGTTCAGCGAATCTAATTCCCTGGGAGTTTCACCGTTTTCGTCACTGGGCATCGTTTTGCCATGGTCGCTTGGTTGGTTCTCTTGTTTCTGCTGATTTGAATGCGCGAGGAGTTGAAAGTTGATGAGAATCCCTTCAGACATAGCGGGAATTGTCATGAAGGTCTGGATGTCTTCCTTCCTCATGACTGCTTCCTTCTGAGAAAAGGTCAGAGAACTTGTGTTCTGCAATTTTTGAGAGGAATTTTGAATTTTTGAAGGCATCCGGGAGGATTCTTTGGCATCCTTTAATGTCAAAAGAAAATTGCTGGGAGGAAAAACCGCGATGGTACCCTGGACCAAAAAGGACCGTTCATCGGTGGCTGGACACCTAAAATGGATAACTTCCTCAGGGGTGGCTTTGGAGAGGGCCAGGGATAATTGAGGTGCCAAAAAACTTATCTGTGAAGGAGAGAATGCTGGAACTGGGGGAGGGGCCGATAACAGTAATTGTTGGAGCATTCCTTCCTCTTGGCTTTTTGTAATTCGCGCCAAAATTTTTGTGATAAGAGATTCAGGAATTGATGACGGGTGCTGGGGTGCAATTTTCAGGGCCGGAGTCGTTTGCAGCGAAATGAAGCCGTGAGGACTGTCATGGAGGACAGTTTCTATCTCAGGAGTCCAAGAACATTGGATGTTGATTATTCCGATTGCTGCTGCAAACAAATATTGTCCGGTGAAGACGAATCGCTTGAGTGGAGGGGAAAGGGAATAGAAATAATTAAGACGTGATTGAATCACTTCGGCTGGTTCTTAGGAGGAGAGGAAAGCTATTCCCAAAAAGGAAATGGAGGGGGGAAGTTGATTTTTTACCCCTGGCGAATTCCACAGGCGCGGGCAATTCCGTCCTGATAGCGTGACCATAAGTTTAAGGCCTCCTCCATTCGAGAGAGGACCTGTAGCTGTTGACTGTTTTCATCGGTGTTGTGAGTGACCATGTCGTACACGGCTTTTCGAGATCCTGGGGCAAACATATGTTGTACTCGAATATAATCCATGAATGCCGGGGATAGGCCTTGATATTGAACTAAGGGATGCTTTCGAACAATATCCTCAATTTCTTCCTGATTTTGGGCAGGCTTCGGATATAATACTTCCTCTGGATCGTTGGCGGTTCCTTTAATGAAAATGGAGAGTACAGCAGCGCCTACGGACCAATCTTCCTCCTGGCAAATTTCATTTAACCACTCTCTATAACCTCGGCTGGAGGCCAATAGCTCAACATCCCGAAAGCCAGCCCTGTCGAACCCGAGTCCATTCATCATGTGGAGAAATAATTCCTGGTGAGGTTGTCCGAGAGAGAATCCACCGGTTTCCTCCTCATAAATAATTGTGGCTAGGCGTCGCCGTGCCTCCCATGGAGGATTTTTCCCTAGAATTTGGGCTAAAAGCACCGAAAAATCACGAACATAGACCACATATTCTTGGTGAAAGAAAATATTCAATTGTTCTTTTGTGATAGTACTTCCCTCCAAAAACGAGGTGACCCAATGGTGCTTTCGACGCAGCACATCAAACATACGGTCACGAAATTGTTCGGGGGAAAGTTTTTTAGACATAAAAAATTATACCTGACCGTCAGTTCATACTACAAAAAGGTAGGTTTCTAAATAACCATATGTTTATTATGATAGAGACATTACGAGTGAGTGCCAAAAGAAATATTTTATCACACATGCAGGGAGCCTGTAACCATGCAACCCATTAGCCTGGCCGATCCGGACGCCATTTTAGAATTATTAGCCAATGTTGCTCTCCGTGGAAAAGGTGTGACTGCGGAAAATCTCATGGATTACGTTTTGGATGAGGGATTTACAGAGCCTACCTATTTAAGTGCCAAGGGCGAAGATCCTGAAGCATTTTACCAGGGAAAACCGAATGCCTGGGGAATTTATCAAATACGGGAATGGAAGCGAGTCTTGATTATTTCGGGGGGGGGCGGAAAGGAAAGGCGGGCCCAAATTACTGAGACTCCTTAATAGTCTCGGCCTCTCTCTTAAAAGAGCGCCAGAGGAGGGGAAACTTATACTATTTTGGAGGGTTCTAAATGAGTGTTATCATCTCATTTTGCGCTAATTATAGGGCATCTCTAAAAACTACTGA
>Ga0224505_10002600_pt1 | contig 10516 bp, 12 predicted proteins | sample SF_Jan12_sed_USG_FD_169102 | JGI IMG/M metagenome (GOLD analysis project Ga0224505, IMG submission 169102) | Sediment microbial communities from San Francisco Bay, California, United States - SF_Jan12_sed_USGS_4_1 | ecosystem: Environmental > Aquatic > Marine > Sediment | place: USA: California...
GAGTCATGTGGCGGGATGTTCTGACGCGGGAGGCGACGAAGCACGGCCCACGACGTTGGCCGCCTGGACCGCGCGGAGCCACTGGCGGACCCGGCCCGTGCACGTGAAGGAGACGCCATGGGTGCGTTCCTCAGGGCGGGACTCGTAACGCTCACCGTCGTCGGCGCGGCGGGGATCGCGCTGCGCCTGAGCGGGTATTGGGAGGGCACTGTCGCGCGCTACCAGCGGTTGGAGGCGGACTACCAGCCGATCTTCTTCGACGGACCGATCGGTCGCGTCGTCGCCCGCTACTACGCGCGCTTCGTCGGGTGGCTCTATGCCGCGTACGCCAAGGCCCTGGACCTTCAGCCCGAGGACGAGGTCCTCGACGTGGCATGCGGCTCGGGCGTCTTCCTCGCCCGGTACGCGCCACAGGTTCGTCGTATTGCGGGGCTGGACCAGTCACGGGCGATGATCGACCAGGCCCTTCGCGAGAACGCCGAGCGGGTGGCGGACGGCAGCGCCGAGTTCGTGGTCGGGGACGTCGCGGCGCTGCCCTGGGACGATGGGACGTTCACCGTCGTGACCAGCAACGACATGGACTGCTACGAGGCAAAGGCGGAGGCCGCACTCGCGGAGATGCTCCGGGTCCTGCGGCCAGGTGGTCGCGCGGTGGTGGGCCAGGACCGCCGCGACATGGTGGAGCGGGCCGGCTTCAGGCGCGTGTCGCTCAGGCGGGTCGCGATGGCCTATGTGACGACGGGCTACAAGGGATAGCGAGCGCTGGTACCGCGGCGGCTCGTGCTCATGTGCGGCCCGGGTCGCTGTCGAGGAGGTTTCTCGCGATGTGGTCCGCGATCCCACTCGCCATCGCGGAGGCCGCCGCGCTGGTCGGTTTGCGCGCCGCCTGTGCCGCGAAGCATGCCGTGAACTCCGCCGCGAGTCCCAGCCTCGGAAACGTGCCGACGACTTCGGCCCGCAGGTCCGCCGGCCACCGCTGCGGCTCCCGACCGGAGATGTCAAGGGCGGTCGCGATCTCGAGGAGGAAGCCCTCTGGGTCATCGGCGACATCGACCGCGTCCCACATGTGACGCACGATCACCTGGGACACCCGCTCGCGTCGTTGCGCGGGCCAGCCGAGGCCGGCGGCGAACACCCAGGCCACGTCCCCGCCGGCCTCTTCGAATGGGACGCTGTGAGCGTCGAACGACGCCGTCAGGCCGATGTCGTGCAGCATCGCCGAGACGTACAGGAGTTCGGCGTCGTAGTCGATCCCGTGCGCGTCGCCGTAGGTAGCCGCCCAGACATACGAGCGGTGGCAGTGGTTGACCATCGCCGGCGACGAGAACTCGGTCACGACTTCCAGCGCGCGTCCGGCCGCGCTCGACCGCGGTCGTTGGACGTCGGCAAGTCGCATGTCGGCATCATCGCAGATGAGCCCCCGGCCTCTGGGCGGTGCGGTTCATCTTGGATGAGCGGTCCGATCCGACGCGTTGAGAGGATCCACGCGATCGTCGTGCTGGTACCCTCCGTCGATGCAGGCATCGACCGATCTCACCGACAGGTTTCGGGATCTCCATCGAGCGGGCTGCTTCGTGATCCCGAACCCATGGGACGTGGGCAGCGCGAAACTGCTGGTGGGCCTCGGATTCAAGGCCCTCGCGACCACGAGCTCCGGGTCCGCGTGGACGCTCGGCAAGTCCGACAATCGCCTGGCGCTGGACGAGGCGCTCGCGCATCTCGCGGCGGTCGCCAGCTCGGTGGACGTACCCGTCAATGCCGACTTCGAGGGTGGCTTCGCGGTCGAACCGGACGAGGTCGCCCAGAATGTCGCGCGCGCGATCGAGACGGGCATCGCGGGGCTGTCGATCGAGGACTCGAGCGGCGATCCGACGGAACCACTGTTCGACTTCGGCCTGTCCGTCGCCCGTGTCCAGGCCGCCAGGAGGGCGATCGACGATCGCGGCGGCGGCGTGCTGCTCACGGGTCGCTGCGAGTCGTACGTCGTCGGCCGGCCGGACCTGGCCGAGACGATCCGTCGGCTGCGGGCCTACGCCGATGCCGGGGCCGACTGCCTGTACGCGCCGCGGCTCGGGAACCTGGATGACATCGCGGCGATCGTCGGAGCGGTTGCTCCGAAGCCCGTCAACGTCCTCGTCGGCAGCGACTTCACGACGGTCGCGGCCCTTGCGGACCTCGGCGTCCGTCGGATCAGCGTCGGCGGGGGACTTGCCCGGGTCGCCTGGGGCGCGTTCCTCCAGGCTGCCGCGGAGATCGCCAAGCAGGGCACGTTCAGCGGGCTCAACCGGGGGATCGCGTTCGCCGAGATCGACGGAGCTTTCTCCGGAGATGACGATTTCCGGTCCTGAACCACCTCCGCCAAAGCCGTGCGGCTGCGCGTTTGTGCGCGGCGTCAGCGGAGACGGTCGCGATTCGACCCAGGCATGGGTGGGCCGGGAGCAGGCTCGGGACGTGGCCGTCACGACGTCGCCAAGGATGGAGGATCCGCGTGGAGACTGATGCCCTGAGAGCGCAACTCGCCCGGCTTCTCGAAGGTGTCGGCGCTCACATGCCATTCGAGGACGCCATCGCCGACTTCCCGGATGACGCGATCAACCGGCGGCCGCCGAACGTCGACTACACCCCGTGGCACCTCCTGGAGCACCTCCGGCTCACGCAGGCCGACATCCTTGACTACGTCACGAATCCGCACTACGTGGAGCGGGATTGGCCGACCGACTACTGGCCGGCAGGCGACGCCGAGGCGACCCGAGCCGACTTCGACGCGACGACGCGTGCGTTCATCGCCGACCGGGCGGCGCTCCGCGCCATGGTCATGGATCCCGCGAGAGACCTCCTGGCGGTCATGCCCTGGACGCCCGGGCACACCCTCCTGCGCGAGATCCGCATCGATGCGGACCACAACGCCTACCACGTCGGCGAGTTCGCGATCCTGCGGCAGGTCATGGGCACGTGGCCCGCCGGTCACGGATAGAGCCTGGGCAGAAAAGCGAGATGGAGCTGGCGCGTGTCGCGCCCGAGCTACGCGGACGGCTTCGACCGGCACACCTTGGCGGCGCCGTGGATCGACCCTGGAGCTTCCGACTGATCCGGGCCGCGATGCACCTGTTGCCGACGACGCGAGTCGAGGGCGTCGCACTCGCGAAGCTGCCGGCGGCAGGCCCCGGCGTTCGGGTCTACCGGCCGTTCGTCGCTCGCTCCGCGGCGGGGCTGTTCTGGATCCACGGAGGTGGCATGGTGATCGGCCGTGCCGCGCAGAACGACCGGCTGTGTGGCGAGATGGCGCGCACGCTCGGCATCACCGTGGTCTCCGTCGAGTACCGCAAGGCACCGGAGCACCCCTTCCCGGCTCCCCTCGACGACTGCCATGCGGGCTGGCGTTGGCTGCAGGGCGAGGGGGATCGACTTGGCATCGACGCGGCGCGCATCGCGATCGGCGGCGAGAGCGCGGGCGGCGGCCTCGCCGCAGCCCTCGCGCAACGACTGCACGACGAAGGTGGCATGCAGCCGGTGGGTCAGCTCCTGCTCTGCCCGATGCTCGATGACCGGACGGCCGAGCGACACGAGCTGGATCCGATCGATCACTTCGTCTGGAACAACCGTCGCAACCGCTTCGGCTGGCGCTCGTACCTCGCCAGGGAACCGGGAAGTGTCTCGGCCCCGGAGTACGCGGTCCCGGCCCGTCGCGACCGGCTCGATGGGCTTCCGCCGGCCTGGATGGGAGTCGGCGAGATCGAACTGTTCCATGATGAGGTCGTTGCGTACGCCGAGCGCCTTCGCGGCGCAGGCGTCCCGGTCGAGCTCGATGTCGTGCCTGGAGCGGTCCATGGGTTCGAGGTCTGGGCTCCGGACACGATGCTCGCCCGCGACCACCTGGGCCGAGCTCATGCCTGGCTGGGGCGGACGCTCGGCGTTGACGTCGACCCTGCCGTGCCGGCCTGATCCGGGCCCGAGTCCTCCGCCAGCCGCGCCTTGACATGTAACCGATTGGTTACCTATCATCCCGTCATGACCGCCCCACGACCGAGCACCGCTGTCGGACCCGACGGTTTCGCGGCCCTGGCGGATCCGACCCGCCGGGAGATCCTGGCGTTGCTGGCAGCCCGGGACCTCACCGTGAAGGAGATCGCCGCCTCGTTCGAGATCTCGAGGCCGGCCGTGAGCAAGCACCTCCGGCTCCTGAGACGGACCGGTCTGGTGCGGGAAACGAAGGTCGGCCGGGAGCGCATCCAGCGCTTCGATGGCGCGGCCCTCCGGCCGGTCTCCGAATGGGTGCACCACTACGAGCGGTTCTGGGAGCGCAAGCTCGAGTCCCTCAGATCGATCCTGGAGGAGGAACGATGATCGACGGAGTCCGGCGGGAGATCGACCTGGCCGCGTCGGTCGATCAGGTCTGGAGCTACCTGACCGAACCGCACAAGGTCGCACGCTGGCTCATGGGCAGCGATATCGACGCGACCGAAGGCGCGCGCTTCCGCTTCACCTCCGAGCCGTCCGGCGGCTGGGACGGCATCATCGAGTGCCGGGTCGTGGAGGTGGTCGCGCGGCGGCGTCTCTCGTACACATGGAACGCCAACGACATCGGAGCGGAGACGCTCGTCACGTTCGAGCTGGAGGACGTGGGACAGGGCACCCGCCTCACCCTGACGCACACGCGATTCCAGGACGCCCAGCCCGGCGCCGAGGGGCGCCATGCGGCGGGCTGGCACAATGTCCTGAAGGCACTGAGGGCCGAACTGAACGGTCCCACGGACGGGTACGACTGGAGCACCCTCGAGATCACGGTGTTCTACGACGATCCAGCGACCGACGTCTACCGGCGCTGGACGACCGCCGAAGGGATGCGGAGTTTCTGGGCGGACGAGGTGGCCTGCGTCGCCCCCGACGGCTCGCGTCGTGCCCCGACGTCGGCGTTCCGCACCGGCGACAGCGTCGACCTCACGTTCACCACGGCGCGATCGACGAGGCTCCAGATCCTTGATCTCGAGGACGGGCGGTTCCTGCTGTTCCGATTCGGCGAGGACTACGGCTGGGTCAAGGTGGCGTTCTCGGAGGAGGGTGACCGCACCAGGCTGACGCTCCGCCAGTTCGGTCTGCCCGACGACGATGCCTCGCAATGGAGCGTGCACGCGCACGCGCGCGGCTGGTGGATCTTCAATCTCCTCAACCTGAAGGCGATCCTCCGACACGGAGTAGACCTCCGGGTCCGCAGGCCGGACGTGGCCGACGGGCTGAGTGCCGACTTCCGCCTCGGCGCGGATCGCACTGGGGCCCCGCACGATTGGACCGGCTTTGACGTGTTCCTGCAGATCGATGCCTCACCGGCGGAGGTCCTTGCGCGCTGGCGCTCCGCGGGCGGTCTCGAGAGCTTCTTCGTCCGGGAGGCGCGCTTCACCGATCCGGCAGGATCGACCCGCGGACCCGGGACGCTCGCGCCGTTCCAGGCCGGCGATTCCTACGAGTGGGGCGCGGTCCATGACTTCAGCATGGAGGGTCGCGTCCTGGCGACGGACGACCAGCGGCTCGCGTTCACGTTCGGCAGTCGGTACTCGGTCGAGATCAGCGCAAGGGCCAGCGGTCCCGGCGCGTTGCTGCACCTTCGACAGCGCGGGATCCGCGACGATCCCGAGGACCGCGTCCACGGGACACTGAACTGCCGATCGTGCTGGATCTACTTCCTGACGACCTTGAAATCGCAGCTCGAGTACGGCGTCGATCTTCGGGATCACGATCCGGAAACGGCGGATTCGATCGCCGTCGGCTACAACTCGGCCGTGCTGAGCGCAACCTGAACGGGTCCGCACCCCTGGCCGGGGAGGCATGCCGGCCCGATGGCTTCCGAGGACCGTGCGGGCTTCTCGCACGACCGGTCACGGTGATCTCGGTCGACATCGGTTCGCGCCGGCGGCACCTTCCGAGGCCGTAACAGGAGGGACGCCCATGGAGCGAACGACGACCAGCCCCGACGAGGTCATCGCCGGGATGCCCGACGAGATCCGCGCGGATGTGACAGCCCTCGACAGGCTGATCCAGGACGTCATGCGGGGTCACGAGCGCGTGCTCTGGGAAGGAGTGTTCTGGGGAGGCTCGAGGCAACGGATCATCGGCTACGGCAGGCACCGCTCGGTCCGTCGGAGCGGCCCCGCCGTCGAGTGGTTCATCGTCGGGCTGGCCCGCCAGAAGGCATACCTGAGTCTCTACGTCAACGCCACCGAGGGCGGCGCCTACATCGTCAAGCGGTATGCGGCTCGCCTTGGCAAGGTCAAGGTCGGCAGCGCGAACGTCACCTTCAAGCGAGTCGCCGACATCGACCTCGACGTCATGCGCGAGATGGTCGAGCGAGCCAGGAACCTGTCAGGCGACCCTCAGATGTAGTCGCTCGTCGGCGCCGATCGCTAGGCCGCGTGGATCGGCAGTTCCACCCGGACCAGCGTCGGCCCGGCGGGAGGGCTCGAGAGGTCGAGCGATCCGTCGAGCGCACCGACCCGGTCGCGCAGGCCGGCGAGGCCGCCGCCGGGCGCCACGGTCGCGCCGCCCACGCCGTCGTCGGAGATCTCCACGATCAGGGACCCCGTGCCGCGGCGTACGCGGACTTCGCAGGAGGTTGCCGAGCTGTGCTTGGCGACGTTCGCCAGCGATTCCGTGACCACGAAGTAGGCGGCCCGCTCCACGGCGGCAGGGAGACGCTCTCCGTCGCTGAGCGAGCTGTCCACGGTCGTCGGCACCGGGCAGCTGCCGGCGACGGCCCCCAGGGCGGCGACGAGCCCCCGGTCGAGGAGGATGGCCGGTGCGGTCCCTCGGACGAGTTCGCGAAGTTCGGCCAGGGCCTGGCGCGCCTGCGCGCGGGCTTCGGCGATCAGCGCCTTGGCCGATGCCGGGTCCGTCTCCACGCGTTCCTCCGCCAGACCCAGGTCGATCGCCAGCGCGACGAGCCGCTGCTGGGCGCCGTCGTGCAGGTCGCGTTCGATCCGACGGAGTTCACTCGCCTCCAGCTCAAGCGCCGCCGACCGGCTGCCTCGAAGCCGCTCGACGTCCTGACGGAGGGCGGTGTTCGGATCGACGCACAGCAGTCCCTGCACGACGGCCCTGTGGAGGATCTGCACGCCCTTTGCGACGGAGGCGGCGACCGGGATGAGGACGAGCCCGACGAGGATCGTCGCCGCCATGACGCCGTCCCAGGCGACCGGGAATGCGTCGATGAGGGGTGCGACCCCGAGGGATCTGAGGCCGGCGACGACGAGCGGCGACGCGATCAGGACGAGGGCCGACACCCACAGGCCGATGACGACGGCGAACTCGAGGATCGCCAGCGGGAACAGGACGAGGATGTAGACGACGTCCCGCCAGCGGTTCGCGTCGAGGAACACCGCCTCCGCCGTGTCCCGGATCCACGGACCGTAGGGACTCGCCGGGCGACGGTCGTAGGAGCGATACGAGTGCGCCGCCATCGGGCGCCCGTCGACGAATGTCATCCGCCATCGCTCGATCCGGGCGAATGCCCGGCAGACCTCGATCCCGAGACCGATGATCGGGATCCCGATCAGCACCAGGAGGAGCGAGCCTCCCGACGAGAAGCACGCGCTCACGATCGCCATCGACACCATCGCCACCCCGAATCCGAGCAGGACGGCGAGCGTCGCTCGCCACGAGTTCGGATCCAGCGGCGAGCGCAGGAAGGCCCGGGCGAGGTCACCCAGGTCGCGTGCCGCTGAGGGCTGTGGCCGGCTGCCGGCGTCGTTGATCATGGCGTGGACCCTACACCGCGCCGCGCCGGCGATGGTGCCGGCGCGGCGCGGTCATTCGAGCCGCTCAGGCGGCGCTGGGAGTCGGTTGCGTCGAAGGAGCGTCCCCGACGGCTGGGGTCGGCGGACGGATCGTGCGCCACGCCATCAGGAGGAGGGCTCCGAAGCCGAACAGGGTCGCGATCGCCGAGACGAAGGGCACGATCCCGGCGAACGCCAGGGCGATCACCCCCACGAGCGCGGCGCGGTAGGGCCGGCCCGTCTCGGCCGTTCCGCGGAGTCGGCCGAGGATCCAATCGCCGATCCAGATCGCGGCGACGATCCACCCGGCGAACGCGATCAGCGGCAGCAGGATGAACAGCATCGCGAATCCGACCGGAGCGCCGACGATGGTCATCATCACCAGGACCGACACGAGCGGCAGCACGACCATCCCGATGAGACCCGCGACGAGCACCTGACCGGGCTCCCGCGTGATGAGCGACTCGGCCACGCGGACCTGGCGGGCGCCGAACGCGGCAACGACGAGGCCGGCCACGATGGCGGCGAGCCCGAAGCCGATGAACAGCAGGATGAACATGGGGATGAGCAGGATCCCCACGGCCGCGAGGTCGGCATCCAGGCGCTGGACGGATCCCTGGACCGTGGAGCCGGGATCCTGCGTGACCGTTCCGCCCAGCGTTCGGACGTCGCCGAGGACGGTCGAGCCGCCGGCCAGGGTCGCGCTGCCATCGATGACCGTCAGCCTCTCGGCGGTGCCACCCGACAGCGTTGCGCTGCCCCCGACGATGACGAGATCCTGGACGTCGCCGCGCACCGTGGCGCTTCCGCCCACGACGACCAGCGCGTCGAGGTCGTCTCCCGCCGCGACGTCGGCCGTGCCGTTGACCGACACGAGGACCCGGTCGGCCGGGTACGAAGGTTCCGCGGCGACGGTGGCGGACACGCCGATGCCGAGGACGAGGATGAGGGCGGCCAACAGGCCGATGAGGCGGTGCATCGAGTGCCCCTTTCGTGAGGACTGCGGTGGGCCCGGCTGCTGAGCGGCTTGCGCCGTCGATCGCGGTCCGGCCCGCGACGGTGGTTCGTTGTCATCACCGACGCTACGCCCGGGCTCACGCGGGGCCAATCCAGACACCCGGCGTCTTCGAGGTGGGGTTATCCCCACCATGGTGGGCGGACGCCTTTCGCGCGGGGCGTCGTCGGCGCAGAATCCGGGCGTGATCGATCGGCAGTTCCGGGTGGTCATCGCCGAGGACTCGGTGCTCCTGCGCGAGGGCCTCGTCCGGCTCATCGAGGATTCCGGCGCGCTCGTCGTCGCCAAGGTCGGAGACGGGCCGTCGTTCGTGGAAGCGGTCCTCGAGCACCACCCCGACGTCTCGGTGGTCGACGTCCGGATGCCCCCGACGCAGCGCGACGAAGGGCTTCGCGCCGCGATCGAGGCGCGCCGGCGCGTTCCCGGGTCACGCATCCTCGTGCTGAGCCAGTACGTCGAGCGGCAGTACGCGCGGGAGCTGCTCTCGGATGGAGCCGGCGGTGTGGGCTACCTGCTCAAGGACCGTGTCGCGGACGTCCGCGAGTTCATGGACGCCCTTCGCCGGGTCGCCGCCGGCGGGACCGCGCTCGACCCGGAGGTCGTCGCGCAGCTCATGGTCCGCCGCAGCCGGGACGATCGGCTCACCACGCTGACGCCACGGGAGCGAGAGGTGCTCGGCGCCATGGCCGAGGGGAAGACCAATGCCGGGATCGCGGCGGCGCTCGGGGTCACGGAGGGCGCCGCCGAGAAGCACATCAGCAACATCTTCGGCAAGCTCGACCTGCCCGATTCCCAGAGCGACCACCGCCGGGTCCTCGCGGTCTTGGCCTACCTTGGCGCGGACATCTGACCCGACGACGGCGCCCCGGCCGGCGAACGCGCGGTCAGCGGCGTCGGGGCGGTCGGTCAGGCACTGACGGTGACGGCGCTCCCGGTCTCGAGGTAGTTCTCGGCGTAGATCTCCTGGTTGAGCAGGATCCCGGCCGTTCGCATCGCGTCCATCAGCTCATGGTCGAACGGATCCAGGATCGCGGCGTCCAGGCCGGTGCCCATCGCCATGACCAGGTAGGTGCGATTGACCAGGCTCCGGTGGGTCGTCCCCTGCGAGACGTTGCTCAGGCCGACGATGATCCGCGGGGCGGGATCGCTCAGGGCCTTGAACATGCCGATCGCCTTGAGGGCGGCCGCGGACTGATCCTGGGCGGCACTGACCGGCAGGACGATGGGGTCGAGTAGCAGCCGATCCGGCGGCAGGCCCAGCTCCATCGCGCGAGCGACGATGGTCAGCGCGATCTCCGTCCTGGCGTCCGCGTTGCGCGGGATCCCGCGCTCGTCGATGGTCAGCCCGATGACGCTCGCCCCGTGCTCGACGGCCAGCGGGAGCAGGGAATCGAGCCGGTCCTGGGCTCCCGTCGTGGAGTTGATGATCGGGGGCCGCCGGGCGGCCGTGAGCCCGGACACGAGGACCGGCAGCTTCGGCGTGTCGATCGCCAGCGGCACGTCCACGGCGTCCTGAGCGGTCTCGACCAACCAGCGCATGACCTCGACCGGGTCGCCCTCCGTGGGGCCGGTGTTGATGTCGAGCGCCTGCGCGCCGGCCTCCACCTGCCGGCGGGCCAGGTCGGCGATCGCGGGCGCGTCACGCTCGGCGATCGCCCGCGCAACGACCTTGAACATCCCGTTGATGCGCTCTCCGATGATGAACATGGCACTCTCCCGCAAGCTAGGCCGGCGTTTC
>Ga0224505_10002603_pt1 | contig 10513 bp, 11 predicted proteins | sample SF_Jan12_sed_USG_FD_169102 | JGI IMG/M metagenome (GOLD analysis project Ga0224505, IMG submission 169102) | Sediment microbial communities from San Francisco Bay, California, United States - SF_Jan12_sed_USGS_4_1 | ecosystem: Environmental > Aquatic > Marine > Sediment | place: USA: California...
CTGGAACAGTACCGGGTCGCCGCCGCCCGCGGCGGAGAAGAAGCTGGTGCCGAAATGCACGTCCATCAGCATCATCGTTACGCAGCCCGCCAGTACCGGCATGACCGCCACCAGCAGGAAGGCGGTGATCAGCCAGGTCCATACGAACAGTGGCATCTTCATGTAAGTCATGCCCGGGGCGCGCATATTCATCACCGTGGCGATGATGTTGATGGAGCCCATGATGGAGGAGAGGCCCAGCACGTGAATACAGAAGATGAAGTAGGTTACCGACGGCCCCGCGTAGGTGGTGGACAGGGGCGCGTAGAATGTCCAGCCGGCCGCGGGGGCACCGCCCTCCATGAAGAGGGTCGACGCCAGCAGCAGGAAAGTCGGGGGCAGGATCCAGAAACTCCAGTTGTTCATCCGCGGCAGCGCCATGTCCGGCGCGCCGATCATCATCGGGATCAGCCAGTTGGCCAGGCCCACAAAGGAGGGCATGATCGCCCCGAATACCATGACCAGGCCATGGAGGGTGGTCATCTGGTTGAAAAAGGCTGGCTCGACCAGCTGCAGGCCGGGCTGGAACAGCTCGGCGCGGATGATCATGGCGAACGAACCGCCGAGGATAAACATCGCAAAGGAGAACCACAGGTACATGGTTCCGATATCTTTGTGGTTGGTGGTGAAAAGCCACCGGGTTAGGCCCTTGGCAGGACCGTGATGATGATCGCCCATCGTTAACTCCTCCAATTAGCCTTTTTTGTGGTTGTAGACATCAATGGGCTGAACCATGTCACCCATATTGTTGCCAAATGCGTTGCGCTGGTAGGTGATGACCGCCGCCAGGTCGACGTCGTTCAACTGGTTGCCGAAAGCCTGCATCGCAGTGCCCGGCACGCCGTTGATACCGATATCGAGGTGCACGCCGACGTCGCCGGTAGCGATAGCGCTGCCTGCTATGGGCTTGCCCAGGCCACCCTCGCCGTTGGCGCCGTGGCAGGCCAGGCAGTTGCGGGCGTAGACAGCCGCGCCACGCTCCATCAGCTGGTCCAGGGTGAAGGTCTGTGCCATCAACTCCTTGACCGCCGCGGCCTCAGCCTGTTTGCCCGTCAGCCAGGTGGCATAATCTTCCTTGCTCACGACATTGACCACGATAGGCATGAAACCGTGGTCCTTGCCGCATAGTTCGGCGCACTGGCCGCGGTAGACTCCCACGGTGTTGACCTTGGCCCAGGCCTCGTTGATAAAACCGGGAATCGCATCGCGCTTGACCGCCAGGTCGGGCACCCACCAGGAGTGGATCACGTCGTTGCCGGTGATCAGGAAGCGCACCTTGGTGTCGACCGGGATGACCAGGGGCTCGTCCACTTCCAGCAGATAGAACTCGCCCTTTGGCTGGGAGTTGCGTATCTCGCTCTGGGGAGTGCGCAAGTTGCTGAAAAAAGTGACATTTTCGCCATTTTCTTCAATGTACTCATACTTCCATTTCCACTGGAAGCCGGTGATCAGCACATCCATTTCCGCATCGTCGTTATCATATATCTGCAGCAGCGTGGATGTGGCGGGCACCGCCATGCCTATCAGGATGAAGAAGGGAATGACCGTCCAGGCAATCTCCACCTTGGTGCTCTCGTGAAAATGTGCCGGCACTGCACCTTTCGACTTGCGATGATAGATGATGGAGTAGAACATCACCCCGAAAACGCCGATACCGATAACCGTACAGATGCCGAGAATTACCATGTGCAGGTCGTATATGCTCCTGCCCACCGCAGTGGCGCCAGGAGCCATATTGACCTGGGCCGCCTCGGGACCGTAAGCCATTACGACGGCGCTTGTCAGCATTAGCACAGGACCCAGGGCGAGCTTTAACAGCCGCTTCGCTTCTAAACACATTTCCCGTGTCTCCATGTTGTATAACATCATTTCCCCCTAGACTGACCTTTCTCTGGCTCTGCACATCACCGCCTCGCGGCGATGGCTTTGTCAGACGAACCGCGGGACACCGCCAGCTTGCAGGGGCGACCGGGACGTCAACATTGCTGGAACTTGTCAGCGGATACGCATTTTCCCGACGTGCGACAATTGGTCGCACCGGCAAAAACGCGGGGATTATAGCGAATCTCCATGGCAAAGCCTATACAGTTGCGAGCTTTGCCCGGGCGCACCTGCCGTCGGTGCACAGGGCACCCATCAAACCCCAGATATAGCGGGTCAGCAGGTTTGTGGGCACATCATAGGCTGATGCAAGCACAAATTCAGGGCATTTGCCGCCTTTTCCCGGCCCCGGATCCAGTCCCGGGAGGCCCGGGCGAAGAGGGAATACGCAACACCCGGTAGCAGTTTGGCGAGGATGTACTAGCCTGAACTATACCCTTCAGCGAGCCCAAAGCGGCATCGGGTGGCCCATGGTCGCAGCTTTAATCCGTGACAAGATCAGTGCCGCAGTAAAGGCGGAGGCCAGGACCGGCCAGCTGGGTCGACGCCTGCAACAGCAACTGCCCCAGCTTCGCAGCAAGCTGGTGCTGCCGGAGAAAGAGCCTGTCGCCGGACTGCTGCAGTTCATCACCGATTACATCGAAAGTGTACCCGGCTGCATCCTGCTGGTCACAGCGGTGAGCAAGCATATGGGTTTCTACGATTACGCCGCCCCTTTCCTGGAGATGGCGGAAGACTATTTCCTGCACCCGCCCCAGGACCTGCCCGTCGATGACGGGCTCGAGTGCCTGCTGGACGAGGCATTCCTGGCGCATCGCCTGTTGGAGGAAGTGAATGATCACCATATTCGGCACCTGCAGCGTCCACTCCTGCCGGTGGATATGACGGAGGCGAATGTTATCGTCCATCACCTTCTGGGTGATGACCTCGCCAACGAACTGGACCGCAAGGTGCACGACACCGCGACGCTTCTGCTCGAGCGGGAATATGTGTGGGCGCGGGTGCGTGCGCATCCGGAGGCAATCGCGCCGGTCGGCCTGCTGCTCAAACAGGACCTGCTGAGCTGGTCATCTCGAAGGATTCGGCTGCGCCTTGCGAGCGAGGCGGGCTGATTTATTTTTTGGCCGGGTCAATCAGCTTTACGGGTTCGGCGACGGTCTCCACACGGCGTGCAGCGGCCCTGCTGACCCGGGTGGGCAGCTCGCGGCCCGGGTCACCGGCTGCGTTGGCGGGCGGGCGGGCGGTCCCCTGGCCACCCTCCCCGGGAGGCTTGTCTGCCGGCCGCGCCTCGGTAAAACCGCAGGCGACACACTCCCTCCGGTCGGTGTCGAGGTCGACCACGATCCGGTCCATCAGGGCGCAGCGGGGGCAGACGGCTCCGGCGATGAAACGACGACGGCTGGTGCTTGTTGGCAAGATTTTTTTCTCCGTCAAACTGGGGTGGACTGGCCATGCTGTGACTGGCTGGGTATTGTAACAGGCCCGGCGATACAGGAACCCACCCTCGATGAAACACCACAGTTCAGCCAATATACGCAGGTTTGGCAGCCACGCTCCCGTGATCGGCGCGCGGGTATTGATCGACCCCAGCGCCGTGGTCATCGGGGATGTCGAGCTCGGCGATGACGCCTCGGTCTGGCCCCAGGTGGCGATTCGCGGAGACATGCACCGCATCAGGGTGGGAGCGCGCACCAGCGTGCAGGACGGCTGTGTGCTCCACATTACCCACGCGGGACCCTTCAACACCGATGGCTGGCCCCTCCAGATCGGCAGCGATGTCACTATCGGCCACAACGCCACGCTGCACGGCTGCAGCGTTGGCGATCGGGTGCTGGTCGGCATGGGCGCCACGATAATGGATGGGGCGGTAGTGGAGGACGATGTGGTTATCGCCGCCGGGGCCCTGGTAACGCCCGGGAAACGCCTGCGCAGCGGCTACCTGTACGCGGGCAGCCCCGCGAGGGAAGTGCGGACATTAAGCGAAAAGGAAATGGCCTATTTTTGTTACAGCGCCAGCAACTACGTCAAATTGAAGGACCGCCACATCAAGGAGCTGGAAGCCGGGTAGTTCGGGCGTCAAGCCGCCGCCATGGATTCGCGGATCTGCCTGATCACAGGCCCGGTCTCGGGCCGCACCCGTCGCCAGATATAAAAAGACTGGGCGGCCTGCTCAACCAGCATGCCCAGACCGTCAGCCACCGCCCACGCCGCGTGATGGGCCGCCCAGCGCATGAATACCGTGGGCTGCGCACCGTAGACCATATCGTAGCAACAGCTGCGTTCCGTCAGCACAGTCCCCGGTAAATCCGGCATTTCACCGCTCAGCCCGGCGCTGGTCGCATTGATGACCAGGTCGAACGAGCGATCCCCGACCAGGGCGTAGCCGCCGCCTTCAACCGGCCCGATATCCGCAAATTCCGCCGCCAGCTGGCGCGCCCTGGCGGGGGTTCGATTGACGATAAGCAGTTCTTTCGGCTTTTCCCGCAACAGTGGCTCAAGCACTCCCCGGGCCGCGCCGCCGGCCCCGAGAACCAGAACGCGCAGGCCCTGTACCGCCCAGCCCAGGTTGGCAATCATGTCGCGCACCAGGCCGATGCCATCGGTATTGTCGCCCTCGATGCCGCCGTCAGCACAGCGCGTCAGGGTGTTCACCGCACCGGCCCGCCGGGCGCGGTCAGTGAGCCTGTCGGCAAACTCGAAAGCTTCCTGCTTGAACGGCACGGTTACGTTGAGGCCGGCACCGGCCTCATCAAAAAATTTGCGCGCGGCGCGGACAAACCCATCCAGCTCCACCAGCACCGCCCGGTACTGCAACTGCTGGCCGCATTGCGCCGCAAACGCCGCATGTATCGCCGGCGACTTGCTCTGCTTGATGGGGTTGCCAAAAACCGCGTATCTATCGATACCACTCATTTACTGCTGCTTCCCGATAATTATGCATCGCCCAGCCAGTCCCGGTCCTTCAGGTAGTACCCGGTCAACTCGGCTTCCGGTGACCCCGGCGCCGGACGGTAGTCGTACTCCCAGCGCACCAGCGGTGGCAGCGACATCAGTATGGCCTCGGTGCGGCCTTCTGACTGCAGGCCAAACAGCGTGCCCCGGTCATACACCAGGTTGAATTCGACGTAGCGCCCCCGGCGATACAGCTGGAACTGTCGCTCGCTGTCGCTGAACGGCTGCTGCCGGCGCCGCTGGACGATAGGCCGGTACGCCCGGATGTAGGAATCGCCCACCGCGCGCATGAAGGCGAAGCTGGTGGCGAAGTCCCACTCGTTGAGGTCATCGAAAAAGAGGCCGCCGATGCCGCGCGGCTCGGCGCGGTGCCTGAGGTAAAAATACTCGTCACACCAGGCCTTGAAACGGGGATAGACCCCTTCGCCGAAGGGCGCGCAGGCATCCGCGGCGACCTGGTGCCAACTGATACAGTCCTCGCGATTCCCGTAGTAAGGCGTGAGGTCATAGCCGCCGCCAAACCACCAGACCGGCTCTTCGCCGGGCTTTTCCGCGACAAACATACGGACGTTGGCGTGGGAAGTCGGGACGTGCGGGTTGCGCGGATGGATCACCAGCGAAACCCCCATCGCCTGGAAGCTGCGCCCCGCCAGCTCTGGCCTGGAGGCGCTGGCGGAGGGCGGCAGGCTGGCGCCGCGGACGTGGGAAAAGTTCACCCCGCCGCGCTCGAACACCGCACCCTCGGTGAGTACCCGGCTGCGGCCACCACCACCCCCCGGGCGCTGCCACTCGTCGGTGATGAAGCCGGCGCCGCCATCTTCTTCAGCGAGCTCGGCACAAATATTGTCCTGCAGCTGCAGCAGGTAGGACCTGACCTTTTCAATCTCCATCGCCGTTTTTACCCCGTGGATTCATGGGCGAGGCATTATACGCACCCCCGCCAGGGAACAATACCCGAATGCGATCAGGGGCGAATGACCCGGCCACTCGCCAGGTCCCGGATCACGGTTGGCCGATCCGAACTCCCGACGGTCCCGGGAAGGATGTAATCCAGCTGCTCACCGAAATAGCGCTTTACCTGGAAGTGCTGGCGCGGCGGGCTGCGGCCGGCAGGATTGGCCGACGTCGAAACGAGGGGGCCACCCCAGGCGGCGCAGAGCGCCTTCACCGACGGATGGTCGCTGACGCGCAGCGCGACCTTGTCATGCTCACCGTGGATCCACAGGGGGACACGCCCCGCGTGCGGCACCAGCCAGGTATTGGGGCCGGGCCAGCTCGCCGCCAGGGTCCGGCGCTGCAGGGGGTCCAGGTCGGCAAGCAGGAAATCGAATTGCCTCTCGGCGGCGGCCACCAGGATCAACCCCTTGGCGGGCGCCCGGCCCTTGAGGGCCAGCAGGCGCCGCACGGCGAGTCGGTTCCAGGGGTCGCAGCTCAGCCCCCACACCGCCTCGGTGGGGCAGGCTATAACACCGCCGGCGGCCAGCGCTTGCAGCGCCAGGTGCAGGCGCAGTGGCGCCGGTGGCCTGGCCATATCAGCCCCCCAGGCTTTCCTGCAACGCGGCGTCCTTGGCCCGAATGGCCTCCGCGTTGGCGGCGCGCTCATCCCGCAGCTTCTGCGCCAGAGCAGGGTTGCCGACCGCGATGATCTGGGTGGCGAGGTAGGCCGCGTTCTTGGCGCCGGCCTTGCCTATGGCCACGGAGGCCACCGGGATGCCCGCGGGCATCTGTACGGTCGACAACAGCGCATCGAGGCCATCCAGCGAGCTTTCCATGGGCACCCCGATCACCGGCTTGACCGTGGTGGCTGCAACCGCGCCGGCCAGGTGTGCCGCCATGCCCGCCGCGGCGATAAACACGGCACAGCCGCGCTGGTCGGCGTCCTGGATGAAGGCCTTGGTGACTTCCGGCGTGCGGTGCGCGGAGGTAATACGCGCTTCAAACCGGATGCCGAAAGAGCGCAGGACATCAAAACAGGCCTGCATGATCGGCAGATCGGAATCCGATCCCATTACGATAGCCACAAACGGCTCGCTCATTGTCATTCTCCTGGCGTGGCTGCAGGTGCATTCAAATATGCCCTGCCAAAGAGCGCGAAAGTTAACCAACTGCGGAGATCTTAGCAAGCCCGGCCCGCCTTCAGGTGCGTATAAAGCCCCCGTTGGTCCGCGCCACCACCCCCCTGATTTCCAGAAATGCCAGGTCTGCCATTACCTGTGCAGCGGGAGCGGCACTCGAGCGCACCAGTTCATCAACCGTGACACTCTCGTACCCTACCAGGCCCAGCATACGCTGCTGGCTCCCGGACAATCCGGCCACCTCCGGCTGCGGAACGTCCCGGGCGGGCAGCAGCTCCCGCTGGAGCGCGAACATCGGCCCCAGCTCCTCCAGCACATCCCCGATGGTCTGCACCATTTTGGCGCCATCGCGGATCAGGTAGAGGCAACCCGCGCCCCCCCCATGGTAAATCGACCAGGGCAGGGCGCACACCTCCCGACCCTGCTCCACCGCCGTGCGGGCGGTGATCAGTGACCCGCTCGGCAGTGCTGCCTCCACCACCAGCACCCCCAGCGCGAGGCCGCTGATAATGCGATTGCGGCGGGGGAAATTGTACTGCCGGGGCGGTATTCCCGGTGGAAACTCACTGACCAGGCACCCCGCCCCCTCCAGCTCCGCGGCGAGGCCGCGATGGCGGCGGGGGTAGGCCTGCTCTATCCCGGTGGCCACCACGGCGATGCTGCGCCCCCCCGCCGCGAGCGCCCCGCGGTGTGCGGCGCCATCGATACCCAGCGCCAGGCCACTGGTAATATGCAGGCCGGCGCGCACGGCCTGGGCCGCCAGCTCGCCCGCTGCCCGCAGGCCCGCGGGGCTGGCCTTGCGACTTCCCACCACGGCCAGCTGCGGCTGTGACAGCGCCGCGATATCACCGCGCACATAGAGCAGCGGAGGTGGATCGTGGATTGCCTGCAGCAGGGGCGGGTAGCGGGAATCGGTAATCGGCACGACCTGGGCGCCCACCCGGGTCAGCATCGCGAGCTGGCCGTCTATATCGAAAGACCGCCTGTCTCCGCGCAGGGTTTGCGCCAGTTCCTGTGCGGTCCCGGGCGGCAGGCCCAGCTCCCGCCACCGGGATGTACCCGCTGCGGCAAGCTCCCGGGGGGAGCCGCAGGACAACAGCATCCGGGCCAGCAGGTTGTCATCGATCCCGGGCGCGCTGTGCAATAGCAGACACAAACGGGCTTCCTCTGCGCTCATACATCGTCCTTGACGCTAAAAAAAACGGGGCTCCAGGCCCCGTTAGTGTGCGTACTTACGCAGACGATTAGAACATCAGGGGTTCTTTACTTTATCCCCAACTACCAGCGGCTTGTCGGACTTCAGGATGATCGCATAGCTGGCTTTTTCAAATATCTCGAACACCATGGCAAGGCCCGCACGGACATCGGGCAGTCGCACATTTTCCTGGGCGACGGGGTCGAACACCAGCGCTCCTGCCTGGTATACCGCCAGCACCTGGCCCACTTCGAGGCCGTCACGCTCGCCCTTGTTCAGCACCACGACATCGGTGGTGCCGATCTGGGTGACGCCGCCGGGAACCGCGATCATGAAGCCGTCCTTGATCTCGACATCGGGCGGGCGCGGATGGAAGGTGGCGTCGATGACCCGCTCTCGCATCGGCAACAGCCGGTCGGTGATGCGCACCTCCTCGGTGATGCGGGTAATTTCCAGTTCGGTGACCGCGTCGGTGTTGCTGCTCAGAAGTTTGGCGTTGCCGATATCCTGGGCCTGGTAGCCGAGCAGCTCATTGGTGACAGGATCGTGATAGGCCTCGCCGGGCCGGTAGATGCCGTAGACGCGCTCGCCGTCGGGGAAGTTACCCCGGCCAAACACCCGGTCCCCCGGTGCGCTGAGCAAATGCTTCTGGGATCCGGACACGATGTAGGGCGCGGCGGCCAGGTCGCCCTCGGCGACAATCCTGGACCACTTGAGCCAGGGGCCGATCTGGTCCAGCGGGATAATTGGTATCGCCAGGTCCAGGTCGCTGACCCGCATATTCGGCTGCAGCTTGACGTCGCGGCCGCGACGCATGCGCAACCTGGGTTGTCCGTCTATCCACACCAGGTAGAGTTCATCGCCCGGGTAGATGAGGTGGGGATTATCGATCTGGGGGTTGGCATCCCAAAGTTGGGGCCAGAGCCACGGCTTTTGCAGGTACATCCCGGATATGCCCCAGAGCGTGTCCCCCTTCTTGACTATATAGGTTTCGGGTACGTTTTCGTTGAGTTCAACCGCCGCCTGCAGCCATGTGCTAAATAGCAATGACAGCAAAAGCAGGCAAACCGAGAGTGAGCGTGTTTTCATTTTTTCAGTCCCTGCGTAGCCTTGTTATAGTCCGCCGCGGCGAGTCTCACTGCGGCTCACAGAGCCCTGAGACCAACGCCGCGACAGCTTCCCCGTGAGCTGTGCCCTGTGCCCGCAGCATCGCTCCAGTGTCTCCCGCACTGGGCGCCCCGTCGCTACAGGTAGTATAATTGCTACAGTTTGCTGCCGCCATTTGCCGGTGGCAAGCTTAATGTTACTAATTCACGCAGCCGTTTCCGGCTCGATTCCGGCCAAAACAGAGCAGTTTTACCGATGGCAGTACTCGAAATACTTGAATTCCCGGACCCGCGCCTGCGCACCAGGGCAAAACCGGTAGCCGAGGTGACGAACGCTACCAGGCGCCTGGTAGCCGACATGCTTGAGACCATGTATGACGCCCCGGGTATCGGCCTGGCGGCCACCCAGGTCAACGTGCACGAGCGGATTCTGGTAATCGACGTCTCCGAGGAGCGCAATCAGCCACTGGTCTTTATCAATCCCGAGGTCACTGTACTTGACCCTGAACTGGGCGAGTACGACGAGGGCTGCCTGTCCGTCCCGGGTTTTTACGAAACCGTCTGCCGGCCGAGCCGGGTGCAGGTAAGCGCCCTCGACGGCGAGGGCCGGGCCTTCACCCGGGACCTGGACGGCCTGCTGGCGATCTGCCTGCAGCACGAAATGGATCACCTCGAGGGTAAGCTCTTCGTCGACTACCTGTCACCGTTGAAGCGTCAGCGCATTCGCAGAAAGCTGGAGAAACAGCAGCGACAGAACGCCTGATGTCCCGGGCTCCCAGGCAGGCCCCAAACGCTCCCCTGCGCATTATTTTCGCGGGCACTCCCGAGTTTGCAGCCATACATCTGCAGGCCCTGATTGATAGTAAGCATACACTTATTGCAGTCTACACCCAGCCGGACAGGCCCGCAGGCAGGGGCAAGAAGCTGCAGGCCAGCCCGGTCAAGCACCTCGCCGAGAGCAACCGCATAGAGGTGTTCCAGCCGGTCTCGCTGCGCGATCCCGGGGAGCAACAGATCCTGGCGGGGCTGGATGCGGACGTACTTGTGGTGGTGGCTTACGGCCTGATCCTGCCCCAGGCGGTGCTGGATGCCCCCCGGCTTGGCTGCCTCAATGTCCACGCCTCGCTGCTGCCCCGCTGGCGCGGCGCGGCGCCGATACAGCGGGCGATCGAGGCGGGGGACACCGCGACCGGAATTACCATAATGCAGATGGATGCGGGACTGGACACCGGCGGGATGCTGGCGACGGCGGGTTGTGGGATAGG
>Ga0224505_10002604_pt1 | contig 10511 bp, 9 predicted proteins | sample SF_Jan12_sed_USG_FD_169102 | JGI IMG/M metagenome (GOLD analysis project Ga0224505, IMG submission 169102) | Sediment microbial communities from San Francisco Bay, California, United States - SF_Jan12_sed_USGS_4_1 | ecosystem: Environmental > Aquatic > Marine > Sediment | place: USA: California...
AAGCAGCAGCCCGAGGGGCTGGGATGAATATGGCTGCAGACGTGGAGCCGGCGATGATGGCCAAGCTGCCGCTCCCCTTTAAACAGCTGGGCATGTCGATCCACAAGGATATGGACGCGCTGGCTGATGCGATTGGACAGAATGAGACACCGCAACAACTCTTACAACGATTGTCGAGCATGACGGCCCGCTGCACGGCCTGTCACGACATGTACAGATTTAGCGCGAACTAAAGGCTGCCGGTATTCAGAAGTCGGCAATCAGTAATGGAGAGGAGATGGGAACAGAAGCGAATCCATTTCCGATGTCGAGACTCCCACACAACTGAGATCACCTGTCATGGCCGGATGGCACAAAGCCGGAACGGCGGGAAATCCGCCACCACCGAGAGCAATGTCGCTCCGGTAACGTACCGAGGAGGTCTTCATGAAGTCTCAAGTCATCATATGTGCGGCTATCGCAGCAGCCATGCTGTTGCCGGGCAGTTTTGCGGCAGTTGCGTCGGCGCAAGATCGTGATCGGGACCGTGATCAACTCAAGACGCAACAGCAACTCAAAGATCAGGACAAACTGCAGACCAAAGATCAGCTGAAAGACAAAGAGCAGCTCAAAGAGCAGGAACGGACGCGTGAACGTGAACGGGTGAGGGAACATATGCAGATAGAACGTCCCGAAAGACCAGAGCGGCCTGAGCGGGGTGGTGCAGCCCGTGGCCGATGAGAGGGGGATTCAGAGTGTTGAGCGTTGAGTGCTGAGTTGGCGGTTTGACTCAGCACTTGGCATGGGAGGTGAACGATGGCACGGATCGTCATCATCGGCGCATCGATCGGCGGCTTGCCGGCCGCCTATGAAGCACGGGCACTGTTGGACAAGAAACATACAGTAACTGTCATTTCAAATGTGGGCTCGTTCCACTTCGTGCCGTCCAATCCCTGGGTCGCGGTCGGCTGGCGCACGCGCAAGGACATTAGTTTTGATTTGGGTCCGGTGTTGGTCAAGAAAGGGATCGAATTCGTTCATGCCACGGCGGATCGAATCGAACCGGAACAAAACCGCGTCGTCACGGCGAAAGGGGAGGTGCCGTACGACTATCTCATCATCGCCACGGGGCCGAAGCTCAATTTTTCCGCTGTGCCAGGCCTCGGTCCGAGCGGGTATACGCAGTCGGTCTGCAACGTGGATCACGCTGAACAGGCCTGGGGCGCGTACCAGAGTTTCTTGAAGGACCCAGGCCCGATCGTGATCGGTGCCGCGCAAGGTGCCTCCTGTTTCGGTCCAGCTTACGAAATGGCCTTCATCTTGGATACCGACTTGAGGAAGAAGAAGCTTCGGAAAAAGGTGCCGATTTATTTTGTGACACCGGAACCGTATATTGGCCACATGGGGCTCGCCGGAGTCGGGAAATCACGTCGGCTGATGGAAGACGAGTTCGCCGAGCATTCAATCAAGCCGCTCCACAATGCGTCGATCAAGGAAGTTCAGCCTGGGAAGATGCTGTTGGAGGATGGCCAGGAGATCTCCTTCCGCTACTCGATGATGATTCCACCGTTCGCCGGAGTCGACGCGGTGGCAGGAACCGCCGGTCTGTGCAATCCAAAAGGTTTCGTCAACATCGATGCATATCAGGCGAATCCACGGTATAAGAACATCTATGCGGTCGGTGTGTGTGTCGCCATTCCACCGGTCGAACAGACACCGGTCCCAACCGGCGCACCGAAGACCGGGTACATGATCGAATCCATGGTGTCGGCAGCCGTTCACAATATCAAAGCAGATATCGAGAACAATCCAAAGAAGGAGACCGCCACCTGGAACGCCATCTGTCTCGCCGATATGGGAGATACGGGGATGGCCTTCGTGGCGCTGCCGCAAATGGCTCCACGCAACGTCACGTGGGCCAGGAAGGGCAAATGGGTGCATCTTGCGAAGATCGCCCTTGAGAAGTATTTTCTGATAAAAATGAAGAAAGGCGTGAGCGAGCCGTTCTTCGAAAAAGCGATTCTCCACGGCATGGGGATCACCAAGCGCGAGAAGGCTCTCTAGGGGGATTCAGATTCATGAGCTCAACTCGACCGCTCCGCCTCGTCATTGTGGGCGGAGTTGCAGGCGGAGCCAGCGCCGCGGCCAGAGCGCGGCGACTGGATGAGTCGGCCCACATCGTCGTGTTCGAGCGTGGCTCACACGCCAGTTTTGCCAACTGTGGCCTCCCGTACTACATGGGCGGTGAAATATCTGATCGCGATGACCTCCTGGTGGCCGATCCAGAGACCCTGAAGGGATCGCTCGCTCTCGACGTTCGGACCAAGACCGAGGTGCTCGCGATTGATCGGGCGGCGAAAGAGGTCGAGGTGCACGAGCTCACGACGGATAAAAGGTATCGTGAGCCGTTTGACTTTTTGATTCTTTCAACGGGAGCTGCTCCGCTTCGGCCCACCAATCTGCTGGCCAAGGTCGGGTTGAAACATCCGCGCGTCGTAAGCCTCCGTAACCTGGAGGATGTGGATCAGCTCAAGGGAATTGTGGATGGTGGCGTTCAGAAAGCAATTGTCCTAGGGGGCGGGTTTATCGGGATGGAAGTCGCCGAACAACTCGTCCACCGAGGTGTAACCACCACGCTGGTCGAGAAGAATCCACAAGTGTTACCCCCATTCGACGCGGAAATGGTTGTGCCGCTTGAGCAGGTGTTGGTCGAGCGGGGTATTGCCCTGTACCTTAGCGACGCGGTTGTTGATCTGGAACCGGACGGTAACGGTCAGGGTGTGCGAGCGATTCTGACCGACGGTCGAGTCCTGGAAGGCGATGTGGTCGTCCTGGCCATCGGGGTGCAGCCGGAAAACCTATTGGCTCAAACCGCTGGTCTCAAAACCAACGATCGCGGTGCGGTCAAGGTCAACGAGCACCTGCAAACCAATGACCCACACATTTATGCGGTCGGCGATGTCATTGAGGTGCCGGATCCAATACTGGGAGGATCAACTCACATTCCACTGGCCGGTCCTGCGAATCGCCAGGGCCGGTTGGCAGCGGACCACATCATAGCCAGGGCACAGGGAAGGGGCGACTCTGTTCCGTCTTACCGAGGGAGTCAGGGAAGCGCGATCGTGCGAGTCTTTGACTTGACTGCCGCCATCACCGGGAAGTCCGAGAAGGCGCTCCAGCGGGCCGGGAAGGAGCGGCATCGCGATTACGAGGTGATCTACGTTCATCCCTATCACCATGCTCATTATTACCCTGGAGCGAAGAGGCTGACGATCAAGCTGATCTTCGAAACGGCTTCAGGGCGGATCCTCGGTGCCCAAGCTGTGGGCGAAGAGGCGGTGGACAAGCGGATCGACGTACTTGCCATGGCGATTCAAATGGGAGCGACCGTGTTTGATCTGGAGCAAGCCGAGCTCTGCTACTCCCCCCAATATGGTAGTGCAAAGGATGCCATTAACATCGCAGGATTTCAGGGGGCCAATGTGGTGCGGGGCGGGACAATGCCGATTACTCCAGCCGAGTTGCGAGCTGCATTGGAGACGGTAACTCCACCGATGGTCGTGGACGTGCGAAGTTCCAGCGAGTTCGACGAGGAACATATTCCTGGCTCCATCAACATTCCATTGCCGGAATTGCGTAGCAGGGTGAGGGAGGTGCCGATGGATCGCCCTGTAGTCACGTACTGCCTGGTCGGTCAACGAGGCTATTTCGCTGAGCAAGTGCTGCGTCAAGAGGGCGTGACCGCTGTTCGTAACCTAACCGGAGGGTTTGTCAGCTGGCAGAGACTCGCTTCGGGGTCTCTGTGAATCCTTTGCGCTGGGTCAGTCTCTCATGAGGAAGAAGCAAAGGAGGGAACAACCGTGAAACTTAATGAACAGCTCCGATTAATCGCCGGTGTATTCGTGCTTGTTGCCGTCATACTGGGCGCAACGGTCCATCCGTATTGGAACTATTTCGCAGCCTTCGTGGCAGTGAACCTCATCCAATCGGCCTTTACGGGCTGGTGCCCTATGATGGTACTGTTGCGCAAGCTCGGGGTACAAGAATAACACGAATACGTGTGAAAGAGCGCTGTTGAGGAGGGCAAGTGGAGGTGAGGTAGTCATGACGATTCCCCTTAATCTCGACGGTGCATTCGACAGTGAGCAGGCCCTGCGGGCCATGATTGTGACTCGAAAGGTCTGTTCGATCACAATCCCTACTACGTGCAAGGAGAGCCGCGGCGTGAAACTCCACACTTTCTTATGCTCTCCGGGTCGAGGACGGCGCGCGGTCCGCTACGGCCGGAGGAATTCGGCTTGACACTCGCAGAGGCGAAAGCGTTACTGCACGGCATGCAGAAGGTCGTGGTCACTGAGCAGATCGCGGATTATCTGATCACTTCAAGACCTGCCTGGACTGCGGTGCGCACCGGACTTGGAAAGGACAACATCCCAACGCGTATCGAACCCTGTTCAGGAAATTCCACCTGCCAGGGCCGCCTTTGACGGTCGGTCTGGACGGCGGCTACACCGTGCGCGATCTGCAGCACTGTCTCGGCCCAGAATCCGAGAACCCGATCGACTAGTTCCACATCACCATGCGCGTGACGGTGATGGGACAGATGGTGAAGGGAATGACAACGGAACTGAAGGCCGGCGACACATGCCTCAACACCGCAGCCGTGTTGGCCGACCTGGAGAAGCACCTGGAAAGCGCGTCACATGGAATCTGTGGCACGGCAATGTCTTGCACGCCCTACAACGGATCGATGACCTGGATGACAACCTGGAACTGCTGGAGGAGAACCCGACGAACAAGAACAAATTGAAGAAAGCCGTACAGTGCAGACCCGCGTACAGGTCCTGAACAACGAACTGTGGGAAAACCTTCGTTCGCTCGTTCCCCGGATTGAGAGCAGAAGAGCAAGCGGCACTAAAGGAGGCCGTATAAGAACAGATGGTCGAGCATCAGCGCCTGGCTCAACGACTTGCGGTCCAGATCTTCTTGGCCGATCCGTACAGTCCGTGGCAACGTGACGCCAATGGGTTGCTGCGCTAATACCTGCCGAAGAGTACGGACTTGTCGAGGTGTACGCAGCGAAGAGTTGAACGCCATTGCCCATCGGCTGAACGCGTGCCCATTAAAATGCCTGAATTTTGCCACGCCGCTGGAAGTCTATGCGCAATTGCCCCATCATCCACCCGTTGCGCGTGAAGCCTGAAACTACCCATTTATTAAATAAGGAATTACTAAGACCTTGATTGCCTTGCCTCCATCATCCGAGAACAATCTCTTCGACCGCTTAGTGATGTATTCACTCAAGGGCGGATTGCCGGTTTTCTTTTTTGCCTTGTCTCTGGCATTAGGCGCTATCGCCTTACTGTTTACCCCAAGAGAAGAGGAGCCGCAGATTGTGGTGCCCATGGCCAATGTGCTGGTATCGGCACCGGGGCTCTCGGCAAAACAAGTCGAAAATCAGGTAACCCGACCATTGGAAAAATTGCTCAACCAAATATCTGGGATAGAGCATGTGTATTCTCGAACGCTCAATGGCCGCACCATCGTCACCTTGCGCTTTTTTGTCGGTGAAGATCGTGAAGATGCCTTGCTGGATGTCTACAGCAAACTCTATTCCAATCAGGACAAAATTCCTGCCGTGGTATCGCAGTGGCAAGTTGTTCCTATTGAAGTGGATGATGTGCCGATTGTGACGGTAGGGTTGTGGAGTAGTCAGCCTGAACGTTACAGCGATATTGAATTGCGCAGGTTTGCTGACCAAATCAGCATAAATTTGCAACAAATTAGCGATACCAGCCAAGTTGGCGTTGTCGGCGGGCGAACACGGACAATGAAAGTGCTGTTGAATGCGCAAAGCATGGCGGCAAGGCAAACCACGGCGCTGGAAGCCTTGCAAGCGATCCAAACGGCTAATCAATTACACAAAGCCGGCAGTATGGCAATGAATAACCAATCCATACAACTGGAAGCGGGCGAATTCACTACCTCCACCGCGCAATTAAAAACACTAGTGGTCAATCTGGTGGATGGGCTGCCGGTTTATCTACAGGATATTGCCGAAGTTAGCGATGGCCCTGAAGAGGCGGATAATTACAGTTGGCTGCGTTTTGCCGCAGGCCACCCGCTGGCGAGCCAATATAACGATGACTATCCGATGGTTACCGTGGCCGTTGCCAAAAAGCGTGGCACCAACGCCGTGGCCGTTGCCGAAAATGTACATCACCGCTTGGAGACGTTAAAGAAGGAATTATTACCGCCGGAAGTACATCTGGAAGTTTTACGCGATTATGGCCAAACTGCCGACGACAAAGTAAACAACTTAACCAGCAGCTTAGGTTTTGCCATCATTACGGTGGTTTTATTTATCGGCATTTTTCTCGGCTGGCGGCCGGCGCTGGTGGTGGGCTTGGCCATTCCCATCTGTTATGGCGCTGCGTTGGCGCTGGATATGTTTTTCGGCTATACCATCAACCGCGTCACGCTGTTTGCGTTGATTCTGGCGCTGGGCTTGCTGGTGGATGATCCGATCACCGGTATCGACAATATCGAACGTTATCTGCGTCTGGGCATCGGTACTACGCAAGAACGCATCATTGCTGCAATGGCAGAGATCCGTCCGGCGTTATTGATGTCTACTTTGACCATCATTCTCGCCTTCATACCGCTGGCTTTTATTACCGGCATGATGGGGCCTTACATGGCGCCCATGGCATTCAACGTGCCGGTTGCTGTTATGCTATCGACGATGGTGGCTTTTACCGTCACACCCTGGCTTGCCAGCAAGGCACTCAATACAGACTTTGAAGCGACGACAATAACCACCGCAACCACCGCCTCAACACCCGGTTTATACGAGCGCCTGGTGACTCCTTGTATTGCCAGTCGAAAAACGGCCTGGTGTCTTATCATTGTAATGCTGGTGTTGTTCATGGTCACAGCGCTATTGCCGGTATTGCGCCTGGTCCCACTGAAACTGCTTCCGTACGACAATAAAGACGAAATGCAGATTGTCATTGATATGCCAGAATCCAGCACCTTGGAACACACGGCGGCCATTACCCGGCAAACCGCTACGCTGGCAGCTCGCCTGCCAGAAATTCAGGCTATAGCCACGTATATTGGCGCACCGTCACCCATCGATTTTAATGGCCTGGTGCGGCAGTACGACTACCGTATCGCCCCCCATCTGGCTGATATTCGCCTCACGCTGGTGCCCAAAGCACAACGCGAACATCAATCGCATCAGGTGTTACTGCGGCTTCGTGCGCTGCTGGCCCCGTTAAATTCCGATGGCATTTCCATCAAAGTCGTTGAAGTGCCACCCGGTCCTCCGGTCATCAGCACGCTGGTTGCCGAAATCTACGGCGATACCCTCACCGATTACGCCGCGCAGCGCCAAGCCGCCACTTTGGTGATGGAACGGCTGGCACAAGAAGCCTTTGTCGTAGATATAGATACCAGCGTGGAAGGCACGCAAAGGCGCTGGCGCTTTGCTGTCGATAAAGAAAAGGCCGCGCTGGCGGGTATTTCGACTGAATCGGTTGCCCAAACATTAAGCCTTGCCAATCGGGGGCAGATTGCCGGTTATCTAAACCTGGAACGCGAAATCCAGCCCATTCCGATCCGCTTGCGCTTGGCCGAGCAACACCGTAGCAGCCAACAGCAATTAGGCCTGCCCATAAAGGGGAGGATGCCTGGCATGACGTCCGTACCGGCGCTGATGTTATTGGCCGAATTGGGCGACTTCGTTGAGTCGGATGCCGATCTCTCCATTTATCATAAAGACCTGAAGCCGGTGGTTTATGTCATGGCCGAGCTGGAGGGCCGCACCCCGGCGGAAGTTATTGCGGATGTCAGTGCCGATCTTAACGGCTCAGTACATTCAGCTCCCGACTGGGATAGCCGCAGCTTTGTGAATTCCGGTAGCGGCATTCCGTGGACACTCCCTGACGGCGTAACACTGGATTGGGGTGGCGAAGGCGAATGGAAAATCACGATGGAAGTATTTCGCGATATGGGGCTGGCCTTTGCTTTCGCGCTGGTCGGCATCTTTTTTGTGCTGCGCTTACAAACGGACTCGACCACTCTGTCGCTGCTGATTATGTCTTCAATCCCGTTAACTACGATTGGTATCATGCCCGGATTCTGGCTATTGAACCAGTTTGGCGAGCGCATTATCGGCGGCAGCCCCGATCCCGTGTTATTCACCGCCACCGCCATGATCGGTATGATTGCACTGGCAGGCATTGTCGTCAGAAACTCGCTGATTCTGGTTGAATTTATCACCCAGGCTAAAAATGAAGGCCTGGCCTTGCGCGATGCCTTACTGCAAGCTGGCCGCATAAGAATGCGCCCGATTCTGCTAACCGCGGGCACGACGCTGCTCGGTAATATCGTTATCGTACTCGACCCGGTTTTCAGCGGTTTGGCCATTGCCATCATTTTTGGGATTTTGGCCTCGACGCTGTTTACTCTTTTTGTGATTCCCACAGCGTACTATTTGGTTTACGCGCGAAGCGCAGCGAACAATCCCTAGGAGTTTGTCCGATAATATGAAAACTTTGGTGTTGTCACTGCTTACGCTGCTCATCCTGCTGGTGATGATCCTGTGGATGGCTGGGACGTTTGAACACAAAATTGCCCCCGGTATCAACGCAGTATCCGAACAGAATGCCAGCTCTACGCTAACGGTCGCTCTAGAACAAATACCGCTTTTTGAAGAAGCAACCGGCAGCATTCAGTCCAAACAAGCTACCGATGTTGCCGCACAGATTCAGTCGCGTGTTAAAGCCATTTATGTCAGGTCGGGAGAACTCATTAAGCCAGGACAACTACTCATCACGCTTGACGCAGAGACGTTGCAGGCCAGAAGCGCCCAGGCCAATGAAAATCTGAATGCGATTAACGCCCGCTTAGTGAACGCAAAATTGCACCATGAACGCATCCGGAACTTGTACAGCAAGGAAAGCGCAACCCTGGCAGCGCTTGAACAGGCGGCCGCCGACTACCAAAGCCTAAAATCTCAGTATGCGGCTGCACAACAGTTGGTCAATGAAGCCAGGCATATTCAGGATTACAGCCAGATCAAAGCCGGCTCTGTCGCACGCGTGATCGACCGTTTTGTAGAACCCGGCGATGTGGTGTCGCCGGGTATGAAATTGCTGACGGTGTATGACCCGCAATCGTTGCGTATAGATGCGTATGTCCGCGAATCGGTTGCGGTGGGTTTGAGTATTGGCCAAACGCTGGAAGCCCGTATCGACGCCCTCAATACGGCGGTGCCGGCGACCATTACAGAAATTGTACCGTCTGCAACCCCAGGCGCTCGCAGTGTGCTGATTAAAACACGAATTGAACACCGGCCTGAAATGTTGCCGGGTCTGTTTGCCCGCATCCGCATTCCCCAAGGCGAGGAACAGATATTGCCGATTCCACAGGCGTATATTCGGCAGGTCGGCCAATTAGATGTGGTTTGGGTATGGGAGAATAAACAATTCAACCGCCGTTTTATTCGGCTCGGCAGAGCCTTGGTCGATGGCCGGGTAAACGTTATTTCCGGTTTGTCTGAAGGCGAAAAGCTGATTCTGCCCGATGATGTGCTATCTGCATCCCGGTCGGGGCATTAACCTATTGGGGGTATTCAGCATATGCAACCGAAAAATCACAGTACGTACATGGCCACGTCACAACTGCTTATTCATGAAGGAGTCAGCGTTGCTTTGGTAGGCGCTCTTCGCGGTTCACGCAAGACGGAGAACTGGGTGCGGTGGCTCTGCTACGGTCGACGCGAGCATAAGGAAGTGTGGGGTTTCACGCCGCGGCTCTCATTTGTTCAGTGACATTGCCACCACCCAGACCGTGATAGCATCGTTCAGCTTGCGGCCGCAGTGTCCCATCGAGCGTTCGCGTTTGCAAGAGGAGATGGGAACTGGCGCCCACTGCATCTTCTGGCGCTTGGCAAAGCGCTTGCTGAGTTCGGCGTTGACCGTGGATTCCGCCGAACAGGATGAGATGCGTTCGCCAGCACCGTATCGCTCACCATAGGTGACCAGGCTTCCAGCGTTCGAGGTTATGTAGATTGCGAACTCGTGCACGCTGGCATCATCGTAAGAAACTCCATTCTCCTCGTCGACTTCATCCAACTCCAAGAACGAGCAGGAGTGTCGTTATCAGAAGCAGTGATCAATGCCGGTGCCATACGAACCCGCCCCATCCTACTGACCGCCGCCGCGTTAATGGTGGGCGCGTTTGTCATTATTCTCGACCCGATCTTCCAAGGGTTGGCCGTCTCCTTGTTGTTCGGGGTCGGGGCGTCCACGCTGCTGACCCTCGTCGTCATTCCTGTGCTCTACTTTCATATAATGGGGATGCCGGCAGGTCCGAATCCTGCAGATGGTTGCGGGTCCGTGCGACGTGAAGTCGCTTTGATGATTGTTCGATACGAAAGGAAACACCGTAAGCGAACCTGCGCTTCCGTGCGCAGTAGCCTATCGGCACAGGCGCGGCGGGTAACCGCCGGGTCTGAAGCTGCC
>Ga0224505_10002605_pt1 | contig 10511 bp, 6 predicted proteins | sample SF_Jan12_sed_USG_FD_169102 | JGI IMG/M metagenome (GOLD analysis project Ga0224505, IMG submission 169102) | Sediment microbial communities from San Francisco Bay, California, United States - SF_Jan12_sed_USGS_4_1 | ecosystem: Environmental > Aquatic > Marine > Sediment | place: USA: California...
CGAGCAGGTCCTGGCTGACGGCTGCGCCGACATGGTGAGCCTGGCGCGCCCGTTCCTGGCCGACCCGGACTTCGTCGCCAAGGCGCGCGAGGGCCGCGCCAATGAGATCAACACGTGCATCGCCTGCAATCAGGCCTGCCTGGACCACACGTTCAAGAATCAGCTCGCCACCTGCCTCGTCAACCCGCGCGCCGGCCACGAGACGACGCTCGTGATCCGTGCTGCGCCGGCGAAGAAACGCTACGCGGTCGTGGGCGCAGGCCCGGCGGGCCTCGCGGCCGCCCTCACCCTGGCCGAACGCGGGCATGAGGTCGACTTGTTCGACGCGGCGCACGAGATCGGAGGGCAGTTCAATCTCGCGCGGCGCATCCCGGGCAAGGAGGAGTTCGCGGAAACGCTGCGCTACTTCTCGCGCCGCATCGAGCGCACTGGGGTGCGCCTGCATCTGGGCGCCCACGTCAGCGGCGCCGCGCTGATCGCGGCACGCCACGACGCCGTGCTGCTGGCGACCGGCGTCGTGCCGCGCGATCCGCGGATCCCGGGCCAGGATGGCCCCGGCGTGATGCGCTACATCGATGCGATCCTTGCGCCCGAGCGCGTCGGCACGCGCGTGGCGGTGATCGGCGCCGGCGGCATCGGCTTCGACGTCGCCGAACTGCTGGTGCACGACGCGTCGCACTCGTCGTCCACGCTCGATCCCGCGGCCTGGCGCCGCGAGTGGGGTGTCGCCGATCCGTCAGCGGCGCGCGGCGGCGTGGTTCGCGCCGAGCCGGCCCCCCCCGCGCGGCAAGTCACGCTGCTGCAGCGCAAGACCGGCAAGCTGGGCGCGGGCCTGGGCAAGACCACGGGCTGGATCCACCGCACTACGCTGAAGATGAAGCACGTCCAGATGGTGACCGGCGTGAACTACGAGCGCATCGGTCCGCACGACGGAGCACTCGGCCTGTTTATCACCCACGGCAGCGAGCGCCGCGACGGCGAGGTGATTGCCTGCGACTCAATCGTGCTTTGCGCTGGACAGGAGCCATTGCGCGAGCTGCAGGCACCGCTGACGGCCGCCGGCGTGGTGGTGCACTTGATCGGCGGAGCGCACGAGGCGCGCGAGCTCGACGCCAAGCGGGCGATCGACCAGGGCACGCGCCTGTCGGCGGCACTGTGACATGACCACTCCTGTCTTGCTGCGCTCGCGTTCGCCGCGTGGCCCCGAGGCCGCGCGGGACGGCCCGGCGACGTCCTGAGGCACGCGCGTGCCGCCCCGCTTCGGCCGCGACGTCCCGCCGCACGAACGGCCGCCGGTGGCGTGGTACGCACCCCCGGTGCTGCTGCAGGCCGGCGAGGAATTGGTGCAGTCGCAGAACTTCCAGCGCAATCTCGACCGCCGCGAGAGCTTCTCGCCGGTGCTCGCACCGATCGACCTTTCGGCGCACGGCGAGGGGTTGGGCATCGACTTTGTCTCCGACACCGGCGACGGCGGCGTCGCGACGTTCACGGTCGCGCAGGCCGCATTGGCCGCGCGGCTCGACCTCACCGACGAGGCGGGCGCGCCGCTCTCGCTGCCGGAAGGACAGGTGTTGTTGTTCGGCGGAGACCTCGCCTATCCGGGGGCCAGCCCTGCGGTCTATCAGTACCGCTTCTACGAGCCCTGGTCGATGGCGGTCGATCCGCGCAGCGCGTGGCGAAGACCCGGCGGCCCCGAGAAGATCGTCGCCGCGATCCCGCAGAATCACGACTGGTTCGACAGCGCGTCAACCTTCTGTCGCTACTTCGTCGCACAGGACAAGGGCGACTTCCTGGGCGCGCGCACGCCACAGCGCCAGACCTACTTCGCGCTGAGGCTGCCGCACGGTTTCTGGGCGCTGGGCTTCGACTGGGCGCTCACCGGCGACCTCGACCGCCAGCAGTTCGAGGCGTTCCGCGCCCTCCTCGATGTGCGACGGCGTGATGGGATCGCGCCGGGGGACGACGTGCTGCTCCTCTACCCCGAGCCGTACTGGACGCGGCCGCTGGGCGACGGCGCGCCGCAGGGCTACCCGCGCCGCTACCAGCGGCTCGAGGCGCTGATCGAGGCCCATGGCGCGCGGATCCGCGCGCGTCTGGCCGGCGACCTGCACCACTACCGCCGCGAGACGCTCGCGGTCGATCCGGCCACCGGCGCCGACAGCCACCTCGTAACCTGCGGCACCGGCGGCGCCTTCCTGCACCCGACGCACGGCGTCGATGCCACAGGCCGCAAGGCCATCGACCGCGAGCCGGAGCCGGGCGCGATCGATGCCGAACTGAGGCATCGCGTGCGCGTGGGGCGTGTGGCTGCGGGCGAGCCCGACCCTCGCCCGACTTTCGTGTCGGCCAAGAGTTGGCCAGCTGCGGCGACCACGCGCGCGCTCGCATGGCGCAACCTGTGGGCACTCTTCGCTGTGCGTTTCTCGCGCCTACCCTGGCGTCAGTCGATCGACTCCACGGCGCGTGATCTCTGGCACAGCAACCTCGGTTTCGCGCTGGCGATCGGCCTGCTGTACGGCGTCAACGCCTACGTCAACGCTTTCGTGTTCTCACTCTCGTTCCGCGCCGACGGTTTCGCGCCGATCCAGGAGTTGCCGTTCGGACGTGCGGCGATCGATTGGCTGCGCGCGATGGTGTTCAGCCCGTTTGCCACCGGCGTGAACCTGCTGATGCTGGCAGGGTGCCTGCGGATCGCGTGGGAAGGGCCGGCCTCGCCGATCTGGCGCCTGGCCGGCGGGCTGGCGCACGGCATGGCCCATGGCTTGTGCATCTTTGCGCTCTACTGGAGCGCAGCGCACGCGCTCGCGCCGTGGCTGGCATCCTTCGGCCCGGCCGCATCGCTGCAAGGCGGGCTCGCCATGTGGGTGCTCGTCGGTGCTGGCGGCGCGCTGGTGGGCGGCGCATTGTTCGGTGCCTACCTCGCCCTGATGGCCGGGCTGTTCGACCAGCTGCCAAACAACGCGTTCGGATCTCTGGCCATCGGTGACTGGAAGGGGTTCCTCCGCATGCGCCTGACGCGGCGCGGGCTCGAGGTACTCATGCTGGGATGCGCCCACCCAGGCGCCGCCTACCCCGCGCCGACGCAAAGCGCTTGGCGCGTCATCGACCGATTCATGATCGAGCGATCTGGCCTCAGCGCCGACCCAGAACGCCCGGCGTCGTGACATCGTCCGGCCATCCGGACTCCACGATGTCGAGCCCCTGCTTCAACTCGTAGCTCGACTCGTGAAAGCCGCCAGCGCGGGCTTCGTCTTCGCGGGCGGCGGTCTCGTCGACAACAGCTGGTCCTCGCGCGGGCAAGGGCGGCTGGACCGGCACAGATGCGGGCCGGACCGCCGCGACATGTGGTGGAGACGGAGCGAGCCGCGGATTCAGCGGCTGGGCGCGGGTCGACGGCATGCGGGCCATGAGCGGGGAATGGCGGAGGACGCCATATCAGGTTCTCCACTATCCGCCACGCCCGAGGTGTGTGGCCAGCCGCGTTCGAGGGATGGGACGCCCCCAATTTAGGGGGGTCTGCGGCCGCCACGGATACACCCGGTCGGCGCCGCGGGCAACCGTCGTGGTCTTCGGTCAGACATCGATGTTCGCAGCCCGCAGCGCATTGGTCTCGATAAAGTCGCGCCGCGGCTCGACCTCGTCGCCCATCAGCATCGTGAACACCCGATCGGCCTCGATGGCATCGTCGATCTGCACCCGCAGCAGGCGCCGGACCTGTGGATCCATCGTTGTCTCCCACAGCTGACCGGGATTCATCTCGCCCAGGCCCTTGTAGCGCTGGCGGCTCGTGCTCGACTCGGCTTGCGCCATCAGCCAGGCCATCGCCGCGCGAAAGTCGCCGACCTTGGACTCCTTGGCCTTGTCGCCTTCGCCGCGGCGCACGGCAGCGTCGCCGTCGATCAGGCCGCGGAATGTCAATCCCGCCTGCGACAGCGCCGCATAATCGGCGCCGTGCACGAAGTCGGCAGTGACGGCGCTCGACCGAACATTGCCGTGCTGCCGCCGGCTCACGCGCAGCAGGTGCTTGTCGGTGCGCGCGTCGTATTCGGCAGCGACCTCGGCGTCGTGCAGTGCGGCTGCGAGCGCCACGGCACTGGCTTCGGCCGCTGCAGGCGTATCGAGGTCGAGGACCAGGCCATCGGCCATCGCGCGCAGGGCTTCGACGTCCATCCAGGTGGCCAAGCGCTCGATCACGTTGTTGGCGAGCACATACTGACGCGCCAATTCTTCCAGTGCACTGCCCTCGATCGGCGGCCTGCCAGCGCCGGGCAGTACTGCTGCGCCGTCAAGCGCGACACGCAGCAGATACGCGTCGAGTTCGTGACCATCCTTCAGGTATTGCTCGGCCTTGCCGTGCTTGACCTTGTAGAGCGGCGGCTGGGCGATGTAGATGTGGCCGCGTTCGACCAGTTCGGGCATCTGGCGGTAGAAGAAGGTCAGCAAGAGCGTGCGGATGTGCGCACCGTCGACGTCGGCGTCGGTCATCACGATGATGCGGTGGTAGCGCAGCTTGTCCGGGTTGAAGTCGTCCTTGCCGATGCCGGTGCCCAGCGCGGTGATAAGGGTCACGATCTCGTTGGATGTCACCAGCTTCTCGTAGCGCGCCTTCTCGACGTTGAGGATCTTGCCTCGCAAGGGCAAGATCGCCTGGAACTTGCGGTCGCGGCCCTGCTTGGCGCTGCCACCCGCCGAGTCGCCCTCGACGATGTAGATCTCGCACAGCGCCGGGTCCTTCTCCTGGCAGTCGGCAAGCTTGCCGGGCAGACCCATGCTGCCGAGCACAGTCTTGCGCGTGGCCTCGCGCGCCTTGCGTGCGGCCTCTCGTGCGCGCGCGGCGTCGACAATCTTGCCGCACACGATCTTGGCGTCACTCGGGTTCTCTAGCAGCCAGTCGTTGAGCTTGGCCGCCACGATCTCCTCGACCGGCCCGCGCACTTCCGACGAGACCAGTTTGTCCTTGGTTTGCGAGCTGAACTTCGGCTCGGGCACCTTGACGCTGATCACGCAGGCCAGGCCCTCGCGCATGTCGTCGCCGCTGATCTCGACCTTGGCCTTCTTGGCCAGCTCGTTCTCCTCGATGTACTTGTTGATGACCCGCGTCATCGCGGCGCGCAAACCCGTCAGGTGCGTGCCCCCGTCTCGCTGAGGGATGTTGTTGGTGAAGCACAGCACACTCTCGTTGTAGCCGTCGTTCCACTGCATCGACACCTCGACGCCGACCAGTGTGTTCTGCTCGCTCATCTTCTCCCCGATGGCGTGGAAGATGTTCGGATGCAGGACCTTCTTGCCCTGGTTGATGAACTCGACGAACCCCTGGACGCCACCAACATAGGCGAAGTTGTCCTCCTTGGCCTGTCGCTCATCGACCAGGCGAATCTTGACGCCGTTGTTCAGGAAAGAGAGCTCGCGCAAGCGCTTTGCGAGCACGTCGTAGTGGAAGTCGATGTTGTTGAAGATCTCGTCGTCAGGAAGAAAATGCACCTCGGTGCCGCGCTTGTCCGTCGGCCCGAGGACCTTCATCGGGCTGATCTCGAAGCCGTGTCGCCGCTCCAGCACGCGGTCCTGCGGCACGCCCCTCTTGAACTCCAGGTAGTGCACCTGACCATCGCGCCGAACGGTCAGGCGAAGCTGCTTGGAAAGCGCGTTCACGCACGAAACGCCCACGCCGTGCAAACCGCCCGAGACCTTGTAGCTGTTCTGGTTGAACTTGCCACCGGCATGCAACTCGGTCAGGGCAATCTCGGCCGCCGAACGCTTGGGTTCGTGCTTGTCGTCCATCTTCACCCCGGTCGGGATGCCGCGGCCGTTGTCGATGACCGAGATGCTGTTGTCGCTGTGGATCGTGACAATGATGTCGTCGCAATGGCCGGCGAGGGCCTCGTCGATCGAGTTGTCGACAACCTCGAACACGAGGTGGTGCAGGCCAGTGCCATCGCTGGTGTCGCCGATGTACATGCCAGGGCGCTTTCGCACCGCTTCCAGCCCTTCGAGGATCTGGATCGAATCGGCGCCGTACGTTTCGCTGCCGGCACTCCGGTAAGGCCCCTGCGGGAAAATAGGGAGATCGCTCATCGTGCTTCCGTTGCCCTGCGGTGTGGCATCCAGGGCCCTATGAAAATGCAGAAGCGGGCTCTCGGGCCCGCTCACGGCTCGTGTATCGGGCGTGGCGCTCAGATGCGCATCGGCATCACCACGTACTTGAACCCCGGTTGATCCGGCAGCGTGAAAAGTGCGCTCGAACTGCTGTCCTGCAGTTCGAGCTTGACCATCTCGGCGCTGCTGTTGGCCAACGCGTCGATCAGGTAGGTGACGTTGAAGCCAATCTCGATCGCGTCGCCGTTGTAGTCGACCTCGAGTTCCTCCTTGGCCTCTTCTTGCTCGGCATTGCTCGCAGACAAACGCAAGGTACCGGGTTCGACGTTCACGCGAACCGCCTTGAACTTTTCGCTTGTGAGGATCGCTGCGCGCTGCAGGCTGGTGAGCAAAGGCGCACGGCCGAGCGTCAGCGCGTTCTTCAGCGTCTTCGGGATCACACGGTTGTAGTCAGGGAACTTACCCTCGACCAGCTTAGTGACGAACTCCAGACCTGCAAACAGGAACTTCGCCTGGTTTCCCGCAAAGCGCATCTCGATCGCCGAATCGTCGTCCTTGAGCAGGCGCTGCAGTTCGAGCACAGTCTTGCGCGGGAGAATCACATCCTGCTTGGGCATGTCGACATCGAGCGTCGCCTGTGCCAAAGCCAAACGATGACCATCGGTGGCCACGAGCGTTAACGTCTTGCCTTCGGCCACGAACAGGATGCCATTGAGATAGTAGCGGATGTCGTGGACCGCCATCGCGAAATGCACCTGGTTGATGAGGGCCTTGAGCGTCTTCTGAGGCACCGAGAATGCGGGCCCGAAATCGACCGCCTCGTTGACGAGAGGAAAGTCGTCTGCCGGCAGCGTCTGTAGCGTGAATCGGCTCTTGCCACCTTGCAGCGTCAGCTTGTTCTGCGCCGAACTCAGGCTAACAAGTTGATCCGCCGGCAGTGTGCGCAGGATGTCGATCATCTTGCGGGCGCCCACGGTGGTTGAAAAGCTGCTGGCGTCCCCGCCCAGTTCCGCCGCTGTGCGAACTTGGATCTCCAGATCGCTCGTCGTGAACTCGATCCGACCAGCGTTCTTGCGCAGCAGCACATTAGCCAGGATCGGCAGAGTGTGCCGGCGCTCGACGATGCCGGCTACCGCCTGCAAAGCCCCAAGCAGCTGTTCCTGCGGTGCCTTGAGCACGATCATCTTGTCTTCCTCACTGGCTTCTTTTCAAGTTAGTCGTATTGGTAGAGGCCTGTTGGGCCTGTGGAGAACACTATTTTCGCCTGAGCCGACAACAGCTTAAGTCCCCACCAACCCTGTGCGCGACCCAGGAAGTCGGCGCTCGCTAAAACCGAACAACCTCGGCCGGAAGCGGTGCGCTGTGGATGAGGCCTTCCTTGCGCAAGGATTGTCCCCAGGGTTTCAAGCCAAGGGGGTCGGAGCGATACACGCTTCACATTCAGCCCTTGAGCGTCTGTTCGAGGACGTGCAATTGCTGGTTGAGATCGGTGTTCTTCTGGCGTTCGCCGCCGATCTTGCGCACCGCATGCAATACCGTGGTGTGGTCGCGGCCGCCGAAGCTGTCGCCGATCTCGGGCAGGCTCTTCTGGGTCATCTCCTTGGCCAGGTACATCGCGATCTGGCGAGGCCGGGCGATCGAGGCCGGGCGTTTCTTGCTGTACATGTCGGCGACCTTGATCTTGTAGAAGTCGGCCACCGTCTTTTGGATATTTTCGATCGAAATCTGCCGATTCTGGATCGACAGCAGGTCGCGTAGGGCCTCGCGCGCCAAGCCGATCGCGATCTCCTTCTGCGAAAAGCGCGCATAGGCCAGCACCTTGCGCAGCGCACCTTCGAGCTCGCGCACATTGGCGCGCACATTCTTCGCGATGAAGAAGGCGACGTCCTCCGGCATCGACGTGCCCTCGACCTCAGCTTTTCGGATCAAAATCGCGACGCGCATTTCCAGCTCGGGGGGCTCGATGGCCACTGTCAGACCCGAGTCGAATCGCGAAGTCAGACGCTCGTCGATATCGACCAGACCCTTGGGATAGGTGTCGCTGGTCATGATGATGTGCGCCCGCTTTGCAAGCAGGGCTTCAAAGGCGTTGAAGAACTCCTCCTGCGTTCGATCCTTGCCGGCGAAGAACTGCACGTCGTCAATGAGCAGCAGGTCCAGCGAGTGGTATTTCGATTTCAACTCGTCGAAGGTCTTGCGCTGGTAGTTCTTGACGACATCGCTGATGAACTGTTCCGCGTGCAGGTAGAGCACACGGGCATCAGGCCGGTCGCGCAGCAGCGCGTTGCCCACGGCATGGATCAGGTGCGTCTTGCCCAGACCGACGCCGCCGTAGATGAACAGAGGGTTGTACATCTGGCCCGGATTGCCCGCCACGTGCAACGCTGCCGTGCGGGCCATCTGGTTGGCGCGACCGGCCACCAGGGTATCGAACGTGAGTGCCGCGTTGAGGCGGTGAATGGGCAGAGTCGCGCGCGGCAGGCTTGCCAGCCGGCCCTCGAGCGTTCCCGCCGTCGGCCCTTGGACGGGCGGCACAGGGGAAGCAGTGCCGCGGTCGCCATTGGGCAAGGGTGTCGGCGCAGCCCTGGCGGGCCCGGGCGCAAGATGCAACTGCAGCGTCACCGGGCGGCCCGCCAAACCCGTGAGCACGCCCTCGATGCGGGCGCCGTACTGTGAGCGTATCCAATCCAGCTTGAACCGGTTGGGCACGCGCAGAGACACCACGGCCGCTTTGTCGTCGATCGCAACCTCGGCGGGCGGCAAAGGCCGTATCCAAGTATTGAATTGTTGTTCAGGGAGCTCGGTTGCGAGTTGTGCGCACCCGCGCTCCCAGAGGTCATTGCTCATTGTGGACAAGTTCTTGTAGAGCGGCGCCAGTGTAGCCCACACGATGGTCGTGACGATCGGGTTATCCACATGCGCGGCACCGCCCGATAGCCCCGCGCCGAAAGGCGCCACGGAACCCTGCTCGTTGACCGAGGCTGTGGTTCATGATGGAATCGCCGGTTTCCCTGATTTTGGCCGGGGCGTCCGGCTGATTGGAACAACGCGGAACAACGGGACAAATGCAATGGCAATGAAGCGTACCTACCAAGCCTCCAAGACCCGCCGCGCGCGAACGCACGGGTTCCTCGTGCGGATGAAGACGCGCGGTGGTCGCGCCGTCATCAACGCGCGCCGCGCCAAGGGGCGCAAGAGCCTGTCGGTCTGACCCGAGGCGCGGCTGCAGCGCCACCCGGCCCGGGATCCTTGTCAGGGACCAGTCTCGCGGCCCGCGCCAGCGCTCAAGATGACTGGGCAGTGCGGCACGCGGGCATGGAGCAGTCTGGGCCGGGAGGCCATTGCAGCATTGCGATCTCTACCGCCAATGGCCAGGACGGCTCATTTCGTTCTCCATCACGCCGCCCCCGGTCTGCTTGTTCCAATGTTATCAACAGCTAGCGCACCAACCCGGACCCATTCTGTGGATAACATGTCCGACGCAGGTGTGCGCGCAGGACTCGGCTTGATCACGCCGAAGCGGTTGGCTAGGAGAGCGGCAACGCGCAATCTCATCAAGCGTCAGGTGCGCTCCGCCGTGGATCGACAGGGGCTGCGCGAAGGACACTGGCTGGTGCGGCTGCATCGTGCCTTCGATCCCCGCGTGTATCCCAGTGCGGCGTCCGCGGCGCTTCGCGCGTCCGTGCGGCTCGAACTCGAAGAGCTGTTGCGCGGCGCGAGCCTCGCCGCGATCCCATGAGGCGGTCATCTGGCTGGCGGTACTGGCCTCGACAGGCCGTGGCGCTGCCGATCCGTCTGTACCGATTACTGCTCAGTCCGTGGTTGGGAAGCGCCTGCCGGTTCGAGCCAACTTGCTCCCGATATGCGCTCGATGCGCTCGAGCAGCACGGGGCGGTCGAAGGCAGCTACCTCGCTGCTCGCCGCGTACTGCGCTGCCATCCGTGGTGCGAGGGCGGTATCGATCCGGTCCCGACGCACTCTAACTTTCGTCTTCGTCGCAAGAGCCCCTCATGACCGATTTGCGCCGCACCATGCTTTGGGTGGTGTTCACGATGTCCCTCGTGATGCTGTGGGACGCATGGAACCGTCACACCGGGCAACCATCGCTGTTCATGCCTACTCCGGCGCGCACGATCGCACCAGCGGCGTCGGCGCCGCCGTCGCTGCCGACACAAGGAAGCGTTTCGCCACTGACGGGCGTGCCTGCAGCTGCTGCGATCGCAACGGCCCCCGGGGCTTCTGCGGCCGCAGCCTCGCCGCCTGCCGGCACAGCGGTGCCGGGCGCATCGGAGGTGACCGTCGTCACGACCGACCTCGTTAAGGCTTCGTTCGACAGCGTGGGCGGAAATCTCGTCAGGCTCGAACTCCTGAAGCATGCCGATGCCGAGGACAGGCAGCGGCACGTGACATTGTTCGAT
>Ga0224505_10002606_pt1 | contig 10510 bp, 5 predicted proteins | sample SF_Jan12_sed_USG_FD_169102 | JGI IMG/M metagenome (GOLD analysis project Ga0224505, IMG submission 169102) | Sediment microbial communities from San Francisco Bay, California, United States - SF_Jan12_sed_USGS_4_1 | ecosystem: Environmental > Aquatic > Marine > Sediment | place: USA: California...
TATGACTTCGCAACAAAGGAGCTGCTGTGCCATTTGTTATCGGGACTTAACATTTCCAAATCAAAGTCGATCACCCGGTTGAAGGCATTTTTCTGCAAGACCGTGTCACCGCCGATGGTGGTTGGCTTGAAGATACTTTCGTGAAAGTATAGTTCCGAATCTCCATCGCCCACATTAAGGCTCTCCTTGTTCACGAACGTCACCGCGAAACTGGACTGCCGCCAGAAGTTGCGTTGTACGGTAGCCACAGTATAGTTTTGTGCGGGGAGCCCGAGCTCCAGTTCTTTCTTTGTTTGCATGTTCATCACGCTGAGCCTCCAGTTCTCATTGAGTGACCCACTTAGCCGCGCGCCGAACACAATGGGAACTTTTCGATAAAGTCCGCTCGAGTCGCGCACCAGCCCGACCCTGCGCGAAAAGAACGGCCTGGCCTCCGGGAGCCCGGCCCGGCTGAAGAGATCACTGTTCTCCAGAAAAAACTGGCGTCGTTCAGGAAAGCGAAATTCAAACCGGGTAAGGTTGATCACCTGCTGGTCAACCTCGACCTGCGAGAAATCGGGGTTGTAGGTCAGGTCAAGGTTGAGCGACGGCGTGATCCCGACCTTTGCATCAAATCCGGCCTGAAGATCTGACGAGGTTTGTTGAGGAGTGGCCTCCGAGTCCTTCGATGTGCTCCCGGCGATGTACGGGATAAACGAAATGTTGGGGTGAGGAGGCGGTACAGGGTCATCCCATATCAGCTTGCCGGAATAGGCGAACATGCCAGTCATGAATTGTATCGGTGTGCGTATCCAGGAGGATCGGAGGTTTCTTTTCTTATCTGAGCGGTCAAAGAGGATGTTCCACTCCTTCAGTCCCTTTTTGTAGCGAATGCTCTTCCACGGGATGGCGAACTCAGCGATCCACCGATCATCATATCGCGCAACTTTAGAGTACCATTTGTTGTCCCAGAAGCTGTTGAATGCATCTCCGCCCGCGCCGCCACCCGAAATGATACCTTCTCTTTGAACGCCCGCAGGGGTGACGGCAAAGAAAAATCCATTCAGTCCGTCGTTAAAAGGGCCGATGTTCACACCTACATTGTCATTGAGTGGAAAGTCGAAATCCCTCCGTAGGGAATTGATCAGGTCGGGGGTGTTGTCGTCCATGCATACGAAGGACACGTAGAAGTACTGATCATCGAAAGTCACACGGGCTTCAGTCTGGAATGGAGATTCAGTGGTGTCGACCGGAAAATTCAGGAACCAGTCCTTCGCGACCTGCGCCGTCTTCCAGTCGTCTTCGTCAAGTTTTCCATCGAGGATGATCTCGGCTTTCGCTTTTTTTATGTGCAGGGCAGTGCCTGGCATATTTTGCGCATACAAGATAAACGGTACAAAAACGAATACAAGTATAATTGCTGCTCTCATAGTCCAACAACCAGGATCAAGGTGGCTTCAAACTATTTCCTTTCTGGCACAAATACAAAGCTTGTGGGATGAGCGGGCGGCGGCGCCAGATAGCTTCGTCCTCCACCATGGAGGTATAAAGTACATGGACGGGGCTTACACCCTGCATCACAGCGAAAGTACATCACACATGCCATTATATAAGGGCTATAAGCTTTTAGATAGTACTGATATTTCGGCTGGCCGGAGCGTATGGAATCTCACTAATCGGTACGCTGCTTTTATCTACCTCATTACTGAAGGGTCTTTGCTATTATATTACTAGATTTATTCAATTCACGATTACATGAAAAATCTGACCGCATCCGTTATTCTATCAGTGTGCTTGTTTATACCTGTGGCAGGCCATTCCGACAGTTATCCTAAAAACTTTGGCATTGATATACAACACTATCAATTTAGGCTTTGGCTTTCAGATAAAAATGACAGCCTGCGTGCCGAAGCCACGTTGATTGTGAATTTTAGAAAGTCAGGTATTACGGTGGTTCGCCTGGATTTGACTGGCCCGAACAGCGATCTTCAAGGCAAGGGCATGACAGTCGCACGTGTAACCAGTGAGGGAAACTTACTTTCCTTTTCACATCGTTCAAATGAACTATTAATCACCACGCCTACTTCCGCAGTCGGCCAGCAGTTGTCGATCACTGTCACGTACCACGGTATACCTGATGCCGGTCTGGCCGTCAAGCCAAACCGCTATAATGACCGCACATTTTTCAGTGACAACTGGCCTGATTTGGGACATCACTGGCTTCCTTTGGTAGACCATCCATACGATAAGGCAACCTGTGAATTCATTGTCACTGCACCTTCACATTATCAGGTGGTGTCGAATGGGCTATTGCAGGAGGAATCAATATTAGCCAATGGAAACAAGCTGACACACTGGAAGCAGTCAGTGCCTATTGCACCCTGGTTATTTGTATTGGGGGTTGCAGATTTCGCGGTCCAGTATGTTGATAACTTCCAGGGAAAATCAATTCAAACCTGGGTTTACTGGCAGGACCGGGATGCCGGATTCTACGATTTTCAGACTCCTTCCAAACAGGCACTGTCTTTCTTCTCTGACTATGTTGGACCGTTCGCCTATGAAAAGCTGGCCAACATCCAATCGAATAATTCTACCGGTGGAATGGAGGCCGCATCAGCCATCATGTACAGTGAAAAATCCGTAACCGGAAAACGTGACGCACGCTGGCAGTCTGTCATTGTTCATGAGATCGCTCATCAGTGGTTTGGAGACGCTGTAACAGAGCGCGACTGGGATGATGTGTGGCTGAGCGAAGGTTTCGCCACCTATTTTACGTTACTCTATGAGGAACACAGCAAGGGGCGCGATGAATTTGCAGATGGATTGAAATCTTCAAGGGAGCAAATCATTAACTATTTACAGAAGAACCGGGATTCACCCGTGGTACACAATCAATTAAGCGATATGTCTCAAGTGACCAGCACACTCACCTACCAGAAAGGCGCCTGGATATTACACATGCTAAGGGATATGATCGGTGACACGAATTTCAGAAAAGGGATCCAGTCCTATTACCGAAGGTATTTCAATGCAAATGCCTCCACAACTGATTTTAGATTTGAAATGGAACAAGCTTCAGGCTTAGACCTGCGGATTTTTTTTTCTCAGTGGTTGAATCAGGCAGGCATGCCAAAGATCAAAGGGCAGTGGTCCTGGGACAGTAAGCATAAAGAACTGAAAATTAACCTGGCACAAACTCAAACCAACTCATATTCTTTTCCGCTGGAAATAGGGATTGTTTCTGCCGGAAGGCAAAGCCCTGAAATTAAGAAAGTAACGATGAATACGAAGCAATCCACCATTTCATTTCCGCTTGAGACGCGGCCTGCTACAGTCATCATCGATCCAAGGACAGTATTACTGGCTGAATTTGACTTTGAGCAAAAATGAGGGCGGTCGCCTAGAATAAAAGTCGTCAGACGACAACGAACGGTTACTCAATAATCACTCTCTTCAAATAATGGCTTCCCGGATCCACTACCGGGAGCGTTAGACTTTCTATGTTGACAGGCTGGTTGGTTAATTGAACCTTCGTGATTCCATTACTTCCCGATATTTCAATTGGCAGTGTCATGGGTATTTGTTCTGCCTGAACCACCCAGGAAGTTAAACCCATTTGCTTTATTGTAATTTCCAACAGGTTGGTTGTTCTCAAATAGAAATCAAACAAGGGTTTCAAATTGATTTTTGATGCTTCACTAAACAGCTTTTCAACATCATCGGTGGTAACAAAATTATCATAGGTGTACTTTGGATCTGTTGCCAGCTTTTTAAGCGTCGGAAAAAATACATCATCCCCTAGTACATAGCGTAACGTGTTCATGAAAAGGGCCCCCTTGAAATAGATATCCCGCGTGTAGGTGTCTTGTGAATTCACCTCTTCTCCCTGCACAACAGGCTTGATATTTTCAATGCGGTTTTTGAAAAGGATCAGCAGCGAATCATATCCTTTCTCACCTGTTAGTTCACGAAAACAAAGTGCTTCCGAATATGTGGCTATGCCTTCCTGAATCCACATGTGTGCCCAGTCTTTGTTCGTTACTTTATTGGCCCACCATTCATGCGCGAACTCATGGAAAAGGTTGGCGGAATAATGCTGTCCTCCAAAGCGTTGAAAGTTGAAGGGATCACCATAGGTAATCATGGTCTGATGTTCCATGCCCGAGTTAGGGACCTGGGCTATTCCTATTTTCTCTTTAACCCACGGGTATTCTCCAAAATAGCCCTCCAATATCCTGGTGTCTCGCTCACGGATGTCCAGCACAGACTGGGCCTTCGCCGCATCCTGTCTGAGTATGTAATAATCCATGGGCACTGTATGGCCAAGAATAGTTTTGTAAGGGCGGCTGACCAACTGATAATCCGCGATGTTGAAAAGGATGCAATAATTGCTGATGGTGTAATTGGTCTTCCAGTGAAAGGTAGTCCTGTTGCCTTTTGTGCGGGTTCCCTGGAGCAGGCCAAACGCAGCCACTGTCAATCCTTTGGGCACCGTGACAAATAAGTCTACGCCATCATTGGGTTCATCACTGGGATGGTCCTTGCAAGGGAAGTACACTTTAGCGCCATCCGACTGGCAGTTGATCACAACCCATGGTTTACCATTTTTATCCGCTGTCCATGTAAAACCTCCATTCCACGGAGGCCTGGCAGCTATGGGAGGTTTCCCTCCATATTCAATCCGAACATTATGTTTGCCTTCATTAAAAGGCTTACCTGCTGTAATAAATATCTTATCCTCCTTCCGGGTGAAATTAACGACCTGTTTTTCAACCGTAACCTTTTTAACTTCGAATCGGTCTATTAAATCAAAAAGGATTGTGTCTGCCGGATGTGCCAATATCAAATCCGTTTCAACAAATCCGTTGATAGTCTGATTTGGAATGTCCACATTCAGTGACAGCGTATAGTGTCGGATATCCATGTTCGCCTGCAGGGGGTTTAACTTACCTCCGGAATTCCAGCGCTGAGTATCCTGGGCCATCAGCCCCAGACTAAAGAAGAGAAAGTTGAGAAAGAAGATGGATTTATATTTCATAAGTCTTCTGGTAGCTGTGTCGCTGTTCCATGTATGGGATATTAGTCGAAGGTAAATAATAGAAATCGTTTCACGTAGGTTTATGACCAAAGTCATTAAATGAAGGGTCTTTGAGCGCAGCTCCTGGTATTAATGTTGTACTTACTCCGACAAATGGATCTAAAAGTTCTGCTTGCATGTTCCTTTAGTTAAGTGCTACTTCATCAATAAAAATAGAAGCCTTTGTAGTTTTTTGAAGCGCGTGACCTGACGGCAACATGCCGGGGTTCTTTGCTTTGATACGGATAAACCTGATGCTATTATCAGGGAGGCTTAGCATAACAAGTCTTTTTGCAGCGGGTGATTTTTCGCTTGAGCGAACAATATCCTTTCTACCTAATTTCACAAAAGCATTCATGGATTCTCCACCCCAGGCTTCAATGTATTCAGGTGCCAAAACACCCTGCCCTACGTCTTCTAAAAAACTCAAGGTAAGTTGTGATAGGGTAACAGGCTTACTGAGCTGCAATACCACCTGCAGGTCCTGATTGACAAAAGCCAGGTACGCCTTGTCTCCCCGATCTAGACTACCTGGCTTACCGTCTACAAGCACACTATCTTTTATAGCTGAAAACTTAGGATCGGTTTTGGTTTCCAGCACAATCCGGTCAAGGGGCATGCCGAGTTTCAACAGCGGAAAAGTAGCGACCTCACTGTCAATCCATCCTTCCTTGATAGCCATGATTTTAAGTTCAGCAGATTGATTTACCTGAAACGGTCCTGTATAAAGATTCGAATTGGAAGCAGGCTGAGTGCCATCGAGTGTGAAGTAGTATTTTACATTTCCGCGAGATTGTTTAATGTCTACTAAGGCGTTGTGCCGAAAAAATACACTATCAATCTTACTTATAGGCGTGGTTAGTTGTACCGTGTAGAGGCTATCTGTCAAATCAAAACGTGTATTGTAAACTTCAAGATCCGGGTTAGCAGTTCTTAAGGATTGAATTGATTCAGCGGTGACTGCTGTGTTGTACAAATATAATTTCTTTAGATTCTTCCATGTTGAAATTTCGTCTATTGTCTTCGCGCTGATGTTTGTCCCCGATAAATTTAAGCTCTCCAGGTACCGTAATTTTCTAAGGTGCTGAACGCCATCATCGCCAATGGCTATGTTTTGCAGGTGCAGTTTTTGAAGATGTATAAATTGAGTTAAGTTTTCAAGATCGTTATCATTCACAGTAGAATTTCCCAGGTCGATAGAGGTAACCTGATCCCTGATCACGTGGAGTTCTGTTAAGTCCTTGCCGGAGAAATCCTTTTTAGCTCCGAGGAATACTGCAATGTATGGCCGGGTAACTGCGATTTGCTGAACAGTCCGATAAGGATTGTCTAACTTTTTAATCGTAGACTGATCAGCAAAGGAAATATCTTCCAGATCCAGACCCTTTTTTGGCTGAAACCTTGAAAGCATTATCGGGTGTATACTATCTACTTTCGGAAGCCTGACATATTTTTCTGTTTCATTTGCACCTGAGTTGATCCACCAACCGAGCAGTTTAATTTCATCAGGGTCCAATTGAAGTTTTTCGTTCGGTGGCATGTGCAATGTATCGTCCAATGGAAGTGAAACGTACTTGAACACTAAACTTTCATTTGCCTTTCCTGGCACTATGGAAGGCGTATTTTTTCCACCTTCCATAACACTTTGATAATTGTCGAGGATCAGGTTATTCTTAGCCCTCTTTGCGTTATGGCAGTTTAAGCATTTCTCGTTCAGGATGGGTTGAATAACATCCCTATAGACAATCGCACTGTCCGGGTTTTCAATTTGGCTGATTCTTGCTTCGCGTTGTTTTCGGATTGGCTCAGTCAGGAATCCTTTCCCATGCGTAATCTCCGATCCAAGGTGGCCTGTCAGTGTAATGCAAACGGCGCTGAATCCCAAGATTCCATAGACATATAAGCTGGAAGACTTCTTAGTGAGCATTATGAGGGGCACAGCAAGCAACGAAACTGTCACGCCAATCCACATGTGAAGGAATATTTCTTCTGTGCTATAGGATCCTTCCTTGTAAAGAAAAAAACCAAAGACAGCAGTCAATGCCGACCCCAAAGCATAAATGCAAAAAACATATTCGGTAACTTCACTGACAGCCTGGTGTTGAAATGATTTCCGGGAATTCAGCCAGAACATAAATATCCCAACAAAGAGAAGTGCAATGGGGAAATGCAGGATCATGGGATGCATCCTGCCGGCAACCTGCAAAAAAACCGGCAGGCGGACTTTCTCATCAAAAATCAACAGGAATACCAGAAAGGCATTAACAAAATAAACCAGATTTAAAGTGAACTGTTTGAATCGAATCATCCGACTAATCCGGTGTTATGAAGTTAAACTTAATTCGCTACTTTTTCAGGCAAGGATACCTTTGATGACATGCCCGCTTACATCGGTAAGGCGGTATCGTCTCCCCTGGTGTTTATAAATAAGTTTTTCATGATCGTAGCCAAACAGATTCAAAACAGTAGCTTGAAAGTCGTGAACGTGCACCGGATCTTTGATGATGTTATAACCCAATTCGTCGGTTTCTCCATAAACAATTCCGGGTTTTACGCCACCGCCCGCCATCCAGATGCTAAAACAGCGCGGGTGATGATCACGTCCATAATTGTCAGCTTTGTAATTACCCTGGCAATAATTCGTCCTGCCAAATTCGCCTCCCCAGATAACAAGTGTTTCATCCAACATGCCGCGGTTTTTTAAATCCTGCACCAATGCCGCAGACGCCTGGTCTACATTTTTGGTAAAATTCCGGGTCCTGTCAGGAAGGTCCGAGTGCGCATCCCAGCCCATGTGATAAAGTTGAATGAACCGAACACCGCGTTCGGAAAGCCGTCTTGCCAGCAGGCAATTGGCCGCGAATGTTCCCGGTTGCAGGGAATCCGCACCGTACAGTTTGTAAGAACTCTCAGGTTCATCTGAAAAGTTCATTACCTCAGGTACCGAGGTTTGCATGCGGTAAGCCATTTCATATTGGGCTATCCGGGTCGTAATTTCGGGATCACCGAACTCTTCTTCCTGCATACGGTTTAGGGAAGCAATATGTTCCAGCATTTGGCCCCGGCTTTGCTTGTCCGTGCCCGCAGGATTTTTAAGGTATAGAACGGGATCCTGCCCTGACTGCAAATGCACACCCTGGTGAATAGAATCCAGAAAGCCATTGCCCCAATTGCGCGAGGCGAGAGGCTGAATATCTCCTTTTCCCCGCGACAGCAAAACACAAAAGGCCGGCAGATTTTTGTTTTCACTTCCCAAGCCATAACTCATCCAGGAACCCATGCTGGGTCTGCCCGGCTGCTGACTTCCGGTTTGAAAGAATGACACTGCAGGGTCATGATTTATGGCCTCTGTGTGCATACTCCTGATGATACAGATATCATCTACAATCTTTGAGGTAAATGGAAGGAGCTCGCCAAGCCATGTTCCATTCTGTCCATGCTGCTTAAAACCAGAAAAGGAACCTATCAATGGAAATGATTTTTGATTGGCTGTCATTCCTGTGAGCCTTTGTCCATTCCTGACAGATTCAGGAAGTTCTTCTCCCTGCATTTTGCCCAGCAACGGCTTATAATCAAATAGCTCCAATTGAGATGGTGCTCCGCTCTGGAACAGATAAATTACGCGCTTCGCTTTGGGTGCAAAATGCGTTACTCCTGGTGGCAATGACTCACTTTCATCATTCTTACCTTTAAACAAATCAGGAACCAGCAAGGAACCCAAAGCCAAACCGCCAATCCCCACACTGGTCCTGGCGAAGAAGGTTCTGCGATTAATGTTTAAGGAATATCTTAGGAATTCGTTTGGCATATGCTAACAATTAAGATTTACTGATGGCTTCATCTAAATTAAAAATGATGCTTACAACATGCATCATGGAAGCACATGCTATTGCATCAAGTGAAGCATTTTGTGGATAAGCGCCAACCTGCAAAAATTTTATAGCTTCCTCAGGGTTGGCGGTATAACGGTCAAATTCTTCCTGGTAACTCTGTAGTAAAATATCAACTTCCTGCTGCTGTGGATGTCTGCTGATAATCCTTCGAAAAGCAAGGGCTATCTTCTTATCAAGGGGAACTTCCTTCATTTCAACAAGCATTGATCCCAAAACCCTGGAAGCTTCCAAAAGCTGCGGGTCATTTAACAGATTGAGTGCCTGGAGCGGTGTGCTGGTGCGCACTCTTCTTACTTCGCACGTTTCCTTTAACGGAGCATCAAAGATTAGCATCGACGGTGGCGGAATAGTTTTTCGCCAATACGTGTATAGACTTCTCCTGTAAAGTTTTTCACCTTTATCTGCTATGTATGTGCTTTCACCTCTGCCTTTTATACCCACCGAGATTGATTCCCAAAGCCCTTCCGGCTGATAAGGCTTAACACTGGGCCCACCCAATTCCTGGTGCAGCAGGCCGCTTGAAAACAAAATATTATCGCGTATCATTTCTGAACTAAGTCTATACCTGGAACTGCGGGCCAGGTAAACATTTTGAGGATCGATTTCGTGTAGTTCCTGGCTGGCAGCCGAGGATTGTTGATAGGTGGCGGACATGACCATTAGTTTGAGCATATATTTGATGTCCCATCCATTTTCCCTGAACTCAACCGCCAGATAATCCAACAGCTCCGGGTGAGATGGCAGACTTCCCTGATTACCAAAGTTTTCGGAAGTGGCAACTATTCCCATTCCAAAAATCTCCTGCCATAACCTGTTTACCATTATTCTTGAGGTGAGTGGATTCCTGGGATCGAACAACCATTTCGCAAGTCCCAACCGATTCGAACCAAATTCAGCCTGATCATAGGGTAGTATTGCAGATGGCGCACTGGGGAATACTTCAACTTCGGTAGGTGAATCATAGGCGCCCCTATTAAGGACAAAGGTTCTGCGGGGTTCACCATCATCCATGACCATGACCTTCACAGTATCTTTTGCGCCAATAGTTTTTCCATTTATAAAACTCAATATATTATTCAGGTCGGCCTGGGTGATCTTTATATTAGGTTTTGGCAATTCTCCATAATTGATCAGTCCTTTCTCCCTGGCCTTATTGAAGAAAGCATAGATTGAATAAAAATCTTTCTGCAAAATAGGGTCATACTTATGATCATGGCAACGACTGCACTCCACGCTGATGCCCAAAAATGCTTTACCAAATGTGTTGGTACGATCGACGACATATTCAGTACGGTACTCCTCAGGAATGGCACCACCTTCCTGTGTTATTTTATGGTTGCGATTGAATCCTGTAGCAAGAATTTGTTCAGGGGTGGCATTTGGTAAAAGATCACCAGCCAATTGCCAGGTTACGAATTGATCATAGGGCAGATTCTCATTGAATGCGTGAATAACCCAATCTCTCCAGGGCCACATCACCCTGGGCAAATCATCCTGGTAACCGTGTGAGTCGCCATACCGGCTCACATCCAGCCAGTAATTAGCCCAACGCTCTCCGTAG
>Ga0224505_10002609_pt1 | contig 10503 bp, 8 predicted proteins | sample SF_Jan12_sed_USG_FD_169102 | JGI IMG/M metagenome (GOLD analysis project Ga0224505, IMG submission 169102) | Sediment microbial communities from San Francisco Bay, California, United States - SF_Jan12_sed_USGS_4_1 | ecosystem: Environmental > Aquatic > Marine > Sediment | place: USA: California...
CCCTTCACGTCTGCGGGCGTGGAAGGAGCCACGACCTTCAAGCCTGGAACGTGGGCGTAGAACGCTTCGATCGACTGCGAGTGGTAGAGGGCTCCGCGGATGCCCCCGCCGTATGGCGTCCGGATCACCAGCGGCATGTTCCAGTGCCCGTCTGAGCGATAGTGGACGCGGGCGACTTCCGACACGATCTGATCGAACGCCGGATGGATGTAGTCGGCGAACTGGATCTCGGGCATCGGCTTCAGTCCGGCGGCTGCCAGCCCGACGGCGACCCCGATGATCGAGGCCTCTGCGAGCGGGCTGTTGAAGCACCGCTCCTTCCCGAATCGTTCGGTCAGACCCTCGGTCGCCTTGAACACTCCACCCTTGCGTCCCCCCACGTCCTCGCCGAACACGAGTGCATCAGAGTTCGTTTCGAGGATCTCGTGCAAGGTGCGATTCACAGCTGTGATCAGATTCACCTCGGGACCGGACGGAGGGGGCTCCGGCGCCGTGACCGCAACCGACGGTTCCACCACCCGGGCGTAGACGTTCCGGTAGGGATCATCGGGTCCGGGAGCGGCCTCGGCCTCTGCCACCGCCTTCGCGAGGTCGGTGTCGATCCGTTCGAGCAGGGCGCGTTCGTGAGTTTCGGAGAGGAGGCGTTCCTCGATCAGGTACTGCTTGAGCGTCACTACCGGATCGTTGCGACGCCACTCGTCGACCTCGTCGCGAGACCGGTAGAGACGATCGTCGTCATCGGAAGTGTGGGCGTAGTACCGATAGGTCTCGGCTTCGATGAGGGACGGTCCGTGGCTCGACCGAGCCCTCGCCACAGCTTCCTTCATCGTTCGGTACACGACCAGGGGGTCGTTGCCGTCGATGAGATGGCCAGGGATGTTGTAGCCGGCGGCACGGTCGGCAATGCACCCTGCCACCTCCTGGGTGGCCGGCACGGAAATGGCGTACCGGTTGTTCTCGATGACGAACACGAGGGGGAGTCGGTGGATTCCTGCCCAGTTCATCGCCTCGTGCCAATCGCCCTCCGAGGTGGATCCTTCTCCGCCGTACACCACCACGACGCCCGGTTCGCCTCGCTGGACGAGGCCATGGGCGATCCCTGCGGCGTGCGGATATTGAGTGCCGATGGTCGAAGACTGGGTGAACACGCGGCGGGCACGGTCAGACCAGTGGTTGGGGAGCTGGCGTCCGCCCGACATCGGGTCGTCACGCTTGGCGAAAGTGGCGAGAAACACGTCGAGCACCGGAATTCCCCACGCCAATGCGACGCCCATGTCCCGGTAGTACGGAAGGACCCAATCGACCTCCGGATCCAACGCCATCGCCGATGCCACCTGGATCGCTTCATGTCCGGACGAGCCCACGACGAACGGAACGCGGCCCTGTCTGTTCAGAGCAAACATCCGGTCGTCGATCTTGCGCGCCATCAGCATCAGCTCGTACATGACGAGTACGTCTTCGTCGCTCAAGCCGAGGTCGCTGTGCAAGAGCTCCCGCTTCATCCATTCCATGTGCCTGACCCTCAGTTCCTGTCGTCGCCGCTGCGTCGGAAGCGGCGGAGATCCCCGATGTCTTTCATGCGACGTTCCGCCCGGGCCACCGCGGCCTGATGGGGACTCACGCCCACGGTCTCGGCTTCGGCGAGGATCTTGGCCGTCGCCCGGCGGAGGTGCTCGACCCGGTGCAGGGCTCGCTGCCGCGAGTACCCCCGAAGTTCTTCAGCCACGTTGATGAGGCCTCCGGCGTTGACCACGAAATCCGGCGCATAGAGGATCCCCCTGTCCGCGATCAGGTCGGCGTGGGTGTCATCGAGCAGCTGGTTGTTGGCGCTCCCGGCGATCGCGGCGCAGGCGAGGGCCGGAATCGTCGTATCGTCGAACACCGCACCCATCGCGCACGGCGACAGGATGTCACAATCGATCGAGAGGATCTCATCGGGTCCCACGACCTTGATCCCGAAGTCGTCGGCGACCTTGACCGCCGTGGGCTCATACGAGTCTGCGGCGACGACCTCGGCGCCGGCCGCCATGAGCAGCTCGACGTAGGCGTATCCCACCTTTCCGACGCCCTGGACCGCCACCTTGCGTCCCGACAGATCGTCGGAGTCCCAAAGGTGTTCGGCGACGGCCTGAACCGCCGCCAGCAGACCACGGGCCGTCATGGGCGACGGGTCTCCGGACCCGCCCTCCTCCATCGGCGTGCCCAGCGCCCAGCGGGTCTCTCGCCTGATGATCTCCATGTCCGACGACGTTGTCCCCACGTCCTCGGCGGTGATGTACCGACCCTGCAACGAGTCGATGATCCGGCCGTACGCGCGGAACAGGCGCTCACCACTTGCGGTTCGCGGATCGCCGATGATGACGGCCTTTCCGCCTCCCAGGTCGAGCCCGGCGGCAGCCGCCTTGTAGCTCATGCCTCGGGAGAGGCGTAGGACGTCGAACAGCGCCTCGTCCTCGGATCGGTACGAATAAAAACGGGTCCCGCCAAGTGCGGGACCCAGTGCGGTCGAGTGGATGGCGACGATGGTGCGGAGGCCGGATACGGGATCGAACCCGTAGAGCACCTCCTCGTGTCCCCAAGGCGCCACCTGGTCGAATACTCCCAACGAGAGTTCCCTTTCTGAGATCGAGTACGAGTGTACCGGGGCGAGTTCAGGTCGTCTCGGGGCCGATGTCACAGGATGTCCGGCTGTCTGTGGTCGGAGGCCGAGTGGCCAGTCTCTAGTCACCAGTCACCAGCCACCAGTCAGCAGCCACCAGTCACCAGTCACCAGTCTTTCTCTTTCCAGCGGGGTCGGACGGGTTTCCTCCAGCGGGACCGTGTCCCCACAGGGGACGGAGGGGGAGGAAGCGCACCGCGTCCCGCGTAACGCTCACCGCGGCCCGGGCGGAGCCTCCGGTACAGCCCGCCGACCTCGACATGTGGATTGGGGGTACGATCGCCGCCCATGATCAAGACGGCCCAGCTACGCGTGTACGAGCCGGTGGTAGACACGGAGGTCTCATTGGAACCCGCCGTCACCGTCAAGATCCCACCCCGTCGTGACCGTTTCGGAATCGTCGGTGAATCGATGGTCGAGGATGCCTTGATCGCCGAATGGCGGGGCGTCCGATACATCTGTCCGCGGACTCCGGCCCTGCGAGCGCTCGAGGGGGTCCTGGCCATACGAAGGGCGTACGGTCAGCTGGGCGGAGGGGCCGTTGTCGGCGACGAACTCGCGCGAGCTGCCCGAACCGAGCTCGAAACCCGCCAGGCCGAGCACCCTCAGGAGCGGTCTCAGATTCTCACCTCTGCATGGCACGTTCCGATGCGCTGGTTCGTTCCCTTCCATCCCTCCGGCAAGGAGATCGTCACCGGCGAGTTCACGACGGTTCGCTACCGCACCGCGCTGGCCGCCGGCATGGAGCGGCTCGACCGGGCGGTCGAGATCCTGTCGCGGGCCGAGATACCGGACTCGACGACGATGGAGGTCGAAGAGCTCCGTACCTGGCTCGAACCCTTCTCCACCAAGGCAATGGTGGAGCTCGACTACGGCGACGTGGCGCGCATGTTCCAGGTCCCGGAGCTGGCCATCGACGACTCGGTCGCCGACGTCTGGGCGGCCCTCGATGCGCTGGCGGCCGGAGAGTGGGAGAAGGCCGGCGAGCACTACGGGGCTCTCGTTTACCGATGGACTGGCGCCATGTCCATCTCCTATTCGAGCTGAACTGTCGTGACCTGCGAGTCACTATCCTGACCGGGTATGTCCGATCTCTCGTTCACCCGCCCGGATCCCCACGACTTCCTCGATGTCGATGGCCTGCTCGACGACGAGGAGCGGCTCCTACGCGACACGGTCCGCGATTTCGTCGGGGACCGCATCCTTCCCGATATCTCTCATTGGTGGGAGGACGGCGTCTTCCCGAAGGAGATGGCGAAGGAGATGGGGGCGCTCGGGTTGTTCGGCATGCACCTGGAGGGCTACGGCTGCGCGGGTGTGTCGAACGTCATGTACGGGCTTGCGTGCCGGGAGCTCGAGTATGGCGACTCGGGCGTTCGTTCATTTGTCTCGGTCCAGGGATCGCTGGCCATGTTCCCCATTTGGAAGTTCGGCTCCGAGGAGCAGAAAGAGACGTGGTTGCCTCGAATGGCAGCAGGAGAAGCGATCGGGTGTTTCGGCCTCACCGAAGCCGATGCAGGGTCGGATCCCTCGTCGATGAAAACCCACGCCCGCCGCGATGGCTCCGACTGGATCATCAACGGCTCCAAGATGTGGATCACCAACGGGTCGATCGCGGATGTCGCGATCGTGTGGGCTCGAACCGACGAGGGCGTCCGCGGGTTCATCGTGCCCACGGACACTGCTGGCTTCTCTGCACCCAAGATCGAACGCAAGGCTTCGTTGCGGGCGTCGGTGACTTCCGAGCTGGTGTTGTCCGACGTACGGGTTCCGGCCGACTTCGTGCTCCCCGGGGTGTCGTCGATGCGCGGCCCGCTGTCGTGTCTGAACGAGGCGCGGTTCGGGATCCTCTGGGGTGCCGTGGGAGCAGCTCGAGCCTGCTACGAGGCCGCCCTGGAGTACGCGGGTGAACGACGCCAGTTCAATCGGCCGATTGCCTCGTTCCAGCTCACCCAGCAGAAGCTGGTGGAGATGATGGTGGCGATCCAGCGGTCGGCGCTCGTGTCGCTGCACATCGGTCGTCGGAAGGACGAGGGCACCCTCACGCCGGAGCAAATCAGCTTCGGGAAGTTCGATAACGTCCGCCAGGCGCTCGACGTCGCCCGGTCTGCCCGGTCGATCCTCGGCGGGAACGGGATCACCCTCGAGTATCCGGTGTTCCGTCACATGGCCAACCTGGAGACGGTCTTCACCTACGAAGGCACCAACGAGATCCACACCCTGATCCTGGGCAACTCGATCACCAACCTGGCCGCATTCACCTGAACCCGCCAACCCAGGGTCGGCGGGTATGTCAGAAGTCGGGGGTCCGTTTGGAGCGGACGGCGTCGATGCCTTCTGCTGCGTCCCGGCCTCGAAACCCTAGGAACTCGAGCGCCAGCGAAGCATCGAACGCGGGGAACGCCGACCGAAGCCAGTGGTTCAACGACCGCTTGGTCCAGGTGATGGCGGTCCGGCTCCCCTGGGCGAGCCCGGTGGCGACCGCAAGCGCCTCCTCGTACAGCAGGTCGTCGTCGACCACCTTGGCGACGAGTCCGATGCGTTCCGCCTCCTCGCCGGTCAGGGGTTCGTTGGTGAGTAGGTAGTACTTCGCCTTGGCCATGCCCATGAGCAGCGGCCAGATGACGACGGCATGGTCGCCCGCAGCCACGCCCAGCCGCACGTGGCCATCGATGATCTTGGCGCGGCGACCGGCGATCGGGATGTCGGCGAGGAGGGCGGCAGCGAGCCCCGCCCCGACGGCGGCGCCGTTGATCGCCGACACGATCGGCTTGGAACAGTCGATGATGTTGCGAACCAGGTCGCCGGCCTCCTTCATGACCGTGGCCGCAAAGTCGGGGTCGGCGATGATCCCATCGATTAACTCGAAGTCGCCTCCTGCCGAGAACGCCCGCCCCTCGCCCCGCAGGAGTACCGCCCGTACCGAGTCATCGCCGTCGATGTCCGGCCAGACATAGGCCAGGTCGCGGTGCCCGCCCACGCCGACTGAATTCATCGGCGGGTTGTCGAGCACCACCTCGAGCACACCGTCCGCGGGTCGTTCGAAGCGCAACGTCGGGAACCGGGCAGGATCGAGCATGTGCCCGGTACGGTACACCCATGAAGTTCAAGGATCGGGTGGCGCTCGTGGTCGGAGGTGCGTCGGGGATCGGCCGAACAACCGCAGAGTTGCTCGGCATGGAGGGGGCGATCGTGGCGGTCGCCGACCTCGACCCAGAGCTGGCGCGACATGTTGCGGTTGGGATCGCGCAGGCACAGGCGTTCGAGGTGGACATCGCCGAGCCGGACTCTGTGAAGGCGATGGTGGATGACGTCGAGTCGGTGTTCGGTCCCATCGACCTGATGGTTCAGGCCGCGGGGTGGGACCGCGTCTCTCGGTTCGTAGAGACCGACCCGCCGTTCTGGGATCGAGTCCTCGAGATCAACTTGCGCGGGCCGATAGCGGTCGCCCATACCGTCTTGCCGGGAATGATCGAGAAAGGTTCCGGGTCCATCGTTTTCGTGTCGTCGGACGCCGGTCGGGTGGGATCCTCGGGCGAGGTTGTGTACTCGGCGGCCAAAGGCGGGGTGATCGCGTTCGTCAAGGCGCTGGCGCGCGAGGTCGCCAGAAACCGGATCCGGGTCAATTGTGTGGCGCCCGGTCCGACCGATACGCCGTTCTTGCAGATATTCGGTCCCGATTCAGAGAAGATCCTGGACGCCATGGTGAAGCAAACGCCGCTGCGCAAACTCGCCGCTCCCGACGACATCGCCCGCGCCATCGCCTTCCTGCTCTCAGATGACGCAGGACACATCACGGGCCAGACCCTGAGCGTATCCGGCGGGCTGACGATGGTGTGACCCACTTGTGGGCCAGCTACGTCGATTTCCGCCCTCTCAGCCCTGGGTCGAGGAGGTGGATTCCAACGCTCTCAGCCCTGCGTTGGCCGATGCGGGCGTCCGGTTCAGGGAGTAGGTGAGGAGTCCCGCGGCGGCGCCGAGGATGCCCGAGACCACGAATACCCCTCTGATCCCGACCAACGCCGCAGCAGTACCGGCGAGTGCCATCGAGACGACGTTGGCGGTGGTGGCGACGGTCGAGAAGCCTGCGCCGGCCCGTCCCAGGGCTTCGGGGGCGACCTCTTGCTGGAGGATCGTGTGAGCCGAGGCCTGCACCGGCGTGATGAACCACCCGATGAGGAACATGAGGACCACCAGTTGCCACCCGGCCTGCACGCCACCAAAGAGCGCCAGCACCCCTCCGACCCCCAGCAGTCCGACCGCGAGGACGACGGCAGGTTTCACCTTCTTGGCGAGTGCCGCCACCAGCGCACCTGCGGCGACCATCGATACGACCTGAGCGGCTTCGAAAGCTCCGAACCAGGACTCTGCGATTCCCAGATCGCTGATCACGAACGGGACGATCAAAACGTTGACGGCTCCAAACCCCAACATGGCGACGCCCGCCCCCACCAGCACCGACACGAGCGGTCGGGTGCGGGTGATCACGGCGAGACCCGCCTTGAGCTCGTTCCACAGGTGGTGCTCGGCGGCCGCCGGTGGACGACCGGACGTGCGGATCCGCATCTCGAGGATGGCCGACACAATGAAGGTCGCGGCATCAACGACGAAGAGAACAGCCAGCGAGGTCGCGACGCCTGCGTAGACACCGGCAACGGCCGTGCCGACCACACCGAAGGTTATACGGGTGCTCTCCGAGATGGAGTTTGCGGCCATCAGGTTGTCGCGACCGACGATGGCCGGCATGAGCGCTGCTCGGGCCGGGTTGAAGAAGGTCCCGACACCTGCCTGGAGGAACGCCACCGCATACATGAGCCAGAGTCGGTCGGGTGTGCTCACGAACATGAATCCGAGGACCAGGACTCCCCGAACGAAGTCGGAAGCGATCATGACCTTGCGTCTGTCCCACCGGTCGACGTAAACGCCGGCGAGCATGCCCACCAGCAGTTGGGGGAGGGCGATGGCGATGGCGGTGGCGGCTACCGCCGTCACGGAGCCGGTGAGCCGCTGAGCGGTGATGAGGAGGGCGAGGTTGGTGATCGCGTCGCCGAGAGACGATGTTGCCTGTCCGAACCAAAGCAGCCGGAAGTCGCGAATCTTCATGAGGGCTTTCATCACATCCTCCTGGTGGTCGGATACACAACTGTGAGAGCGGCCACCCCGAGCCCATCGGTGTGGTCGAGATCGGCGTACCGAGCGAACAGCTCCCCGATCTCTCCTATGAGTTCGGAGAGCTTCTCTGGCGCCAACCGGAATCCCCGTCTGGAGACTTCGACCGTCCGCTCGTCCGCGGACTCCTCGAACGTGACGAGACCTTCCTCAACAGATCGGATCACGTCGGCGCGGGTGGTGGCGAACAGCGAATCGAGAATGACTTGAGCTTGCTTGCGTGGCTCGATGGACTCGAGCATCTTGGGGGAGGGTTGATAGCTCTTGGCCGACACCCGGTAGATGCGCTCGGTGAGCGCGCCGACTTCCCGAGACTCGACCACCCTGATGACTCCGGCGTCGACGAGGAGCCCGATGTGGTGGTACAGCCTGGTCCGCGGCACTTCCATGTCCTGGGCGAGCTCCTTCACGGTCTTCGCTTCGGCCAGCTGTTCGAGGATCTCCATGCGCACGGGATCTGCGATCACGTCGAGCGTGTCGGCATCTTCGATCCAGAACACGTCGTCGAGGTCGTCCACGGCTCCTCCGTTCAAATCGGTTGAACGGGAATATACGTTCAAATCAATTGAATGTCAAGCAGATTTGAACGTCCAACCAATCTGAAAGCACGCGGGGGCGGAGGCAGGCCGGCCGGCGAGCGACGCCGGAACGGAGAGAGTTGGGGCCGGATCAGGGTCGATGCGGGCGGGAAGCGTCGGCGTCGGCTCGTGCAGCGGCCAGGTGCCGGCGCAGGATCTGTATCGGAATGAGCGCTCCCAACGACAGCACGGCGGCCACCACCAGCGTCCACGTGTATCCGTTCTTCACGGCGTCGGCCACGCTCTCGGACACCGATAGATCGTCACCGGCCAGCAGTCGTTGGACCGGTTCAACGGTCCCCAACGTACGCCCCACCGAGAACAGCAATACCGATCCTCCCAGCGCGGAACCCAGCGTGAAACCCTGATTCCGGATGAACTGGTGAGCCGACGAGGCCCGACCGATCTGGCCGGGTGGCGTCACGGCCCGAAGCAGGGTGAGCCCCGCATTCGTGGACAGTCCGATTCCGAATCCGGCCGCCCACAGACCAGCCAGGAGGAAGGGAAGCACCAGGTCGAGCCGGGCCGCCGCAGCCGCGATCGCCAGACCCGGGATGGTGAACCGTGTGCCCAGCCGCATCACGGTGCTCTCGGCGCGGGTATCGAGCAGCCTGCTCGATGCGTTGGCGCCGATCGTCCATCCGATGGTGAAGAAGAACACCGACCATGCCGTCATCGTCGGTCCCGCGCCCTTGCCTGCCGAGACGTACAGGGTGAGGTACGTGTTCGCTGCGAATGCGCCCCCGATCAGCGCCGCCACCGAGAGACCCAACATCGAATACGGGAGGTGAAAGACGTGATCGGTCCGGATCACCGGACGCGGCGTTCGCCGGGCATGCCAGAGGTATGCGACGATCGAGAGCCCGGCGACTCCCATCCACCACACGGACCGAGCCGACAGGCGGTCGACGGCGAGCAGCGTGGACAGCGTGAATCCGGCTACCAGGATCGAACCGAGCGGATCGAACTTCGCACCTTCACCCTCGGTGGGGCCCGGGAGGACCCGACGCCCTGCGATCAGTGCCACCGCGCCCAGGGGCAGATTGATGAAAAAGATCCACCGCCACGAGGCAACGGCCAGCAGCAACGCTGCGATGGCGGGAGCCGCCGCCCCCATCACGCCCCACACGGTCGAGTTGGCGGCAAAGGCCCGGCCTGTGAGTTCGGCCGGGTACACGAGGGAGACGGCGGAGATGCCGACCGCGATGATGAGGCCGCCCCCAAACCCCTGCACGAGACGGATGGCCACGAGTGCCGGCATCGACGGCGCCAGCCCTGCCGAGAACCCGGCGATCGTGAACACCAAGACCGCCCACACGAACACCCGGCCGGTGCCCATCGAGTCGATCAAGGGTCCGGCCATCACGGTCGCCACACCCGAGGCGAAGAGATACGCCGTCACGATCCAGGGGAGCAGGTCGAGTCGCCCGAGATCGCCCGCCACCTGCGGTAGCGCCGCGGCAATCGCTGTCCCCTCGAACGCGACCAGCGCCACCGTGGTGTAGATGGCGATGGAGGCGCCGAGGAACCGGCGACTGAGGAGACCACCCTGAGCTGACACCGGCGAAGCATAGGTTCGACCGGATCATTCGCCGCCCACCGCGGCGCTGACCCCGCACCCATCGGGGGCTGGCGTGAAACCGATGTTCCACTACGCTGACCGACGAATCGTCGACATGGGGCATGTCGACGTACATCAGGGCAACGGGGCGCGCGCTTGGGCACGCGTGTCCATACTTGGGAGGACGAGGGGATGTTTTCGACGACTTCGCGGCTGCGAGCCGGAGCCGGCTTCGCCGCGGTGGCGGTGCTCTTGGCACTCGTTCCGATCGGACCTGCCGTCGCAGATGACACGCCGCTCGTGGATGCCCCTCCCATCAACCTCACGCTGAACGGCGTCGCCACCCAGTCGTCGGATCCCCTCGGCGCTCATGCAGGTCTCGCCATCGACGGGGTGACCGACGGGAACTACGCCAACGGCTCGGTGAGCGATACCGACTTGGACACCAACGCCTGGTGGCAGGTCGATCTGGGCGAGGTCTTCGACATCCCGGTCATCAAGGTGTTCGGCCGGACCGATTGCTGCACCGAACGCCT
>Ga0224505_10002611_pt1 | contig 10495 bp, 8 predicted proteins | sample SF_Jan12_sed_USG_FD_169102 | JGI IMG/M metagenome (GOLD analysis project Ga0224505, IMG submission 169102) | Sediment microbial communities from San Francisco Bay, California, United States - SF_Jan12_sed_USGS_4_1 | ecosystem: Environmental > Aquatic > Marine > Sediment | place: USA: California...
GGCGCTCATACCGGTCCTCATCTGGGCGTAGACGGTAAACAGCCCCGGGTCGATATACTGATCAACGGTTGCTTCAACGGCCGTTACCGCTTCAAGGTCATAGACGAGCCGTTTGTACAGACGCGAGCTCCGCCCGTCCGAAAGGATTGCGGAGAGAAGCATGAGCGGGAAGATGTCGGACGACGAGACGGCAGGAACTTTGTAACCGATTGCCACGGAGGGGAGCCGGGCCTCCTTCCGCAGGACGACTCTTCTTTCACCCCGTTGCGGCGGCTCTGAGTTCACGACCGGCCGGGGGATCTCCTGCGGTGGAATCTCCGCGAAATATTCAACCATCTTCTCCGTCAGAAACGATGGATCAAAATCTCCGACCACGAACACCGTGGCATTGTTTGGTGCGTAATAGACACGGAAATAGTCCCTTGCATCTTCCAGTCTGATATTGTCCAGGTCACCCATCCAGCCGACCACCGGATTCTGGTACGGGTGGGCGACAAACGCGCCGGCGTACAACTCTTCGAACATCGCCCCGGGAATCGAATTGTCCGTGGAAACACGACGTTCCTCTTTCACGATACCGCGCTCCTGTTCAAGATTCTCAGAGTCAACCTTCAGGGACCGCATCCTGTCTGATTCCATCACCAGCACGGTTTCGAGAAGGTCCGGATTGAACTCTTCATAATAGAAGGTGATGTCGTTGCTGGTATACGCGTTGGAGTATCCGCCCCCTGCCTCCAGAATGCTGTCGAACTGAGTCGGGGCAAACGCTGCGGACCCGTTGAACATCATATGTTCAAACAGGTGCGAGATCCCTGTGATCCCGGCTGTTTCATTCCGGCTGCCGACCCGGAAGGCGATCGAAAAACAGATACTCGGGACGGTATGATCTTCCACCATTACCACTTTCATGCCGTTGTCAAGCACGAACTCATGTGGCGCAACCAGCTGCCCGAATAATGTTGCCGCCGATGTCACCATCAGGACAAAAGAACCAATCAGCGACCGCCCAGGTTTCGTCATCTGGCTAGAGACTCTCTCCTCTCAAGTGTCGGATCCTCCTCCGCGCTTCGTCGGCATGGAGGGATCCCGGAAAATCCGTGAGCAACGATTCATAGGCCGATGACGCATTGACCGGATCCTGCAATCTGTAATGGTAGATCTCCGCGATTGCGAACCACGCTTCATCCAGTGCAATACTGGAGGTCGCGAACTCGTCCAGGAGGCGTTTGAATGTCCCGATCGCCTCAGCGTACAGGCCTGTCCGCTCCTGCAGATGGCCGGCGAGGAGCAGCGCGTCGTCGACCAGGAGCGCCTTGGGATTGCTGTCAACCACGGACTCAAGACGCGCAATCGCCTCCGCATCGTGCCGCATCTTTGCAAGATAGGCGGCCTCCGCGAACCCGCGCAACGCCTCCCCCGCGGTCTTCATATTCTCCAGCAGGAATGCCTGCAGCCGGAGTGCATCATTCGCATAGTCGACCCTCAGGTTCAGGGTGAGGCCGCCGAGAAGAGTGTCGGCCCTCCCGAAGTCTCCCCGGAAAAAGGCGAGCTCGGCCAGGCGGAACGTTCCCTCATCCTGCTGGTCCGGCAATGCCCCCGGTGCCTCCGCCACCTGCCGGAACCGAACGGCAGCGTTGGTGGTATCACCGCGCGCGGTCAACACCTCGCCGATCTTGAGTGACACCGCATACGAAACGGTCGTCTCTCCCGGCAGCGCGCTCTCGACCGCAAGGAATGATTGCAGCGCCTGCTCGAGATCGAAAAACCGTTCATAATAGATCAGGCCGATCTGGAAATGGGACCGGGCGGCATATTCCGTGCCCGGATACGCCGCGATCACCTCCCGGAACTTCGCAATCCCCTCTTCGTACAGCGTCATCCGGTCGTCCGGATTTGTCTCAGCCCGGTCGATGGTATCCGCCATCGCTGCAAGTTCCGTGAGACAGCCGGCATATCCATAGAGCGCTCCGGGAAGCCTGTTCGCACTCACCGGAGTTTCGATCGCCTCTTCGTATGCCTCGGCCGCCGCGTGATACGCTTTCTCCCTGAATGCCTGTTCCGCAAAGGCATAAACGCGGGCTCCTTCTGCACCTGAAACCTGGTCGATCTCCCGATACACTTCGTGCGCCTCGTGATACTCCTTCCCTTCGAGATAGAGCCACGCAAGGAGCTCAAGATGCTGGATCGTCGGTTCCCCCGCGACAAGATGTTTCAACTCTGCAATCGCCTCCTTCCGTCCCTCCTCTTTCGCGGCAATCGACGCCATCCTCTGCTGGACAAAGGAGAGCTGGCCCGGGTTGATGAACAGCCAGTCCGAGTACTCCCTGGTCGCCCCGGTATAATTCATCGTGGCAGAAAAAAGCTGGGCCATTTCCAGTGTAAATAACTCCGGTTTTCCGGTTGCAGACCGGGCGCGGCGGTAGAGATCGGTGGTCTTTTCAAGCAGCCGGTTTTCCATCATGGCTCCTGCCACCATCCTGTATGTCGCGGGGCTCAATGAATCTGCGGCAACCGCCTGTTCCCATTCCGCAAACGCTTCTGATTCAAGACCCGATTTGTACAACACACTTCCGAGCTGAGCCGTGAGGCTGATATCCCCTGGATTCGCTGCACGACGCTGTCGGATCAGCCGGATCGCCTCTTCATGTTGCTTCAGTTGCAGGTACATTCTGCGGAGTCCGTCGAAGTAGACGACGTTCGTCGAATCCTCCCCGTACAGCTCGCTGTAGAGCCGGATCGCCTCTTCGTACCTGCCCGCCCGCTCATAGGTTTGCGCCAGGCGGATCCGCTGATCCGCGGCACTGCTCTGCGCGGCGACAGGAGTGGCGGATAGCAACAGGGTGAGTACTGCTATGAGAAGGGCGAGACGTCTTGAAGCCGATCGAAGCATGATTCCAATATATCAAATGAGAGCGACGAATTCACCGCTTTGTTGGTGAAGCGGGTCGCGGGACTCGCCGACCTTCTTCCGAGGCGACCGATCCTGTTTGCATTTCCATACACCTTTCTCTATAATAAGCCGACTGTCGGAGTTGAAATCCGGCCCACATTCCGTTCCTGACTCATGATGATCGTCATCCTCGGTGTTCTCCGGTTCCTCCTGATAACACTGCTTTGTGGTGTCTTTGCCTGCACTGCCATTCTGGTAATTCCCTTCGACCGGGGAGGGCGTCTGTTTCATGCCAACGCGCGGACTTGGGCCCGGGTCGTTCTCTTCGTCGGCGGTATCCGTGTTTCTGTTCTCGGACTCGACAAGGTCCCCTTCACGCGCAATTACGTCTATGTCGCCAACCACGCGAGCATGTTCGATATTCCCGCGATCATAGCGGGAATTCCGGATCAGATACGGATTGTCTACAAGAAGGAACTTGAGTGGGTGCCGCTGTTCGGATGGGGACTCCGCTGGGGAAGCTACATCGGCATCGACCGCACGGGGGGATCACGGGCGCTGGTAAGCCTGGAAGAAGCAGCAAAACGGATCAGGGATGGTGCTTCCGTGCTCCTGTATGCGGAAGGCACCCGGACCATCGATGGCAGGCTGCAGCCGTTCAAGCGGGGCGCGTTTCATCTCGCAGCCCGCGCCGGCGTTCCGGTCATCCCGCTGACAGTCAATGGAACTTTCCCTATATTAAAGAAGCATTCGATGGTTGTCCGCCCGGGCGACGTCGAGCTGGTTCTGGACCGGCCGATTCCCTTTACCGGATCGGACAAACAGACCGAACAGAAACTGATGGAGGATGTCCACAACGTCCTCAGTTCCAACTACCGAAACCAGGAAGAATAACCAATGTCCGTTACCCTGCGCGACGTCGATCATGTGGCGAAGCTCGCGAACCTCTCTTTTTCAGATGAGGAGAAACAAACGCTCGTCGGCGAACTGAACGCCATTCTCGACTATATGGAACAGTTGAATGAGCTCGACACATCGAACGTCGATCCGCTGTCGCATGTCATCGAACTGAGCAACGTGTTCCGGGACGATGAGCTGAAACCGGGACTGAGCCGCGAGGAGGCGCTCCGCAATGCCCCGCAGCGAAGCGAGAAGTTTTTCAAGGTCCCGAAGGTACTGGGGGACCGCTGAGGCAATGAACAGGATTGTCGCCATCATTCCGGCGAGGTACGGATCATCACGGCTTCCCGGAAAGCCGCTTGCTGACCTGATCGGCAAACCGATGATTCAGCATGTATACGAACGTACGGCCAGGGCAGGAACGATCGACTGGTGTCTGGTTGCAACAGATGACGAGCGCATCGCCAACGCGGTCCGCTCGTTCGGCGGTCACGCCGTGATGACCCCGGAGAACCTGGAAACCGGGACAGACAGGGTGGCGTTTGTTGCGCGGTCGCTTGAGAAGGCGGACCTGATTGTCAACATTCAGGGAGATGAACCGTTGATCGAGCCTGCAATGATCGATGAGGCTGTCCGCCTCCTGGCGGCCGATCCCGGTCCGCAGGTCGGCACCCTGGTGACTCCGATGACGGATCCCGACGACCTGGATGATCCCGGAGTCGTCAAGGTCGTCATCGATTCGGACAACCGTGCTCTGTACTTCTCCCGCTCCCCCATCCCGTTTGTGCGCGGCGCCGATCAGTCTCAACGGGTAATGGCCCATCGTTACTACAAACACATCGGCCTCTATGTGTACCGGCGCCCGTTCCTGCTCAGGCTCACAGAGGTCGACCGGACACCGCTCGAGATGGCCGAGGAGCTGGAGCAACTGAGGATACTTGAGACGGGACAGGAAATCAGAGTCGGTATCACCTCATACACCTCGATTCCGGTCGACACACCGGCAGACCTGGAATCGGTGCGTTCACAGATGCAGGCAGAGCAATGAGCGACGAACGAACAGGCTTCTGGGGAGAACTCCGCAACGCCTTTGTCCGCGGTATCGGCGTGATGATCCCCGTCGCCATTACCTTCTGGGTGTTCAGCACACTGCTGAACTGGATGGACGGCTTTCTCTCGCCGCTCTTCGAGCGCTGGATCGGCCAGCCGGCCCCGGGCCTCGGCTTTCTCGGCATGATCGTGCTGATCTTGGCGATCGGCCTCCTGACCAAGAACCTCGTCGGCCGTGTGATTCTCTCCTGGTTCGAGCGGCTCCTTCGATCGATCCCGATTGTGCGCTCCGTTTACGGAGCGATCAAAGATCTGTTCGGAGCACTGAGTCTCGGCGCCAAGAGCAGGACCTTCCGTGATGTTGCGATGGTCGAATATCCCCGACCCGGGTTGTTCTGCATAGGGTTCGTCACAAACGAGATGTCGTTCACCCCGGAAAACGGTATTGTGAAGCAATTCACAAATGTCTATATCCCGAACCCGCCAAATCCCACCTCGGGGTTTTTGGCCTTGGTTCCTTCACAGGATGTGATTACATTGGACCTGTCAATTGAAGAAGGACTCAAGCTGGTGCTCTCCGGCGGGATCGTTGTCCCCGAAGATCTCTCCGAGCGCCGAAAACATAAAGGTCAGTAGGTCTTGGCTCGAAAGCGTCAGATAAAGTACATCTTCGTCACGGGAGGTGTTGTCTCATCCCTCGGAAAGGGAATCGCTTCCGCCTCGATCGGCCTCCTCCTCAAGCAACGCGGTCTCCGTGTCACCATCCAGAAGTTTGACCCCTACCTGAACGTCGACCCCGGAACAATGAACCCGTTCCAGCATGGCGAAGTGTATGTTACCGATGACGGATCGGAAACAGACCTGGACCTCGGGCACTACGAACGGTTTCTGGATATCACAACCACATCGAGCAACAATACCACCACAGGGCAGGTGTATAACGAGGTCATTACCAAGGAACGGCGCGGTGATTACCTCGGAGCGACCGTCCAGGTCATCCCTCACATTACCGACGAGATTATCAGGCGTTTCGAGCTGATGGGGAAGACCGGTGAGTATGACGTGATCGTGACCGAAGTCGGAGGGACGGTAGGCGACATCGAGGGACTTCCGTTCCTCGAAGCGATGAGACAGTTCATGTTCAAGGTGGGCCGCAGGAACACGATGGTCGTGCATGTCACCCTCGTCCCCTTCATCGAATCCGCCGGCGAGACGAAGACCAAACCGACTCAGCACAGTGTGAAGGCTCTCCAGGAGCTCGGGATCCAGCCCGACATGCTGATCTGCCGCACAGACCGCGCTCTCTCACTCGATGTACGGGAGAAGATTGCCCTGTTCACCAATGTCGAACCGGACTGCGTCGTGGAGGGAAGAGATGTCTCCACGATCTATGAGGTCCCGCTCGTCTTCGGCGAACAGGAGGTTGATGAGATTGTTCTGGATAAGCTGGACCTGACCTGTCCCCGTCCGAACATGAAGGAATGGAAGAGGCTGGTCGAAAGGATCAAGAAGCCGGGCGAATCGGTGACGATCGGGATTTGCGGGAAATATACCGATCACCAGGATGCGTACAAAAGCATTTCGGAGGCATTTGTCCACGCCGGCGCAGCCAACAATGCGGGAGTTCACCTGAAGTGGATCCGTGCCGAGGATGTTGAGAAATACGGTGCGGGACAGTACCTGACCGACATCGCCGGACTTCTTGTCGCACCAGGTTTCGGCGAACGGGGCATCGAAGGAAAGATCGCCGCGATCCAGCATGTCAGGGAACACGGCATCCCCTTTTTCGGAATCTGCCTCGGGCTGCAATGTGCCGTGATCGAATACGCCCGGAATGTTTCAGGGCTGCCGCGGGCCAACAGCGCCGAATTCAAGCAGACCGATCAAAACGTCATCGATATGATGGTGGAACAGAAAAAAGTCAAGGACTACGGCGGGACGATGCGCCTCGGTGCCTATCCGTGCCGGCTCGAAAAAGGCTCGAAGGCGTATGCCGCCTACGGAAAAGAAATGATCTCCGAACGACACAGGCACCGTTACGAGGTCAATGATGCGTTCATCGATACGCTGAAACAGGGCGCGGAGACAACGAACGGAAAGAAAGGGACGCACGGACTGCGATTCACGGGCATCTGCCCCGACAACCGTCTCGTCGAAGTCGCGGAACTTCCGGACCACCCCTGGTTCGTTGGTGTGCAGTTTCATCCCGAGTTGAAATCCCGGGCGACCTCTGCACATCCGCTGTTCAGAGAATTTGTCCGTGCCGCCGTTCAATACCAGAACGGAGCCCGCGCCGAACGTAAGAAATCTGTGCCGGTCCGTCAGGATTAGAAGCACAGCACCTTGAAGCCGATACTTCTTTTGTGTATCGTTTTCGGACCAACTGCCACTCAAAGGAGATCCTCTATGAAGCGTTTTGTACTGCTTGTCGCCGTTGCGTTCCTTGTTTCACCGCCTGCTTTCTCCCAACTCGGGATTTCATGGGGCCTTGGAGCGAATCTGGCCTTCCCTTCTTCTGATCTCGACAACATTGCCGCGACAGGATATGGAGGAACCGGGCTGGTGAAATTCGGACTGATACCCCTGGTCGACCTGACCGGAGGCATCGAGTACATCAACATGGGGACCAAGGACGCTGCCGGGGGAGAATTCTGTACTCATGCGTGGGGCTACATGGTCGGCGGCCGCGTGAATCTCCTGGTGATTGCCTATGGTGGACTGGAACTCGGCGCATATTCGTTTTCGACAAAGTTCACTGCACCGAGCGTGCCCGACACCGACGCAACCAACACCGAATTCTTTTTCGCGCCGATGGTCGGTGTGTCCCTTGGCATGCTTGATGTCGGCCTTCGCTATGTCGTTGCCGATAATTCTGATTTCTTCAGCGTGCGTGCAATGGCCTGGTTCTAGTCCGGACGTTACTCTGATGTTGTATCCGGCCCCGGCAACGAGCCGGGGCCGTTGTTCTTGCAGAAGAACACTCCTCTCTTCCCGTGGCCCAGAACGCAAATATCTTCATACCGGATATCAGCGGCTATACCGAGTTCCTCACGCGCACAGAACTCGAGCACAGTTCCCATATCCTCAACGAGCTACTAAGAATTCTCGTCGATTCGAACTGCAGTGATCTGACGCTCCTGGAAATTGAAGGGGACGCGTTGCTGTTCTACAAAAAAGGAGCCCCTCTTTCGTTCGACCAGATGGTCCGTCAGTGCGTCGAAATGTACAGAAGTTTTCATACGCGGCTCCGAATCATCGAACGCGATTCCGTCTGCCAGTGCGGAGCATGCCGGACAGCGTCGAATCTCACGCTTAAGTTCGTTGTTCATTACGGCGAAATCAGTGAGATCAGCGTTGCCAGTTTTGTCAAGGCGGCCGGGATCAATATGGTGATTGCCCACAGGCTCCTGAAGAACCGGATCGACTCTCACGAGTACATTCTGGCAACGGAGGATTATTGCACGATGTTGCCGGACCACGCATCGATCCCCCGATTCTCATGGAAAAGCGGTTCGGAGGAATACCCGGCTGTCGGGACAATCACTTTCCGGTATGCCCTGCTGGATCAGATTCGGGCATCGGTCTCGGTCACTGACCGGCCGCCTGTTTCGGTCACACTCACCGGAGACAGGCTGAGCGTCGAGATCAACAAGCCAATGGCTGAGGTCTACAGAGCGATAACCGATCTTGAGAACCGGTCGAAATGGGTCCACGGCCTGAAGAGAAGCGAAGGAACGGATCCTCTCGACAGACTCCACAGCGTTCACTATTGCCACTTCGATGATTCTTCCGTCGAGATCGTTCCCCTGGAGCGGGAAGTCAGCAGTAGCCGGGTCCGCTACGTCGAATCGGGAGGACCGGCCGGGACTGACCGGAAAACAATTTTCGCATTCGAGTTGACCCCGAAGACCGGACAAACCACCGTTGTCACCGCGCAGATCGGCTCACCGTCGGCCGACGCGATGCCGGACGAGGCTGTCGGGCCGATGCTCGAACGATTGAGTGGCTCGATGGAATCGCTGAAGCTCTACCTGGAAGGTCAATAGGTTCCGGATTCGCGACTAACGAATCTCTTGCCAGCAGTCTCCGTAGAATGGAGGCTGCTCCCGGTGATTCAATCATTTTGGATCAAACAGTTCTTATGACAAGATTCATGCTGCTGACATTATGGTGTTTTCTGCTGTGCCCGGGGACAAGAGCACAGGAGCCCTCTAATCCGGACAGCGCCCTCATTGATATTATCCGGGAGCTCGAGGGAACCAGGCTCCCGTTGATCGACGCAACCACATTAGGTCTGCAGAATGCGACCGCCGTTCGTCAGGCCGAGGCGCAATTCCTTGCAGCGCAGGGGGCGCTGAAGCGTGAACGCGGTGGATTCGATCCGGAACTCTTCCTCGGACTGAATCATTTCGATGATGAGGTACCCACGGCCTCCTTCTTTGCCGGTGCCGATGTTCTTTCAACCGAACAGACGAACGGGAGTGCCGGCCTCAGGCTGAGTCTGCCGATCGGTACGGAACTTGAAGCCTCTCTCAACGCGAACCGGCTGGCGACAAACTCTCAGTTCGCGTTCCTCAATCCCCAGTATACGTCGTTCGGAAGCATTACCCTCCGGCAGCCTCTGCTTGGCGGGTTCGAGGCAACCGGACGAAGAGATCTGACAACAGCGGAGCGGGGGTCCGAGGCGGCCGAAGCGCGGTACCGGCAGGAAATGCTGGCAACAACCGCCGAGGTCCAGCGCCGATACTGGGACCTCTTTGCCGCCGAGAGAAACTATGCCGTCCAGAAATTGACGCGCGGCCGCGGCGAGACCTTTCTCCGCGAAACGGAGTTACGGGCGGAATCGGGACTCGATGGACCGATCGCCGTCGCGAACGCTCGCGCATTTCTCGCAGAGCAGGAACTCCTTCTCATCGAGCGGGAGGAAATCATGGATCTGGTTTCCGATGATCTTGCCTCGTTGATCGGGACACGCCCGCCCCCCGGATCGACACGCTATGTCACCATCGATGTTCCTGCCGAGTCCTACCCGGTCGAACCGATCGACTCGCTGATCCGGTGGGGAATGAGTGAGAACCTCGACCTGCTGGCAGCCGAGCAGGATGTTGAAGCATTCCGGACGCTTGCCAGAGCGGCTGGATGGGAGGCTCTCCCCCAGGTTGACCTGGTCGGATCGCTCGGCGGGCATGGGCTCGCGGGTACTTCCCAGGATGTCATCTTCGGTTCCGATACCCTCAGATCCTCGATCACAGGAAGTACATGGGATGCGATCAGTCAAACAGGCCGCCGGGAGTTTCCATCCTGGAGTGTCGGCATTGAAGTAAGCCTCCCGATCGGCCTGCGGGCAGGGCTCGGTGAGGAGGAACGGCTTGAAGCAGAAGTGATGGGAGCCGAACAGAGGCGGATCGAAATATCCCGCCTCCTTGAACAGCAGATCAGGGCCAACTACAGAGAACTCCTGCACGGCAACCGGCGCATCACGGTCGCACGCGAAGGAGTGCTGGCCGCCGAGGAACAGGTCCGGATCGGAGTGATCGAATTCAGGAACGGACGTTCGACCGCATTCGAACTGGTGCGGCTCGGGGCGGATTTCGCGGTTGCGCAGGAACGCTATTCCAGGGCTCTGGTCCGGACGGCTCGTGCGGCCGCCGCACT
>Ga0224505_10002612_pt1 | contig 10495 bp, 9 predicted proteins | sample SF_Jan12_sed_USG_FD_169102 | JGI IMG/M metagenome (GOLD analysis project Ga0224505, IMG submission 169102) | Sediment microbial communities from San Francisco Bay, California, United States - SF_Jan12_sed_USGS_4_1 | ecosystem: Environmental > Aquatic > Marine > Sediment | place: USA: California...
CTATCCAGATTGCATGGTGTCCGGGTTTGGGAGGTTTGTGACAATGGCCATTACCACAGTGGGACTTACCGAAGCGAAGAACAAACTTTCTGAATTAATTGGTCGGGTCGTTCAGGGAGAGGAAATTACCATCACCCGTCATGATGAAGCCGTCGCTAAGCTGGTGCCCGCGAAACGATTGAGTCGAAAAGAGGCCATACAAGCGATCGAAGGGATTCGGGCGTTGCGCGCCAAGCATCGTGTCAAATTGACCACCGAAGATATTCTCGCGTGGAAGAACGCTGGGCGACGACGAAGCGAAAGGGGATCCTGCTCGTCGCAGGAGATAAATCAGGCATCAGCGAACGGCGGTTCTATCGTGCGCTGATCCGCAAGGCTGATGACCGTTTTGACAGGCATCTCGCGCGACTGAAGAAGGGAAGGGGGTAAGCATGGCCACAAACGTCGACGACAAGATCAAGAAGTTGCGCCCTCTCCAACGTAAAAAAGTTGAGGCGCGCGCCGCTGAGCTGATGGCCGAGGAGATGACCTTGCGGGAACTGCGGCACGCGCGCAAGCTCACGCAGGTTCGCATGGCCAAGAAGCTTGGGATTACACAGGATAGTGTATCGCGCCTCGAGCAGCGAAGCGATCTCTTGCTGTCCACGCTCAGAAAGACCATCGAAGCCATGGGCGGTCATCTGTCCCTTGTGGCCCAATTCCCTGACCGTGATCCAGTGAGGCTGTCCGGTCTTGCCGACGATGATTCCGAGGCGAAGCCCACAGGCCGACGACACGCACTCGCGTAAACCGCCAGCTACTGAGGAGCTCGGCATGTCAATCTCGACTCGGGCGCATCATTAGAGATGGGGCAGTGATTGAGTAAGGACACGACACACTGCTCTCCCTGTATCGTTTTCTCAAGAGTAAAATCTGTTCCGATATATATACACGCCGAATTGACGCTCCGCGCCGCCTAAACCAACCCCATGATTTTCCGAGGTGTCAGAGTTTGGGACTACTCGGCACAAGGATGCTGGTGCCTCGCTACAAATCCATAATCGAAACGTCGTAACCAAGCCGTCGGCATGTTAGAGAGTGGAGTTTCAGATGGTCATGCTGTCCTCGTTTGAGGCGATCATGTCCAGATGCAGGCACGCAGGGGGTCAGTTGGGTGCGAGGAGATCACCAACCTTTTCAGGAGTGCTGCGCCGTACTGTGGCGCGGAGCCTACCAGACAGGTGAAAGAGCGACGACGACCGGGATGGGCGAGACGAGTGCTCATGACTCATCCCCCTTGGATGGAGGCGAGTCTTGAGGGCCCGATTCCTGGTTGCGTCCGGTTGCAGATCGAAGATACGGGTCTGGCGAACCTCGCCGCTGGTGGCGCCGAGGTGTGCAGAATCCGTAGATCGATGCTCTCTCCGATTTCCCTATATGCTAATTCCCTCAGCCGATGCCGCTGCCTTCGCAACTGCCCTTTTCACTAGAATTCCAAAGACGATGTCGTACCCTACTCACCCTCTTCTGCTACCACGCTGCTACCAGGATAGGACAAACTACCCCCATCTAGGCCCATGTCGGGGGAGTCCTGTGTTGTTGTTTCTTGCGGGGTTACGTTGTCTGAGGTTGGTTCTGGTACAGTTCATAACGCCTTTACAAATCCGGCTTTCCTAGACCGCAATTGCCAAAACAATTTCAGATTCACCGAGATGAGATCACAAAGACCTGATTTCGGCCCGCGCAAACTCAACCGCGTGTCACTTTCTTATCTTCGTCTAAGTATGTAATACCTCTTTACCAGATACGAGGACTCATGCTTGGGCCAGGATAACTGTGCCAACAAGGCCAGTCCTTGGACTGACACGTCACCATTCCTTCTGCATTCCCCTTCCACCTTTCCATCCGTATTCACCACGAGCATAAAATACAGAGTCATCGGGAGAGATCCCTGGCTTTGCTCGGAAAGAATTGGCGCGAGAGCCGACACAATGCCTTTATTCATATTGTTTAACGCCTCAGCCACTCTTCCCGTTGACGACCCTCTGATCCCCAACGGTCCTGGATGAACAAGGAAGCCCTCCAATTCGAAGTCCGGGTCCGATTTGAGCACCGCAGATACAAAGGACGTACCAAAAGAGGCAAGTCATTCCTCGACAGCCACTTTGTTTGCCTCATCCTTGGAATCTCCGATTCCGACGGTACTAAAGGTGAATCTGGGTACGTCCTGACGGTCAAGACGTAGATCAAAGCGAACCCCGCTGAGCCATCTTCCTCCTTGAGGTGCCACGTGCTCAACCGTGGGAACAACATCAATCCTCTGGCCGGTCACAACCACGTCACCATCACCGGCGAACGTGGTACGCGGGCTCGCGTCCTGAAACAGCTTCTTCAAACGAGTGGCTGCAAGTGTATGGAGTTCTGCATCCATCTGTGCACCCAGTGGGTTTGAGGAACTGATGAGGAACCCGACGACGCTGATGAGTAGCCAGTGACGACGTGTATTCTTCTTCATTTGGTTTTGAACCATTGAAAGGATACGCACTTCTCACAATGAAATCGAGGGACTCGCCATTACTCGGGGTGAGGGTTTCTGACCATCCCTCTCTCCGCGTCCCGCTGTCGCTAAATTGTGGCTGCACGATCGGTCTCGATCGATATTTAAGGGGACTTCGTCTGCCTTTGACCTTCTGTAAACGATTGAGAAGCCGTTGCTCGGACCATAACTAAGACCTATGGTATCGGAGCCAGCTGAGGCTTCTAATCTCGCCCCTCCGTGACTACCCTGCTGGTCCTACCCAGTCTCGGCACAATACGAGATCGCCAGTGTGCAAGCAAAACGGCTATTTGGAGAACACCTCCCACCATTTCGATCGCGACTTGGAATCCCCTGGCAATCGTTTCCAGGTGAACGTACTTTCGTTGACTGTCTCCATCAGGTCCTCCCGTGATCGGGACAGTGCACCAGCCGCACAGACACGAAACACCGTACCATCGTAATCGATGAACCAGTTCGCGACCGCGTGATTCGGTTGGCCGTTCACCGTAAACTGAGCGACGGTGCGTAAGAGCGGCCGCCCATCGAGCAGGGGGAGTTCGACAGTCTCGATCTCCACGTCGACCTCTCCCTCCCTCTTCCATCCACGCAGGTTGTCCTCTGCGATATGACGCAGCTGCTGCATGGCCTGATGCCCTGTGAGCTTGATCGAGGGGGCGCGCCAGACGTCGAAGGTATACGAGCCCGTTTTGCGGTACGGTCGTGCGGATAAAGGGAGCCACAGACGGCCCCATGGCCTCCGCCATCTTCGGGCAAAAGCGAAAACGGGGTGGACGGCGGATTGCACAGCCGACAGTGGGGAGTTCCACCAGTTCAGGGCATTCGAGCGGAAGCGGAGCCGTGACAGAGAGCTCCAGCGGGGCCGTCAGTGCCCACTGTAAGGCCTGCCGGATGACGCTGAGCGGGTGGTCCGGAAATTTCTCATCCAGATCGGGAGCATCAATCGCGGCTTGTGCAATCTGACGCGTCGGCTGGTCGCTCTCCTCATCGGACGGCAGGGTGGTGATCGCCAGCACGGATTCTCGGACCCCAGTCACTTCTGCCCGACGGAGCGCACTGAGATACACCGTTCCTTGTGCAAGCGGAAGAATCATCCGCCCAATGATGAGCTCATCGCCAGGCACATAGGCCATGCGGTAAATCACCTGCAGGGCCGGCACCCCGCCGAGCGTGACCCGGTGCACCGAAATGACCGGAGACCACGTCGGCTCTCTCTTGGTCCGCGGGAGCGAGAGGGGGCGTTCGGTGCCAGCGGACGAATCCTGGCGGTGGCGACTCGACTCAAAACAGGATTCGAACACGGCGGTGGTGTCGATGTGAAGATCGGCGCGTAAGATCTCCTCCTGGCTGGGGGACACATCCACGATCAGCGGGGAATACTCCAGGTACCAATCAACTCGATGGTCTTCATCGCGAAATGACGCGAAGGTGTCGTTATCCACATCCAACGTGAATACGGGCGGCGGATTGAATCGAATCCCGTACGTCCCGTGACGAAGATCGGCCAGCAGACTCATCGCGACTCACTGCTCCTCTCTACCGATGAAAACGAGACGGTATAAGAACCCGTCCCATTCCAGTCATGACGAAATGCTTTTGCACGGTTCTTATGACGCATGATCATAGCCTCAGACATGTGCCCCTTCTAACTCTGTGCGGCCAATTGTGGCACGTCCGACCACACTCCGAAGTGATTCGTGGCCCAGACGATCAGAATGCCTGGTTCAGAATGTTCCAAAATCCACGCAATGTCGGCATGGAGGGAATTCCGGTACTTAGCCAGTCTAGGGGCAGGTGGGGAGACTGCTGGTTCCCTTGTAGTGATTATCAATATGTAGCCTCGCGCTCACGACCTTTTTGGCGATTTTTCAACTCTTCGTAAAAGAAACAGGCATCTCTGTCTTTGAAATCACACGCCTTCCTGTAATACTTGAGTGCTTGAGTCTTATCGCCTTTGACACCGAAACTGAACGAATACATCTCCGCGAGTTTGCTACAACCTTTCGGCTCGCCGCCGTCACAGGCTTTCTTGAACAGAGCGACGGCTTGACCGGGGTCTCGTGGGACGCCGGTCCCCTCCGTATACATCGCGCCGAGATTGAAACAGCCTCCCCCATTTCCATTGTCACAGGCTTTTCGGTAGAGGGCGACGGCTTTGACATCGTCTTGCTTCACCCCTTTGCCTTCATCATACATCACGCCGAGATTGACGCAGGCTTTCGGCTCCCCGCCGTCACAGGCTTTCTTGAACAGAGCGACGGCTTGAACGGCATCTTGTGGGACACCGGTCCCCTCCGCATACATTGCGCCGAGATTGATACAATCGCCTGGGTTCCCGCCGTCACAGGCTTTTCGGTAGAGGGCGACGGCTTGAACAGGGTCTTGGGGGACACCGGTTCCCTCGGCATACATCACGCCGAGACTGCCACAGCCTTGCGCGATTCCACCGTCACAGGCTTTCTTGAACAGAGCGACGGCTTGAACGGGGTCTTGGGGGACGCCACGCCCTCGTTCATACATCACGCCGAGATAGCCGCAACCGAGCGCGTCCCCGCCGTCACAGCCTTTCCGGTAGAGGGTGACAGCTTGACCGCGGTCTTGAACGACTCCGGCCCCCTTCTCATACATCCAGCCGAGATTGATGCAGCCTCGCGCATCCCCGCCATCACAGGCTTTCCTGTAGAGGGCTGCGGCTTTTATGCCATCTCGCTTCACGCCGTGCCCGAACCAATGCAACAATCCCAGGGATTTACATGCTGTCGCATCGCCTTTCTCACACGCCGTTTTCAATTGCTGCGGGTCGTCTGCTGCCTCCGAAAGGGTCAATCCCGGTAAAATCAGCACCCCCATAACCATGAGAGCGTAAAACAATTGGTGGAGCAGCATGAAAGAACCTCCGAGGAAGAAGGAAAGGTGTAAATCCAGAAGGCTGGCGCGTGTGATCCTCGTCTTTTGTGGCTCCGACGTTATCCATCTACAAATACAATAACTAATCAAAAGGTCGTAGCAATTCCTGGAATTACACTCTCACAGGCTTTCCAGATAAAGCGGCGGCTTGATCGACGCCCCTTCCTCTGACAGACACCTCAGTATCCGTTCCCCTATGACCGTAGATCTTGCCGTGGACTCAGTGCCCCACAATAGTGGGGATTGTGTCCGTAGCACACTCAAGAAGGCGTTTCGCGATCTCCCGAAGTTGGCGCGGGAACTCCAGAAACCGAAGCCAAGGAAAGCGGGACGGCGGGCACTCGATGCACCCGAGCCTGTGGTGTGGTCGCTCGCGCTCGATGAGATTCAAGAAACCGGCGTCGATCAGCGTCCCGCCTTCCCTTCAACGGCCCACGCGACTTCACGGGGCCCAAGCGTGTGTCATCGCGTGCGGTGGCCGTGCCCCTGTCGCAACAGCTCAAGCCCATCGCGCTCGACCCGCTGACAGTGGCCGATGATTCCAATTTCCTCACGGAGATTGCGAATCAACCCAACGTGCCCGAGCCGATACGGACCCGCCTGGCGCAGCTCTACTAATCCACACTCAATAGACACTCGACGTTCCCATCAGCATGCACAGAGGTTGGGGTGCATGCCCGGTTAATTTCATAAGATCGTTTGACAATCCAGGGAGGCCGTGAGAGTTAGCTTCAGCGAGTCAAGGAGGCCCATGAAACTCCCAGCGGACAGACAGCTCCTGTATATCTGCCAGCAGATTGCCGCAGTCGGCATTGTCATATCGTTTCTGGTGCTCTTCGTTGTGATCACGCTCGGTTGGCGTGGGTACCTTCTCAATTATCCTGATCCGATTACGGATACAGTTCCTTCAGGGTTTCCGGTGATTGCCGGAGGACACACGAGTAGCAACAGCGGGATGGGCGCCCATGAGTTGGTCACCTGGTGGGAGTGGGAGAGACGGCAGACGCAGGGGACAGCGTCTGTGTGGATTGAAAATCAGACAGGCGATGGGCAGCAAGATAGAGGGGAAATGAGGCCACTCTTTTATAGGTATCGGATGACCGAATTGGCGCCGCACCGCTATATGGTTCACGTCGCCGTCACGGATGGGGATGACCTGCAGATTCGAGCACAATATCGGGTGGAAGACAACCACGTCATCCCGTTGACGTTTGCAATTGTGACTAAGCCAACGATGGCCATGGGTGTTGCGCCTCTGTCACTGGTACTCACCGTGTTATTCTGCTGGTCTCTTCGCAAGCTGTTGCGGTGGTACACGAGACACACAGGCGGGGAACAAGAAATACGAGAATTGCTGAGCCAGGCACGCCTCACGCTCTCGCTGCTCCTGGGCTACTATTTGTTTCTCGTGAGCCGACGCGCATCACGTCTCGTGTGGCAACGCGACTAATCGTTTAGGAACGTCGCGGCGGGGAAGTCCCAAGCTCCTGGTTAAGATTCCGGCGAGCGTCAGAAACGTCACTTTGCCGTATCTTCGGAAGACCATTCGGCTAAATGTCCTCCGCGTTCGACGCTGTGCTTCACCACAACACCCTAGGGGAGTCTGATGCCACACAGTACTACCCGTCTGAAAGACCTCGCTCCCATCGTGCATCGAACCGAGACGGAAATCTGCTTTCGTGTTGATGATGTGGAGCCTTGCCCTGAGCGGCTTCCGCTGACCAATGCAAGACAGCAATTTGAGAAAAGATTGGCTCGTCCGCTCCAGGCCTTTACCCATGAGCAGGCCTCTGACACCGTGCTTGAAACGCACGGCATAGAGCATGGTTTGGTTCATGCGGTGTATCTCGCCTTTAGCGAGCATCGTCCGTTGATGCTGACCCCGGATGTCATCTGGATCACCTTGGCACAGGGTTTTGCGCAGCATCTCAACAATCACGCAGAAGCGTTACGTTCCCGTATGGTTTCACACAAAGGCAAGGTGACCATGGAGGCCGCGGCATTCGAGCTTGCCACCACGCAGGAATGGAATGAGGTGATTCGGCAATGGAGCACCGGCATGCAGCCGCACATTCCTCCGGAGCTCTCTCAACTGATGCTCTGTGAGTTCAGTACCACGACTCCTATTATTCGTACGGCCAGTCAGGTCGTCATGCTGAATGCCTTCCAACAGTATTTTGATTATGCGCTCTACTTTATTTGCGGCATTCCGACCATCACGGTGAAAGGCACCGTGCAGGATTGGCTCTCGATCCGCAAGCGAGTGGACGTGATGGAGAAGTATCACCTCGAGTGGTGGACGGACCGGCTCAAGCCGATTTGTGATGGGTTCATCGATACGGTCCAAGGGCACCCGTTACAGACGTTCTGGAAACATATCTTTAGTCCAAAGGAGGTGTACGGGGGATCACTCATTACGGGATGGCTGGCTGACCTCTTCCCCTACATCAAAGATTCCATCACCGAGGCTCCGACCGTCAGAAATCCGATTTTGGAAATCCCCCGAGCGCACCTGATCAGCGAGCGTGGATTGTCGCCTAAGCGTGTGCCGACGGGTCTCTCTCGCGCTCCATTCATAATCAAGTCTTCACCGGGTGACCCTGGGAAAGAGATGGAATTGATTGCGGGCTTCATTGGGGTGAAACAGGAGGCGAACACTGGTCAGCTCGAGCCTGAAATCGGGTGGGCGGTCTTGGGGCAAGATGAAACCTCGCGGGTATTCACCCTGTTGACTTCGGTTGCCGCGCCAAGCGAACCACCGCAGAAAGAAGCCACGCCATGCACGGAGCAGGAGCGTCATAAGCGGTATCGATCGGTAGAGTTTACCGGCATGCCGAAAGAGTGTGTGCGGCTCATGCACACCTATGAGGACGGGCAGGTGTTTTACGGCACCACTTCCCATCCATGGGTGTTGAGACCACTATCCGATCTGACGCCGAGGCAGATCTGGAGCAGCTACGTCCGGATTTTTTCCCCAGGTATCCATTTTATGGACCTCGCCGACGGACGGGCGATCGCCTATGTGCCATTTGCGCCAAACGAACATGAACGCCCGTCGTGGTGGATCACGGTCGGTCAACCAGATGGTCAACAATTTGTTCACAATAGTGTGACGGTGATCGCTCATGGTTTCTTGTCGTTTTTGCAACGACTGACGGAGGCAGAGGGGCGCTACTATTTTGATGATCCGCAGTTTCAGCCCGAGGTCGTGCTCTAAGCCCATAGGCTCCCGAGATAACCTTATGCTTGCTGACCCCTCGCTCCTTGATCGTGCGGTTGGGGACGCGACACTCAGGTGGGGACCTTCTTCCTTGGAGAATCCCAGCACTCTGCAGCGAGCCTTTCTTGGGTAGAACATGACCAAATTTCAAGCAGAGGCGAAGTCCGACCGAGGCGTTCGAGTAGATTCCCAGCGCATTTTTGATGGGATGGGAACTCAAGACGAAAAGAATGTTATGGGGAGCAGTATAGAATCTTGTGGTCAATGATGCTGCAGTCGCGATTCATTGAAACAACCAGTGCGGTAAACTCAGTACCACTAAAGGACTGTGTCGTCGTTGGAATGAAACGGCTCATGCCATCAGGAAGAAGCATCGACCGCCGTGCACCACAGGAGTAGGACGAAATATGATTGAACGTGCATCGTCGGCGATCTCGTAATGACGCCGCTCGACGCTGACACGGGAAACGTCATGGTGGATCGTATGGCGTATCCGGGCAAGACGGAGGGGAGGGTGTCACGGTGAAAGGGGGAACACCTTTGAGGCGATGCCGAGAAATAAGAGGCCGGCGATCAGCCATAAGAGTCCATCGCGAGTGGACTGGAACAGGCTGAGGAACAGGCCCGCGCAAATGAGAAGCAACACGATATGCATGATGAGCAGGTTGTCAGTCTAGCATGGGCGCGGGAAAAGGCGAGGACAAGCGCGTCTGCAGCGAGCCCACCGACACCTCGTCAGTCGGTTTGAAACACGAATAGGCTTGCGTCCGAGCTCGTGGTGCCTCACCGGTTCCATTTCAACACGTATCCCAATTCGGTCAGAGGATGTGTGCACGACCTGGGGTGCCGTTTGCCTGATGGTTCTGTTGTTAGTCCCTCTACTCCGCGTCATTTGGTCCATCAATGTTGGGGAGTGCTCCAAACAGCGCCCACCCAAACCGCGCAACAGCGTACGGCAACCCTCTGTCGCGTTCGCCATCTGCGCTGGAAGCGAAGCCATCAACACTCGTAAGCGGGAAGGAGGTGGACGCCTACCACGTGGGAGTAAGCCAGGCGACTTACTCCCTGCGGAAAGTAGAAGGATTGGTAGTTACGATGATTGAGTGAAAAAGTGATGCCCGAATGGGGCAAGCCCGATAAGCCCGGAGCCGAACAGGAGGAGTGCCGCAGGCACAGGCGCAAGGGTTAAGGACGTAACTTCGCCAGTCACTCCGCCGACCACACCGACTGGCTGAAGAAAGCTCCTCTTGGAATCTCTATCAGAAGCAAATAGGGCACGCCAATATCCAAAGCCCTCAGTTGGCTCACGTTATGCGAGCCACGACCCTTTGGGGTGGTTGATACATCGCCGGATCAAGACTCGGTATTCTCGCAGAGGCATTCCGACGATGGCTTTTACCGCAATAACTGGAAACAGTCACTGTCTCGAGGGCTAGGGCATGCCCGAACCTACGGTCCTTTCCTTTCTACAGCCCCCTACCTTTTCGGTATGGTGAAAAATTCTGAACCCTCTCATAAGGGCCTCTCCCGAGAGTTGTGCGGGGTAGTCGGTGGGTTCATTTGACCGACCGTGTACACATGAAGGAAACGTCTGTCCGGAGAGCTATGAATAATCTTTTGACAATGGATGAGGCCGCGAAGTATTTAGGCATATCCAAATTGACCCTGTACGGATGGGTCTCCGCGAGGAAACTGGGGTACGTCAAAATCGGACGGCTGGTGAAATTCAAGCAAGCTCAGCTGGACGCCTGGATCGATCAGCACACGATCACACCACGGAGAGACAACCATGGGGCTCACTAAGCGGCGCGATAGTTACTATGTGGAATTTC